>PDWI01003266.1_pt1 | contig 30510 bp, 25 predicted proteins | sample 1430891 | NCBI WGS metagenome assembly PDWI01 (sample SAMN01162508, study PRJNA174530) | Oral metagenome, whole genome shotgun sequencing project. | biome: Marine environment; feature: Marine mammal; material: Swab sample of the gingival sulcus; isolation source: swab sample of gingival sulcus... | reverse complement strand
CTCAATTCCATCATCTTTAATTGACACAATTGGTGTGTAATATACTTTTTTTTCATCACGAGTCTCTCCTATATCACAAGCCACTCTAAAATTTCTATTTCGGTAGGTAAAGTGCCAATATGTATTGGTTGTGCCTCCCATATCCCGACGGTCTTGACGAGGGCTGTGCAGTAAACAGTTTCTTTCGGTATTTACGACAAAAGCATCACCTAAACCTAGGGTAATACCAAATTTCTTTTTGAATTCTTTTTTATCGTTTTCTGTAACGAGTTGTTTTGTAAATGCCATTTTATTCTCCTCTTATTTGCATTAAGTTAATTAAAGCAATAAATTCAACATTCTATATTAAAATACCGAAGTGAGGGTTTTAATTCAATTATCTTTTATTACGCAACTGTTCACCTGAAAAATTTTCAGTCAGATAATTAACCTGTTTTAATGCCTCTGTTGTATTCATTTATTTTTCCTCAATAAAACGTAAATCGAGTTTATAATCGACAATATCATCAGCACCGTGTATGCCAACACCTTTATTGACCAGTAATGCTTTATAAATAGCTTCGCAAATCTCCTGCTTTTTATTCGCTATTTCACTAGGGATAAGAAGGTTTTCTATATCAAACTTTCTAATGCCAAGCTGCCTCTTTCTATATTTTTTTTTGTATATTTAATGAAATAACCTTTCCAATACAAAACATCACATTCAAAAACATATTCTTCATTATATTCCTTACCGCCACTACGGATGGTAACGATAAAAATTTCATTTTCCCGATCAATTGTCCAGCCTGATGTATGAAGATATTTACCTTCAGGGTCATATTTTTTTCGATCTTCATCACTAATTCGTTCATTGACAAACGTCATATTTTTCTCCTGCTATTTTTTTAGCAAAAAACTCAATAAAATTAATTTATTTTATATATTACAATAATTTCTATTTGCATTTATGTCAAATGGCTGCCAATTGTTTGTATGAGTGGTTAAATGATTCTTAATTGGCACAAGATAACTTTTAATGCTCTCATCCGGTTGTGCATAAATTTTATCGATATTTTTAACTTCCAGAGTCCCGATGTACAACGGGTAAAATTAATTCTTTTAAGCTGATATATTATAATTTTTTCTACCAGGTAGTGTCGTCACGAGATATTTTTTATGTTGGTTAATTTATAGTAACTCCTAAGCAAGATACATTTTTCGGCAATAATTATATTCTCATAAGGTGGTTTACCATTGTCTTGCCCTGTGTTATTTTGATTAGGGATTGGCCATAATAAATAACTCGATTAACATGCAGCACCTTAAGCAATATCTGACTTTCGCCCATACCTTAGCCGATGCGGCAAAGACCGTTACTTTACCTTATTTTCAGCAAGATAAAAGCGTGGAAATCAAACCCGATAACAGCCCGGTCACCGTGGCTGACAAACGGTGTGAGCAAACACTGCGAGCAGCCATACAAAAACATTATCCCAACCACGCTATATTGGGTGAAGAATACGGCGCACAGACGGCAAACGGCCCTTTTCAGTGGGTGATTGACCCCATTGACGGTACCAGGAGTTTTATTGCTAACAATCCCCGTTTTGGCACGCTAATCGCCCTGCTTTACGAGGGTAAACCGGTGGTCAACCTTATTGATATGCCGGCGTTAAATCAGCGTTTCACGGCAACAATTAACACCCCTTGTCTTGCTAATGGCAAGGTAGTGCAAAGCAGTGAAATGAAAAGACTGGCAAATGCCAGTCTGGCTTGGACGGATGATGCTTATTTTTTGCCTGAGGAATTACATCTTGCCAATGGCGTTAAAGACAAAGTCAAACACACGATTAAAGGCGGTGACTGCTATTTATTTACCCGGCTGGCCAGTGGTGAAATTGACCTGGTGATTGAAGCCGGTTTAAAACCCTGGGATTATATGGCACTGATATTAATTGTCGAAAAAGCCGGTGGTGTGATGACCGACTGGCAAAATAACCCATTGACTATACAGTCTTTTCAGGAAAGCCGTGGACGGGTGCTGGCAGCCGCCAACCCCACGCTGCACCAACAAGCCCGGCAATTACTGAACAAAAAGGCTTGACAAGCAACGCCTTTTTTTGAGACCATACAAGGCATGAGTAGACAATTGAACAATATCCATCACCACCACCATCAACATGATGGCGGTGCTTTTGTGTGCGTATGAATTGTCGTTAGTTCACTTTTAAGTTGATTTAGGTAAAAGCCCCGCCGGAAAATCCGGCGGGGCTTTTTTTATTTATCTTACGGTTCACATTTAACGAACAGGCAGGAAAGCATAATGGCACTTAATTTAGTTATCCCCAAAGGGAATTTATTTGCAAAAGTAGAACAATTGCTGCGTGATGCAGGCATCAAAATCATTGGTGACAGCCGCAATTATCGCCCACAGTGTTCGGACAAAAATATTCAGGTCAAGTTATTGAAAAGCCAAAATATTCCTGAACTTATTGCCTTTGGGCAACACGATATCGGCTTTGCCGGGGCGGATTGGATTGCCGAACAGCAAGCCGATGTCGAAGTCTTGCTGGATCTCGGCTTTAACCCGGTGGATATTGTCGCCTGTATTCCCGAAGACAGCGACTACTCAACATTACAAAAGGGTAAGATGATTGTCGCTTCCGAGTATAAAAATCTGGCCAAACAATACCTGGATAACCTCGGTGTCGATTACCAGCTTTTCCGTGCTTACGGGGCAACGGAGGTGCTGCCGCCGGAGGACGCCGATTTAATTATCGACAATACCAGCACCGGCACAACCATTCGCGCCAACCGGCTGAAAATTGTCGCAACGCTGATGACCAGCAGCACCCGGTTAATTGCCAACAAAGCAGCACTGCAAGATGCGCAGAAAAAACAACAAATTGACGATTTACTGCTGCTAATACGCGGTGTTATCAACGCCCGTGAAAAAGTATTATTGGAAATGAATTGCCCGGAATCGGCCCTCGATGCCGTGGTTGCCATTTTACCGGCGATGCGCTCGCCCACCGTCAGCAAACTGTTCCGACAAGAAGGTTATGCCATAAAATCCGCCGTTGCTGCCGGTGAAGTCAAAGACTTAATTCCCAAACTGATTCAAGCCGGCGCCAGTGATATTTTAGAATCAGCCATTCGCAAGGTACTTTAAGGAGCCAACCATGACCAGCCAAACAAACATTAACCGAGAAACCAAGGAGACCGCCATTAAACTTACCCTCAATATCGACGGCAGGCAACAGGGAAATATTGATACGGGGCTGCCGTTTTTAGACCATATGCTGATGCAATTGGTGGTGCACGGCGGCTGGGATTTAACCATTCAAGCCAGCGGTGACATCGATGTGGATGACCACCATCTGGTTGAGGATATTGCCATTGCTTTAGGGCAGGCACTGGAGCGTGAATGGCGGCAAAAAAACGCCTTTAAACGCTACGGGCAGCGACTGCTGCCAATGGACGCCACCTTGGTGATGGTGGCAGTGGATGTCTCCGGGCGCCCGTATTGCGTCTGCGATTTGCCCTTTACCCGGGAATTTACCGGCAGCATCGCCAGCGAAATGTGGCCGCATTTTTTTTACAGCTTGGCAATTAACGCCAAAATTTCCTTACATATCAAATCAATGTATTTTGACAACAACCACCATTTGATTGAAGCGGCATTTAAGGGACTGGCAAAAAGTTTGGGCGAAGCACTCAGCCACAGCGACGATGAAAATTCCTCCAAAGGAGTGCTGTAATGCCGACAATTGGAGTACTGAATACCAACGCCGGCAATGTTTCCAGCCTGATGTCTTGTTGCCGGCAGATGGGTTATCAGCCGGTGCTGTTAACAGAACCTGCGGCGGACGAAGTCGATGTTCTGATGATTCCCGGGCAGGGGCATTTTGGCGAAGTTATGGATTATCTCAGGAGCCGGCAGCTGGACAGCCTGATCCACAGACATCTTGCCAATCACCGTACCGTTATCGGTATTTGTGTCGGTATGCAAATTTTCTTTGAGGGTTCCGAAGAAGCCCCCGACAGCCAAGGATTGGGACTCTTTCCCGGCGTTGCCGGCAAACTTAACAGCCCCAAGCAGCCGATGGTCGGTTGGGCAACTTTATACAGTGATAAGGATATTAACAACGCGCAGGTTTATTTTGTCAACAGCTATGCCGTTAAACCGTCGCCGGCGTTGTCTGCCGTCACACTTGCCGGCACACACTACGGCGAGGATTTTGTCGCCGCGGTACAAGGACACAAACGCCCGAACCTTATCGGCTTTCAATTTCACCCGGAAAAATCGGGGCGGACCGGGAAACGTATTTTGCAAAAGGCTATCGAGCAAAATTTTCAGCCAATCCCGAAAAAAACCGGGGGGACGGCACCGACCAATCGTCTCTGCCCGCGCGTGATTGCCTGTTTGGATGTGGCGGACGGCCGCGTCGTCAAAGGCACCCGTTTTGTCGATATCAAAGATATGGGTGACCCGGTGGCGTTGGCAGCCAAGTACGAACAGCAAGGGGCCGATGAAATTTTGTATCTGGATATTACCGCCACCAATGAACAGCGTAAAAATGCCCTGCACACGGTGCAAAGCGTTGCCGCGCAACTGTCCATACCACTGACAGTGGGGGGCGGGTTAAATGCCACCGAAGATGTGGCGGCCTTTCTTAACGCCGGAGCCGACAAGGTAGCACTCAACACCGCCGCCGTCAAAACCCCCCAATTGGTCAACGACATTGCCGGGCGTTTTGGCTCGCAATGCGTGGTGGTCGCGATTGATACACAGCTGGAAAACGGACGCTATGTCGTTTATACCCACGGCGGCAAAAAAGCAACGACATTGGAAGCATTGACGTGGGCAAAACAAGTAGCCGACTTAGGTGCCGGTGAGTTATTGATTACCGCCAAACACCGTGACGGCACCGGTTTGGGCTTTGACAACGAGCTAATGCGGGAAATGGCTAAACTGCCCATTCAGGTCATTGCCTCGGGCGGAGCGGCCAATGCCCGGCATTTTGCCCAAACTTTTGCCGCCGGCAGTGATGCCGCCCTTGCCGCCGGGATGTTTCATCGCGGCGAAATCAGCATTACCGAATTAAAAGAGACCTTATTAAAACAGCAAATTAAAGTGAGAAAAGTATGTTAATCCCCAGTATCGATTTATTAGACGGCAAAGCCGTACAACTCAGACAAGGCAATCCCGATGACAAACAGGTGGAAGTTACCGATGTGATGGGCTTATTAGACGAATTTTCCCTTTTTGGCGAGGTAGCGATTATCGACTTAAATGCCGCTCTGGGACGGGGCGATAACCGTGATTTAATCGGTAAAATGTTAAAACGCTGCCCGTGTCGTGTCGGCGGCGGCATCAGAGACTACGATAGCGCCAGAGAACTGCTGTCACAAGGGGCAAGTAAAATCATTATCGGCACGGCGATTGATGATGATTTTATTGACAAACTGCCCAAAGACCGTATTGTCGCCGCCATTGATGTGCAAGGTGATGAAATCCTCTCGCACGGTTGGCAGCAGGGTACGCAAAAAAATGTCTTTGACGAGTTGACAAGGCTGGCTGAGCGCTGCGGCGAATTTCTATATACACAAGTGCATAACGAAGGCTTAATGCAGGGTGTGGACAGCCGGCGCATTGAAAGAGTCATCCAAAACAGTCCGGTTTCGGTCACCGTCGCCGGCGGTATCACCACGGCAGCGGATGTGGCTTTGATTAATGCCTTGGGTGGCAACTGTCAAATCGGTATGGCGGTTTACACCGGTAAATTAACTTTGGCGGCGGCCTTTACCGCCTGTGTTGATTTTACCAAATCAGCGTTAATACCAACGGTGGTACAAGATATCCACAGCAAACAGGTGCTAATGCTCGCCTACTCTAACGCGGCATCTTTGGCGGATGCCATCAAGCACCGCAAAGGCACGTACTGGAGCCGCTCACGCAATGCCTTGTGGGAAAAAGGCCTGACCAGCGGCAACGGGCAAACCCTGAAACGCATCGATATCGATTGCGACGGCGATACCCTGTTATTTTTGGTCGAGCAGCAGGGCAATGCCTGTCACTTTGAGCGTTACAGCTGCTTTACCTCACAACAAAAAACCTTTAGCTTAGACACCTTGGACAACACCCTGTCAAAACGCCTGCAACAAGCAAAAAATGCCGCCAAAGCCGGCTCTTTTACCCAACAATTATTTAACGATACGAGCTTACAAACGGCAAAACTGCGCGAAGAATGCGAGGAACTCATTGAGGCCAAAACCGTTACCGAAAGCCGCTGGGAGGCTGCCGATGTGATATTTTTCGCCCTGGTGATGGCAAAGGCCAAAGGGGTGAGTGTTAATGATATTGTCAATGAATTAAGTGCGAGGTCAAAATAATGCTAACTATTTACAACGCAGAACAGTGGCAGCGTCCCAAAACCACCATTTCCGCCAAACTGTTTACCGATGTCGGGGCAGTATTAGCCGATATTGAAGGGGCCGAGTTTGAAGGGAGCGATACCAAGGAAACAACCGATGATGGCAAGCGACAACGCCGGCGTGAGGAAAAAATTAATGCCCTGTCGCTGCAATACGATGGTTTTGTCCCGCAAAAAATCACCTTGCAGCCGTATGAGTATTATGCCGATTATCTGGACAACGATTTATACCAGGCCATTGCCGAGGCGGCCAGGCGTATTCGCCGCTTTTGTCAGTTCCAAAAATCCCGTTTAAGTGACGATAGTTACCGTGATGACAGCGGCGAATACGGTTATGTTTACCGCCCGGTCGAGCGCATGGGGGCTTATATTCCCGCCGGGCGTTTTCCGCTGATTTCTTCGGCCCTGATGACCCTGATTCCCGCTGATGTCGCCGGTGTTAAACAACGTACCGCAGTTTCGCCCTCGGACAATATCGCCATTCAGGCAGCGGCCAGCTTGGCGGGGGCAAGCGAATTTTACCTGCTGGGCGGCATTCAAGCCATTGCTGCCCTTGCTTACGGTTACCAATCCATTCAGCCGGTTAATGTAATCGTCGGGCCCGGTAACCAATACGTTAATGCCGCCAAGCAGTTATTGCAGCACCGGGTCAGTATTGACGGAGCGGCAGGACCAAGCGAGTTATTGGTTATCGCCGATGACAGCATCAATAGCGATTACCTGATTGCCGATATGGCGGCCCAGGCCGAGCACGACCCGCAAGCCATCAGTGTGGTTGTCAGTGACAGTATGGCATTATTACAGCGACTGCAAGCGCAGCTGCTGGCTATCAGGGAACTACAGCCAATTATACAACAAGGGCAAATTGTCCTGTTACAAGCCGACAACAAACAGGGCAGCATCGATTTTGCCAACCGCTTTGCCGCCGAACATTTACTGCTGGCAGACAAACACATCAAAGCAGAACAATTACAACACTTCGGTTCTTTGTTTATCGGCCGGTACAGTGCCGTTGCCTACGGCGATTATTGTTCGGGCCCCAATCACACCCTGCCGACTGCGGGGGCGGCAACCCGACAAAGCGGCCTGTCCGTGCACCAATTTTTAAAAGTGCAGTCGCTGCAAACAATTACTCGCAGCGGAGCAGCAATACTGGGCAAAACCGCCAGGCCGCTGGCACAGGCGGAAGGACTGGTTTGGCATGATAAAAGTATGCAAGTACGAGAAGGTTAGCACCGTGTCGTGTTCGTGTCGCCTGACTGTCGTCACACCTTGCCGATTTTGTTGTTAGGATAGTCATGCACTGAAATGGAGGTTACTAATGATTATACAAAAACTGAGACTGGAACGCGGATGGTCTCAACAACAGCTGGCGGAAATGAGCGGCCTAAGTCAACGAACCATCCAGCGTATAGAGAATGGGAAAACACCCAGTGTTGAGTCGGTAAAATCATTGGCAGCCGTCTTTGAAGTGGATTTTTCAACTTTGAACGGAACACTAACAATGAACAATCACCTACCCATCGACGGTGCTGAGGCAACAACAAACAACCCAAATACCTTAACGCTGAGCCGTGCTGAACAATTCGCTTATAAAAAAGTTCGTGAGATTAAACGGTTTTATGTCCGGCTATTTATTTTCGCAGTCGTTATCAGCTTACTGTTTATTATCAATCTTATTACCACACCCCAAACCTGGTGGGTGCAGTGGGTTTTCTTGGGCTGGGGAACGGGGTTAGTTATTCGCGGATTAAAAACCTTTGATTTTTTGCCACTACTGGGTATTGAATGGGAAAAACGTCAACTGGAAAAATACCTTAAGCAAAAACGATAAGATTGTCCACTATTTGTAACATCATTTAAGTGATAATAATTTTTATATGCCTGTTAAAAAACCGTTGTGAATAATTTATAATGACAGCCCTGCTATAACCACTTTATCGCAGCATCGTTTTTAATTGGTTTTATGGAGAAAAAAATGAAAAAAATACAATTTTTCGGTAAATATTTAGCACTTATTTTCGGGTTATTATTATTCAATAGCGCTCACGCTCATGGTGTGCAGGGGGGTGGATTGATTAACGGCCTGATGCACCCCGTCTTTGGCCCTGACCACTTACTGGCCATGGTTGCCGTCGGTATTTTAAGCGTGCAAATCGGTGGCAAGGCCATTTGGACGGTGCCCGGCGCCTTCCTTGTCTTTATGCTGGCCGGCGGTATTTTGGGCATCAATGATATACCTTTTCCGGCGGTGGAAACCGGCATAGCCGCATCGGTCTTGTTATTGGGTATTGCCATTGCCTTGGCCGCCAAAATGCCCACTTTACTGGCCATGCTGTTTGTCGGTGCTTTCGGTATGTTTCACGGTTACGCTCACGGTATGGAAATGCCCAGCGTGGCGGAACCGGCACTGTATGCCACCGGTTTTATTGTGGCTACGGCAGGATTGCATATCGCCGGGGTGTTGATTGGTTTTATCTCACATTACGTGCCCCGCGGAGATATCGTTTTGCGTTTTATCGGAGTTGTTATTGCCGCGGTGGGACTTTATATCCTTTTTGCGTTACAATAATCATCCCAGTAACAAATGATAGAAAACCAATGAAACAATATCACCGCAAAATCGCCGTCGTTTTCCCCGGTCAGGGCTCGCAATCCGTCGGTATGCTGGCCGAATTGTATGAAAATTTTACCGTTGTTCGTGATACTTACCAAGAGGCCTCCGACGCGCTGGCATTTGATTTATGGAATATCACGGCAAACGGCCCTGCCGAAGATTTAAATCAAACCGTTAATACCCAGCCGGCGATGCTGGTTGCCGGGGTGGCGTGCTACCGGGTATTACAAACACACATTGCACAAAAACAAGCGGATTTCGTCCCGGCTTATTTTGCCGGGCATAGTCTGGGGGAATATACCGCCTTAGTAGCCGCCGGGCAACTCGCCTTTAGCGATGCCGTTTTGCTGGCTAGAAAACGTGCCGAAGCCATGCAGTCTGCCGTACCTGCCGGTGTTGGCGCCATGGCGGCCATTTTGGGCTTGGACGGTGATACGATTAACCGGGTTTGCAGCCAGACCTGCACGGATGATGCCAAAGTTTGGGCGGCCAATGATAATGCCCCCGGACAAATCGTTATTGCCGGGCATAAAGCGGCAGTTGAGGCGGCTTGTGAGGCTTTAAAAAATGCCGGGGCAAAACGGGCCTTACTGTTACCGGTCTCCGTACCGTCGCATTGCCCGTTAATGCAGCCTGCCGCCAATGCCATGCAAGCGGCCTTTACGATGACCAACTGGCAAGACGCAACGACCCCTGTGATTCATAACTACGACGTTGCGGCACATGATAAGCCATCGGAAATCGTTACGGCACTGACCGAGCAACTCATCAAACCCGTGCGTTGGGTAGAAACGATCCAATATTTTGCCGACCACCGGATAGAAGCGGTTATTGAAGTCGGGCCGGGAAAAATTTTGGCGGGACTGAATAAACGCATTGACAGAAATATGGGGGCCAAGCCGCTATTTGATCTGGCCAGTTTAAATGAAGTGGTTGAATTTTTAGCACAATAACTGATACCGATTGATATTTTCACGAGGAGAAACATGAGTAATATGACAGATAAAATCATCCTGATTACCGGGGCAAGCCGCGGTATCGGAGCGGCTGTTTTACAAGTGATGGCGCAAACCGGGGCAACCGTAATCGGTACGGCAACCTCGCAAAACGGCGCCGATAACATTACCGCTACCCTGAAAACACTTGGGGCAAAAGGCCAAGGCATGATACTCGATGTCGCTGATGCCGATTCGGTTGCAAACTGCTTAAAGCAAATTGCCGATAACATCGGCGGCGTTAGCGTACTGGTCAACAATGCCGGCATCACCCGTGATAATTTATTGATGCGCATGAAAGATGACGATTGGGACGCTGTCATCAACACCAACCTAACCTCAGTTTATCGCTTGTCAAAAGCGGTATTGCGCCCGATGATGAAAGCAAAATTCGGGCGTATCATCAATATCGCCTCTGTTGTCGGTGTCTCGGGTAATGCCGGCCAAAGCAATTACAGTGCCGCCAAAGCCGGTATTATCGGTTTTAGCAAATCACTGGCCCGCGAAGTGGCTTCGCGCGGTATTACCGTCAATACCATTGCCCCCGGATTTATCCGCACTGATATGACCGATGCTTTGCCGGAAGAACAGAAAAAAGCCCTATCGCAAAATATCCCTGCCGGCAAATTAGGCGAAGTTGAAGATATTGCCTATGCGGTGAAATTTTTGGCCTCTCCCGAAGCCGGTTATATTACCGGAGAAACGTTACACATCAATGGCGGTATGTATATGAATTAGAATATATTTTATCACTATCAATATTATTTTATTGCCAATTTGTTATCCAAAGCAACGGCTGCCCCCAGTAATCCGGGGTTGGGATGCGTTATTACATACACCGGAACATTGCGCAGATAATCGGCAAGGCGCCCTTTGTCTTCAAAGCGGCGGCGAAAATCGGATTGTTTTAAGAAATCGATGAAACGCGGAATAATCCCGCCACCGAGGTAAACGCCGCCGACGCCACCAATAGTCAGTACCACATCAGCACAAAAACCGCCTAAAATAGCACAGTAACGCGATAGTACTTTAATACACAACGGGTCGTACTCGACCAAGGCCCCGTGCGTTACTTCGGCCGGGGTGTTTTTCCTGGGTGGCGTTTTATTGCGCCCGGCCATAAAACGATAAATTAGCAGCAGTCCGTCCCCCTGCAACAAACGCTCTGCCGACACGTGCCCGCCGTAAATTTGTTTGGCAAAGGATAATAATTGGCGTTCCAGTTGATCATAAGGGGAATAACTCACATGCCCCCCTTCCCCCGATAAGGCAATCATCCGCCCCCGCCCGTCAGGCACTAATCCCGACACACCCAGACCGGTACCGGGGCCAATCACCGCCACGGTCCGATCTTTAGGCACCGGATGATATTCTGCCGGGCCGTTTAATAACGCCAGGTTTGCTGCACTCATCCGGGTAATCGCCAACGCCTGTGCCCTGAAATCATTAACCAGCAAAAAGGTATCCACCCCCAGCTGCTTTTGCATCGCCCGGATGGAAAAATGCCAATGATGATTGGTCATACGGATGTTATCAGCGGTCACCGGATTGGCAATGGCAATGCCGACATGACGGGGAATCACCATCGCCGTTTGAGCCAGATAATCGGCCATAGCAGCGGCAAACGTCCCGTAGTCTTGACACGGTAATACCAGCAAATGTTCCAATTGAAACGGCTCGGTTTCAATGGCAAACCGGGCATTGGTACCGCCGATATCGGCAACCAGACGAGGATAATGGTCAGCAGTCATTATTGCCACACTTGATGTTATTTTTCTTCGCGCTTGAAAATCAGCTGTTGGGCGGTGGATTCAGCGGCATCATAGCGATAACCACCCCGATTAAAGCGAGGCAAATCTTTGGGATTATCAATGCGGTTATCAATGACCCAACGTGCCATCAGTCCACGCGCTTTTTTGGCATAAAAACTGATAATCTTATATTTGCCGTTTTTCTCGTCTTTGAAAACCGGGGTGATAATATGAGCGGCGATGGATTTGGCTTGAATGACCCGGTAATACTCGTTCGAGGCCAAATTGACCAGCACCGGATACCTGGCATCGGCAAGCTGCTCGTTAATCGCATCGGTAATTTGCTCACCCCAAAAATCGTATAGATTCTTGCCCCTTGCATTGGCCAATTTGGTACCCATTTCCAAGCGGTAAGCCTGCATTAAATCCAGCGGCCGCAACAAACCGTAAAGCCCGGATAAAATGGCTAAATGTTCGTTTGCCCAGCGCAGCTCATCAGCACTCAGACTCTCGGCATCCAGGCCGGTGTAAACATCACCTTTGAAAGCCAAAACGGCCTGTTTGGCATTTTTCAGGGTAAACGGTGTATGCCAGTCTTGAAAACGCTCGAAATTCAGTACACCCAACTTATCACTGATTTTCATCAAAGCGGAAATATCCGCCGGCGACAGCTTTTTCGCCAAATCAATCAGCTGCTGCGATTGTGCTAAAAAGCGGGGCGTATCGTGTTGTTGTATTGTCGGCGGTGTAGTGAAATCCAGCGTTTTGGCCGGGGAAATCAGCATTAACATAATTGCTCCTGATACTCTCTGAAAACATCTGTCAAATGACGCCGGGCAGCAGGGCGGCATTACCACCCTTTACTCATTGTCAAACGACATTAAAACTTCATCAGGGGCAGTATAACGCAATACGCTAAAGAGAGTGTAACGTAAGGGTGTCTTTAATTACCCTTTGTTAAATTCGCACCACTCGTGAGTAGCCGGGTAAACACTCTTTTGCCATATCAGCCAACGATTTGTTATAACTATTTATTGATAATATATTTAATTGAGTTAATGAAAAGACCAATTGCCAGATGCACAACGGGTTATTACAGTTTTTTTAAGTAAGCACTCACTAAGACAATTCGTGTGCCGTTGACGCGCCCTTCGATATGCTCGGGATTATCGGTTAAAGCAATATTTCTTACCGCCGTGCCGCGTTTGGCGGTAAACCCCGCCCCTTTAACCTGCAGGTCTTTAATAATGGTCACATTATCACCGGCTTTTAATTCCGTACCGTTGGCATCCAAGGTCGGCACACGTTCTTCGGCTTCAACCAAACCGGCATCTGCCCAGGCTTTAATATCATCCGCCAAATACAACATATCCAGATTATCTTGTGCCCACGTTTCCGCCGATAACTTATGCAGCTGACGATAAGCCGTAACTTGTACGGCCGGTACGGCACTCCACATGGCGTCACTCAAACATCGCCAGTGGTTAACATCGGTTTCCGCCACTCCTGTTAACTGCTCCCGGCAGGTTTGACACGCCAAAATACACTTATCGGCATCGGCTTCTGCCGGTGGCACGGCATAGATATCAAGCTGTTCGCCTGCCTGACATAATTCGCATTGGTTAGCGCTGCGTTCAATTAAAGTTGCTAATATTGACATCGTTGTATTGATCCTTAAAAAATAAAAAATTGACGCCCCGATGATTTTCAGGCGGGGTATCATGATAACAAAAAGTGCCCGACAAGCGCCTATCGGGCATTCTATCAACCGCTCGACCTCGTTTAGAAACGATAATTATACTGAATCCCGACAATATGGGCGTGACTCTTATAATCGGCAGAACCGTCCGTACGACTGGAGACACAGCTTTTTGCCAAACGATTAAGCGAACCGCACCAGCCGTTGACATTGGCTTTGGTATCTTTGATATGAATATAGCTATAACCGAAATTAAGACTGCTGTTTTCATTGATATCATACTTTGCCCCAAGCGAAAACCAAATACGGTTATTATCAGGCAGGGTAGTCAAGCGATAATCGGCACTTCTTACCGGTGATTGGTCATAAGCAATACCAAAGCGCAATTGCAACGGATCGCTGTATTGGTAAGCTGCACCGATGCCAACCTTATAAGTATCACGCCAATTGGGTTTAAGGCTGGTGGTTGCCGACAATTTTTTACCGTCTGCTACCGGCAGCACCACTTTAGGGTTGCCATAATTGATATCAAGATTGTTAAAGCGCGAATGACGTGTCCAGGTGACATCGCCAAAGGTCGTCCATCGATCATTTAATTTAACCATGCCGTGCAATGATAAGGATTCCGGGGTAATAATTTTTACATTGGCGGATTCTTTGGGCACGTAACCGACAGCAGGCACAATAGCATTGACGGTGGGGTTTTCCGATTGCCACTTGGCATTACCTTTGAGCGTATGTTCAACTTTTGAACGGTAACTCGCCCCCAGGCGTACCCTGTCATTCACATCCCATAGATAACCCAAATTAAACCCAAAACCCCAGTCCGTGCCTTCAACATCAGCTACACCGTCGGCAAAACCATTTGGCACGGCAACCGGTTTGCCTTGTTTTTTTGACAACACCTTGGCAACCAAAGGCGCAAAGTTAGCATATTGACGCAATTCCGCCGAACTATACTGTCCAAACAGGCCGGCTGCCACACTGTGGTCAGCATTAATTTTGTACGACAGCATCGGATTAATGTCAATACTGGTCAGTTTCATTTTATTGACGTTATAACGTAAGACGGAATCACGCTGATAGTCCGTCCCCGACGCAAAGGGAATATACACCCCTAAACCTAAGGTCAACTGATCATTTAATTGATGCGACGCATATAAATGCGGTGCAACCACCACATCTTTGGTAATCGTGCCGCCTTGTTTGCCCGTAATACCTTTGGGTTGTCCAATAAAATAGTTGGCTTTTGCCTGGCTATACTTAACCTTTGGAGCAACAAAGTTGGCATTGACGCTAAAGTTGCTGCCCGATAATTTCGATAAACCGGCCGGGTTATAGAAAATGGTTGCAGCATCGGCCGCTTCCGCTGAAGAGGCGTTGGCCGTACTTTGTGAACTCACCGACTGTGTACCGAAGTGATAACCCGATGAAAAAACAGGGGTTGTAAAAACCGCTCCCACCACCAAACCGATTAATTGTTTTTTTGTAAGTGACATATTTTTTAGACTAAAGTAATAAATAATAAAGCCAAGAATTATAATTAAAAAAATTTAATTTGACAAAGACTTTTTAATCAATTTGAAATAATATTTACGGATTATCGGCAATAATGCATCACGTGGTGATGTGAAGCAATTTTCGCTACAAGGCATACCGTCGAAGACAGCACAAGGAATACGGCGGGACGGTATAACACGGTAACGGGAATGAATGCACATTCTATAAATCAATAAAACGGTAACAATTGCTTATTTCCCCACGTTGCCGCCGCCGACTTGGCAAATACTCGGTAGTCGCCGGCGTCTCGGCTTGGTTGGGAAAAATAAATAATGCAGCCAATAAAATTTCTGCCGACTCGATACTTAATTGCTCATAGGTAAAAGTTTCCCGTAAAACACCGCCGCTGCTCCAATAATTTTCATAACCCAAAGCAGTTGCCGTCAGCAACACATTTTGGATGGCGGCACCGCTGGCGGCAATATGTTCCATATTGACTAAATGACCGGCAAATAACGCATCACTATCGGCTTGCGGCTGCGGTTGCGGGCACCAGGTAACCTGCATTAAATAGTCGGCACTGTTTAGCATCAGGGCAATTTTTCCCATCTTTTTACCGGCCTGTTGCAAACTATCCCGTAAACGGCGGCAGGCTTGACTGTCCAACACATAAAATCGCCACGGCAGCGGTGAAACCTTGTCTTGCCGATATTGTTGATGGCAGGGGTAATGGAACGGGGCATAATACGCCGATTCAATCAAGGTATGAATCAGGTTTTCATCGCGCGGTTTGACAGGTAAAGGGGCTTGACTGAGCACTTTAAGCGTGCGTCGTTGACGAATAGCTTGCAGGGCATCCGGGGGACTTTTCATCACTTTTCTCCAGCTAAAAAATTGGCAATGCGGGCAAACACTTCACCGCCGATAACTTCGGCCCGTAAACTGCCGTCAACCCCCAGTGCCGCCAGCGATTCACTGTCAATTAACGGCTTTAAGGTATTTCTCAGGGTTTTTCTGCGCATCGCAAAGGCTTGTTTAACCACCGCGGCAAACAGATTATCATCCGTCACCTGCCACCGTGGTTGGCTTAATCGTGTCATCCCTACCATAGCCGACATTACCTTAGGTGGCGGGCTAAAGCACTCGGGCGGGACATCAAACAGTGAAAAAACCTGATGACGGTATTGCAACATCACCGACAACCGTCCGTAATCTTTTTCGCCCGGCAATGCCACCATTCTATCCACCACTTCTTTTTGCAGCATAAACACCATCTCGGCGATGGCCGTTTGCCTGGACAAAGTAAACAAAATCGGCGTGGAGATATTATAAGGCAAATTACCAAATACCCGCCACGAGTGATTACCCAGTAATTCGGTGTATTCAACGGCAAGTACATCCTGTTCGATAATGTTTAGCTGCCCTGAAGCCTGAGCCTTTTTTTCTAACAGCGGAATGACCCGTCGATCCAGCTCAATGGCGGTTAAATGCCGCGCACGCTCCAACACCGGCAAGGTTATTGCCCCCAGCCCCGGCCCGATTTCCAATAAACATTCATCCGGTTGCGGATTGATGGCATCGACAATGCGTGCAATCATGGCACCGTCGGTAAGAAAATGTTGTCCCAATTTTTTATTGGCTTTAGGCATACTCTTTGCTGTGTATTTCATTCTGCTTCAGGGGATAAGTTAGTCGCCGGCTCACACCACTGCCGGCGGTGGCGGTACAGGGTAGCGGCATAGGGAGGGTAGCGGCATAGGGCACAATCACATCTATTACCGGGAGCTACGCTGCCATCTGTTTGGCATACTCAATAGCGCAGCGCAAACTGTTAGGGTTGGCCCTACCCGTACCGGCCAAATCCAAGGCCGTACCGTGATCCACTGAGGTGCGGATAATCGGCAGCCCGAAAGTTATATTAACACACTCGCCAAAGCCTTGTGATTTAATCACCGGTAACCCCTGGTCGTGATACATCGCCACAATGATATCATAAGCCCCGGCATGCGCCGGGACAAATAAGGTATCGGCCGGCAAAGCGTCGGAAACAGCCAGGCCTTCTGCCCGTAAACGTTTTAATACCGGATTAATGACCGTCACTTCTTCGCGCCCGATATACCCCGACTCACCGGCATGGGGGTTTAAGCCGCACACCCCGATTTTGGGCGCTCTGCCGGCGGTAAAATAGCGTTGCATATCATGGTGAATAATGCGTAACACCTCACTCAGACGCGCCGCCGTAATGGCCGTTGACACGGCTTGCAAAGGCAAATGCGTCGTCACCAACCCAACCTTTAGCTGCTGATTGGCCAAAACCATCACCGGCAAGGCCGTCCCGGTTTGTTCGGCAAAAAATTCCGTGTGGCCGCTGAAATGTGCATAACGTCCGCCCGCCTGACAAATAATACCTTTGTGAATCGGCGCAGTAACAATGCCCGAATATTCGCCGTTTTGTGTCGCCTGTGCGGCAGTCTGCAACATCTTGATGACATAAGCGGCATTGGCCTGTTCAAGCTGCCCGCAACGGGCCGCTACCGACAGGGGAATATGTCGCACCGGTAAGCTGTTTGGCGGCCGATTATCTGACTGCCGGCTGTCTGACAACCGACCGGTCGAATGTAAATCCTGTTCTTTGTGGAAATTTGTCGCTTTGCCAAGCCTTGCCGCCCGCTGGCGTAACAAATCGATATCACCGCATAGCACTATCGGCTGGGTCAACAAATACTCAAACAGCAAAATACACAGGTCGGCGCCGATACCTGCCGGCTCACCCATGGTAAGAATAAGCGGCCGCATCAATTATAATTGTTTGGCACGAATTTCTACGTGCGATTCTTCGCGCAAACGCGCCAGCCACAAATCCCATTCTTCTGCCGCTTTGCGGGCAAAAATAGCTTGTTTGGCTTGGCTTTCAAGCAACTGACGATTATTGACCGGGGTTTTACGACGCTGTTCGACTTTCAGAATATGGTAACCGAAACGGCTTTTAAACGGTTGACTGATTTTACCGATTGGGGTTTTTAGCATCACCTGCTCAAACGCCGGCACCATCTGCCCCGGCCGTACCCAACCGAGATCACCACCGTTAGCAGCGGAACCCGGATCCTGAGAGTATTGACCGGCTAATGTCGAAAAATTTGCTCCTTGCTTAAGTTGCCGGTAAAGACGGTTAATACTTTTTTCGGCTTGCGGGTTATCTTGATCGCGAATCAAAATATGTGCCACTTTTGCCTCGGGAATTGTCGTTACTTTGCTGCCCTTTCTGGCCAAAATTTTCAGCAAATGAATACCGTCCCGATCAACAACCGGCGGACAGTATTTATTTAACGCCGCCCCCGATAATACCCTGGAAAAATCGGTAGGAATTTGGCTCAATTTCACCCAACCCAAATCGTTATACTCAACATTAGGATATTGCGCGGCGACGCTTTGGCCCGATTGCTTATCAAGTTTTTGCCTCACTTCGCGCATCACCGCCTGTGCTTGGTTAAGCGCCTTGGGATCAGCTGATTTTGGCACAGAGACCAAGATATCAACCAGTTTAACCGTATCGGACGATTGCTGTAACTGCCGGTTAACAATGTCTTGTACTTCCATATCAGAAACTTGTACGTAGTTGGATGCAACCCGTTGCTGTAATTTTTTGATAATGAGTTTATCCCGTACGGCTTGTCGGGATACTTTACCCGACTGTCCTTCGGCAGCAACATTGATTGCCGTATCGCCAACACTGATATTGTAACGCTTGGCAGCTTGTAACAATAATTTTCGCATAATCAGGTTTTGTAGTGCCGCCGGACGGTCTTTTTTAGCAAAACGACTGATTTCACGGCGGGTAATGATATCATTGCCGACAACCGCAACAATGGTATCCAGCGCTTTTCCCGATGTTTCTTTTTTAGGACCAAAATTCAGGTCTTCAAGCCTTTTCTGGCCGTTGGCGGAAACCGCTAAAAAAGCACTTAAACCGAGGATTACCAATTGTTTTTTCATTATTTTTTCCTCTCATAACTGATTGGGCGATAATTGGGAATGACCTCCTCCAGCGTGCTACCCACGCTGTTGCCCAAGTTGCCCAAACCATTTAAAACAAATTCAAGATAGACCGAATTATTCGGTTTTTCTTTGCTGGTGACGCTGTCGCGTTTGCGTCTGGCCAATAACCTGACCGCCCAACAACACTCGGCGTATTCGACGCCGGCCAGTGTATCAATGGATTTATTATATTCGGCAGAATAGTGCCAGCGCCAAAATCCGCGCCAAGCATCATTTAGGCGCCAAACACCGCTGAAATCAATCTGTTTGTAATTGTCTTCATCATACAAATGCGACAAATTAATGGACTGATCCGTAGCGGGCTGATAAGTCAGCCCGAATATCGATTTTTCCGTGTTATGTGTATCAATATTACGGTGTAATAAACCGCGAACTTTGATGTTGTCGGTCAGACGGGCGCGCGCCTCGGCAATGACATTAGAGCGAGAAGCATCGGCAACGGAACGGTTTAACGAAACCTTACGGTCTTGAAAATACTGAATCTGGCCAACGGAAAATTTGGCTAACTCCTGCCCGCTATCGTTATCGGTAAAGGTCGTGCTGACGGCGGTGGTTAACTGATTGGCGTCACCGATACGGTCTTTACCGCTAAAGCGGTTATCCAAAAACATAGCGCCATAGGAACTGCTGATATCCGCCGTATCAAAATCGGGGATATCCGCCTGATTTTCATACGGGGTGTAGAGATAAAATAACCGAGGTTCCAGCGACTGCGCGACATCACGCCCTAACCAAGTGGTTTGGCGGTCAAAATAAAGGCCCGTATCCAGACTAAACGTCGGAATCGAACGTTGGATACTATCGGGCTTCGTCTTGGCTTGATCACGCAGACTGTAAGAAGTAAAGCGATACGCCGCCGACGGTTTCACAAAAGAATAACTGTTTGCCACATCATAAGTCAGTTTGACTTTTTCATCAAAACGCACCCCCGAGACCAGTTTATCTTTATCAAAATTAATGACCTCGGTATCCGAAGAGATGGACAAGCCGTTACCCAAAGGCCAACTGCCACGGCCGCTGACACGTGGCAGAATATCATACGGCCTATCAGCTTCTTTATAGTCATCATCAACCAATTGGTAATGCTTTGCCTCTGCATCAATCGTATAATTGGGTGTCAAACGATACTTGGCCTTTACATAACTGGGCAGAAATTTATCATCACTTAAATCCAAGTTACCAATAAAATCCTTGACATAGCTTGTGTCTGACACCCTTTGATATAAGGTCTGTACAGTTGATTGTTTGTTCGGCTGATAAGTGTGTTTTGTCTTAAATGCCCAGCGCTTGGTTTTGTCTTTCATGTCTTTGGGCAGATAAGAACCGCTGACAATACCGTCAAGATAAGGCAGTAAGTAACGGTATTCGGCCCCTAACATCAAACCCCGTTTGCTCATTAAACGGGGATAGATGGTGGCATCTTGATTAGAGGCGATATTAATGTAGAAGGGTATGGTCAATTCAATACCGCGTGAAGAGTTGGAGCCGGCTCTGGGAATCAAAAAGCCGGTTTTGCGTTTATTACTCAACGGAAAAGAAAAATACGGCAAATACATCACCGGCACATCGGCAATTCGAAAAGTGACATGCTTGGCGGTACCGATATCGGCTTTATGGTTAAGATGCAGCTTTTTGGCCTGCAAAAACCAATTGGGATTAAGGCGGTTACAAGTGGTATAAGTGGCACCGGTTAGCTCTTCGATTTGGTCTTTGCGGTTCACTTTCAGGGTCGCTGCCCGGCCGTTAGCTTTTTGTTTTTTGACGTAATATTCCACATTATCAAACATACCTAACTGATTAATCAGAGAATAATCCGCCCCCTTAGAACGCAGGGCAAAATCAGGACGACCATAGGTCATTTCTGCTTTGGTAATCAGTTGCTGCTTTTGGCGTTGATAATCGACTTTTTCGGTGTAAAAAACTTCTTGTCCGCGTTTGGCCACCACGCTGCCTTGTAAATTTACCCATTCCGGCGTCATTTTGGCATTATCGGCATCAACGTGAACATAATTATCGCTGATTTCGCTGCCCCAAGTATAGGAAGCCAAGGTATCAACCGGGCACTGGATGTCTGCCTGAACAACCAATGGGAGTAAAGAAAAAATAAAAAAACGCTTCATACGGTACGGGTCGCAACTAAAAGCATTATTCTATCAAAAACTGACCTTAAACTGCATCGTTTTTTGTAAAATTTTGCCGATGCGGCAGGGCGAACAATGCCGGGTAAAAAATTAATTTGTCCCTTGGATAGCGTCGTAACGACACATTGTTCTTTTCTGTCACTGACAGGCAGGCACCGGGCACAACAAAACAGGCAGAAAAGAGTTCATTTATGTTGCTCAGCACCTTAAGGCAGTGTAGCGGCTAATCACAGCGTTTTTTTTCATCAGGCGAAATTTCTTATTACTTTTTATTTGCTTAGGGGTATTCCATAATAAAAAATTATGCTAGAATAAGTCGCCGAATAATAATAACAACTGGGTAGTGTAGTCACGACAAAAAACAATATCTCGTGACTACACTACCTAAAAGAGCCACCCACTATGAAACTTAACCTGTCACTACTCACCGTTGAGCAATTTCTGAATGATTATTGGCAACAAAAACCGGTCATTATCAAGGGGGGTATCATTGATTTCATTAATCCGCTTGAGGCCGATGAATTGGCCGGTCTGGCTGCAGAAGCCAATATTGAATCACGCCTGATTACTCACCGAAATAATCAATGGCATGCCGAAAGCGGCCCGTTTGCAAACTATGACCAGTATGGCGATAAAGACTGGACCCTGGTGGTGCAATCCGTCAATCATTGGGTTCCCGCCGTCCAGGAACTGGCCCGTTTATTCGATTTTATTCCGCAGTGGCGATTCGACGATGTTATGGTCAGTTTTGCTGCTCCCGGTGGCAGCGTTGGTCCGCACATCGATAATTATGACGTCTTTATTTGTCAGGGTACCGGCCGGCGGCACTGGAAAGTTGGTAGCAAAAACGGCAGTAAAACAGTGCTGGCCCATCAAAAGTTGCTGCACGCCGAAGCGTTTAAGCCTATTCTTGATGAAATCGCAACCGCCGGTGATATTTTATACATTCCTCCCGGATTCCCGCATGAAGGTATCAGTCTTGACCAGTCCCTCAGTTTTTCCGTCGGCTATAAATCAACCAACGCGACCGAATTACTGTCCGGTTTTGCCGATTATCTGATTGATTTTGACCACTCCCCCGCGCTATTATCGGATAAACGACGAGAAAAAAGCCGCTACGGACAAATTGATCATGCCGACTATGAACGGCTGAAACAATTTTTGCAACAGGCCGTCAATGACGATAACAAACTGGAAGACTTTATTGGCCTCTACCATTCGCAATCTTTCAGTGAACTGGACCTTGCCCAACAAGACGATACCTTTGCGCAGTGGTTAGAAAAATTTGACCGCACAGCGTTAAAAAAACTGTATGCGCTCAAATCGTTATACCTTGAACGCACGGTCAATCAAGGTATTTTTTATTGCAACGGTGAACGCCAGCAACTCAAGGTATCACCCGAGTTGATACGGATGCTGTGTGACAACGCTGAAATCAGCCTCAACGACATACGCAAATACTATAATCACGAGGCTGCCCTGCAATGGTTATGGCAAAGCAGCCGGCGCGGGTATTGGTATTTTTAACGACCTCCGTTCAATAAAATATCAAAAAAACGACAATATAAAGGATACTCTCCTGTAAAAATGGAAAATAAAGGCAATATATCGGGTAAAATTCGATAAAATAACCCTTATTATCTAATAACTTTTGAGGATAAACGATGCCAACACCACAACAACTACTGATGTTAAACACCGCCGACAGTGTTTTTGCCGGCATCACCGATAAGGATTTTGATGAAGAGCAGCTTGATAAACAAAAACAAACGGTTACCGATTTAATTATCAACATCCGCCAAGAAGCCGCCGGCGGCAGCGGCATTGACAGTTTTTTACAAGAATACAGCCTGGACACCGAGGAAGGCATTATTTTGATGTGTTTAGCAGAAGCGCTGCTGCGGATTCCCGATGCCGAAACCGCCGATGCCCTGATTGAAGATAAATTATCGGATGCCGCCTGGGATAAACATTTAAGTCAATCCGATTCGCTGTTTGTTAATGCTTCAACCTGGGGATTAATGTTATCGGGTAAAGTCACCGGGTTGGGCAAGGACCGCGACGAAAAGCCCGCTACGCTGATTGGACGTATGGTCGATCGACTGGGCGAGCCGGTGATTCGGGCAGCAATGTACCAGGCCATGAAAATTATGGGCAAACAATTTGTCTTGGGCCGCAACATCGATGAAGCACTAAAAACCGCAGATAACAACCGCCAGAAAGGCTATACGCACTCCTTTGATATGCTCGGTGAGGCGGCTCTCACCGCCGGTGATGCTGCCCGTTATCAGCAAAGTTATTTTGCCGCAATTACCGCCATCGGCAGTAAGACCTACGATGATAATGCCCCGCGCCCGGGGATTTCGATTAAACTGTCGGCACTGCATCCGCGTTATGAAGAGTCACAACGAGACCGTGTACTGAGCGAATTGTATGACAGCGTTATCAAATTAATTCAGCATGCCAGAGCCCTGGATATTCAACTGACCATTGATGCCGAGGAAATGGATCGATTGGAACTGTCGTTGCACCTGTTCCAAAAACTTTATCACAGCGATGCCGCCAAAGGTTGGGGTAATTTCGGTTTGGTTGTGCAAGCCTATTCAACCCGGGCCCTACCCGTGCTGCACTGGTTAAATTGCCTTGCCGCCGAAACCGGCACACGTATCCCCGTGCGTCTGGTCAAAGGGGCCTATTGGGACAGCGAAATTAAACTGTGTCAGCAAATGGGGTTGGACGGCTACCCGGTTTTTACCCGTAAAGTTAATACCGATGTCTCTTATTTGGCCTGTGCCAATTATTTGCTGGCAAAAGCACAAGATAACCTTTTCCCGCAATTTGCCACCCATAATGCCCAAACGGTATCAACGATTTTGCATTTTGTCGAAAAATACCAAAACCGTCAGTTTGAGTTCCAACGCTTGCACGGTATGGGGCACGAGCTGTACGATAAAGTCCTAAGACAAGAAAAAAATCGGGGCAATCCGACTGATGCCCGTATTTACGCCCCGGTTGGTGCACATAAGGATTTATTGCCATATTTGGTTCGTCGCTTGTTGGAAAATGGTGCCAATACTTCGTTTGTACATAAATTAGTTGACCCGAATACCCCGGTGGACAGCCTTGCCGCCCACCCCGTGCGTGAAGTCAAAAAACACAACAGTTTTTACAACACGGCGATTGTCAAACCCGGCGATATTTTTGCCGAACGTCCCAACTCCAAGGGTGTTAATTTACACATCGAGGGACAGCGTCAACCCTTTATCAGCACGGTCAACGGTTTTGCCGATAAACAGTACCATATTGCCTCGTTAATCAACGGTAAAGACCACCCCTGTGAAAAGAAAAAAGCTATCGTCAGCCCTTATAATCACAACCAGGTAGTGGGTAGTATCAGCCTGGCTGATGCTGATACGGCGAAACTGGCACTGGCCGAGGCCCGTAAGGCCTATCCGGCCTGGAACAAAGTCAGTGTTCAACAACGGGCAAAAATTCTGCATCACATTGCCGATTTATACGAAGCACACCGGCACGAACTGGTCTCCCTGTGCATACGCGAAGCCGGCAAGGTCTTTCAAGACAGTATCGACGAAATACGTGAAGCGGTTGATTTTTGCCGCTATTACGCCACCCAAGCCGAAAAAAACTGGGGGGAGCCGCTGATGTTACCGGGGCCGACCGGTGAAAGCAATGAACTACAAATTTCCGGGCGTGGGGTATTTTTCTGTATCAGCCCGTGGAATTTCCCGCTGGCCATTTTCACCGGACAAATTGTCGCTGCCCTGGTAACCGGTAATGCCGTTATCGCCAAGCCGGCAGATTCGACCAATAGCATTGCTTATCGTGCCGTACAATTAATGCACGCTGCCGGTGTTCCCGTCAATGTCTTGCAACTGGTTTGCGGGCCGGGCGAAATAGTCGGGCAAACGCTGGTCGAAGACGACGGTATCGACGGTATTTGCTTTACCGGCTCAACGGCAACGGCCAAGCACTTAAACCGCACCTTGGCAGCACGGCAAGGTGCCATCGTGCCGTTTATTGCCGAAACCGGCGGACAAAACGCCATGCTGGTCGACTCAACGTCACTGCCCGAGCAGGTAGTGACCGACGTGGTCCATTCCGCCTTTATGTCGGCCGGACAGCGCTGCTCCGCCCTGCGGGTCTTGTATTTACAAAACGATATTGCCGATAAAGTGATTGAACTGCTTAAAGGGGCGATGCAGGAACTTGTCATCGGCAACCCGGAAAGCTATAAAACCGATATCGGCAGTGTGATTGATGCCCGTGCCCAGAGCGGCTTATTGGCCCATTTAGCACATCTCTCCGGCATCGGAAAAATTATTTATCAAGCCAAGCCAACCGCTATTGATACCGATAATGCGACCTTTGTGCCGCCGACAGCAGTAGAGATTGATAGCATTAAACAGCTGGAAAAAGAACAGTTTGGCCCTATTCTGCACGTTATTCGCTTTAACCGTAAAAACCTCAACCAGGTCATTGACGACATTAACAGCACCGGTTACGGCCTGACCTTCGGTATCCATTCACGTAACGAGACCTTTTATCGTCACGTAGCGGCAAAAATTAATGCCGGCAATATCTATATTAACCGTAATCAAATCGGGGCGGTGGTCGGGGTCAATCCCTTCGGCGGACACGGCTTATCGGGCACCGGGCCCAAAGCCGGCGGCCCGCATTATTTGCTGCGTTTTATCAATGAAAAAACCATCAGCAACAATATTACCGCCATCGGCGGCAATGCTTCGCTGTTAGTCCTTGGTGAGGGTCACGACTAAGTGATGCCCTCAGCGGATATTGATTACCGTCGGCGTTTTGCCGACACCCTTATCATCCCCCGGTGTTTTTTAGTCACCGTGGGGGTATTTTATTTCAGGCGATAACGCACACTCGATAAATTATGCTATGATAAGCGCTTTCATCTTTGCACCGGTAATCATCAGGCCGGTTGCTATATGTGATGTGATGCGATTTTTGCTACAAGGCACATTGTTGAAAACAGTATATGAATACGGCAAGACGGTGTAACGCAGTAACAAGAATCGACTCGCTTTACTGTCTTTATGTGAGAAGGATAATTTTAGTTAAATAACTTTAATGAATTAGGATATGGTAAAAAATGGAGACACAACAACCTAACTGGGAACAACGCACCATAGAACGCATTGCCTTGGAAGGCATCAAAGAACAAAGACGCAGCCGGCGCTGGCGTATTTTTTTCAAGATACTGCTTTTTGTTTATCTGACCGTTATTATTGCCTCACTTTTTATTCAGGCAAAACAGGCCCCGGCATACGATATTTTCGGTCAAAAAACCACCTTGCTTGCCGGTGAGCATATTGCCTTGGTCAGATTAAACGGATTAATTGCTGCCGGTGAACCGGCCAATGCCGAGGGTTTAAATGCCACACTAAGAAAGGCAATGAGCGATGACAAAGTCAAAGGCGTCTTATTATTAGCCAACAGCCCCGGGGGTTCACCGGTGCAATCATCCGAAGTCTATAAAACCATTCGCGCCCTAAAAAAACAATATAAAAAACCGATACTAACAGCTGTGTCCGATAGTTGTGCTTCCGGCTGTTACTATATTGCTGCGGCAACCGATGAAATTTATGCCGATGAATCCAGTATCGTTGGTTCTATCGGGGTTATTTCACAAAGTTTCGGCTATGGCGAAGCGGCAAAAAAATTGGGTATCGATCCACGTACCTTTACCGCCGGGGAAAATAAAGATTTTATGAATCCGGCACGTCCGATGACGGACAAGGAAATTGCTTTTCTGAAAACCTTATTAGAAGATTTACACCAAAACTTTATTACTGCCGTCAAGGCCGGGCGTGGTGGGCGTTTAGCCAACAATGCCGAACTTTTTTCCGGCTTGTTTTGGGTGGGTGAAAAAGCCAAAAACTTAGGACTGATTGACGGTTTTGCCACACCGCTTGAAGTGGCCAAAAAAATCGGTGATTACCCTGTTTACGACTATATGTCGCCAGATCCGTTGGAAAAAGTACTAAAAAAAATTGGCGTAGAAGCAGAAAATGCCGTCAGCGGTGGGCTTAATCAGGTACTTTCACAAAAAAATCAGCTTGAATTTAGATAAGTGTTAAACTATCCGCAATGAAATTTGGTAGACTGTGACAGAATCGTTTAACGACAGCAGTTTTAATTAAATAATTTTTGAGTAATGTTTTATGTCACTAGAAGATATTAGAGAAAAAAAACACAGCAAGGGTGTGTATATCGTTATTGGTTTGTTATTAGTTGGTATGGCCGGCTTTGGAACCAGTCAGTTCGGATTGGGCGGTGGTTCGTCTCGACAGGCCCTGTTAACGGCCGGGGAAGCGGAAATCAGTATCAGAGAATACGAAAATATGTTGCGCTATATCCAACAAAATAATCCTGATATGGCTGCCGATCAGGCACGTGCCATTGCTTTATCGGCCTTAAAACAACGACTGGCTTTGGCGGATTATCTTGACCGCTACCCTCTCACCGTCAGCAATCAACAAATTGATGCAGTCATCAGCAGTGACCCCAGCTTTTTTGAAAACGGCAAATTTAGTGAAGAAGCCTTTAAAAAAAGAGTCCCTGTTTCGCCCAAGGATTATCGGCGCTCGATTGCCGGTAATCTATCATTACAAAATTTCCAGTCAGCACTTGCCGGCACAAGCATTGTCAGTCAGGCCGAATTGCAGCCTTCTTTGCTGATGCAGCAATTATCGCGTGATATTAGTGTCGCTAAAATACCGGCCAACCGTTTTACTGCTACTGCTGATGCGCAAGACATCGAAGACTACTATAACTCACACCAAGATGAGTTTATGACAGAAGAAAAATACAATATTGATTATATCGATTTTAATCCAAAGGACATCATTAAGAACACCGATGTTTCGGCAGCAGAGCTGGGCGAAAAACTCACCCCGCCACGGCAAGCGACCTATTACCTGTTCAAAGACGAAAAGGCAGCTAAAAAAGCCTTTGACGATGTTGCCAACGGCAAAAAAATGGCGGACCTTGCCCCTGCCCTGGGCGATGCCATTGAAGACAGCGGTGGTTTGGGTGAATTAAAGGCAGTGGCAGATGCCGATGCCTTGCTTTCGCAAGCAGCCGTTGACGCTATTTTTGCCCTTGGTCAGGTCGGTGAAGTCACTGCACCGATAACGGTAGATGGCGGCACCTATTTGTTTGAGCTGACAAAACTTGATAACAAGCTTTCCGATGCCGTAAAAAAGCAAATAAAGACAACCTTACAACAGCAAAAAGCCGCCCCCAGAGTAGCTGAACTCAGCGAAAAACTGGATAATGCCGTTTTTGATAACGCCAGCCCCAGTTTGGAGAGTATCAGCGAAGCCACACAGCTGCCGATTACCCAATCCGGCTTAATTACCGCCGATAACCAGCAATCCATTTTGGCTGTCCCCGAAATGCTGGCAGACGTCATCGACAGTGATAAAGTCATCGGTAAATTACAAGAACCTGTCAGTATTGATGACCGTGTCATTATTTATCGCTTCTCCGCTGTGGAAAAACCACGGCAAAAAACCTTGGCAGAAGTTAAATCGGATATTGAACAACTGGTTATTGCGGAAAAAATCCACCGCCAAATGACAGCGGCCGCCAATCAACTGATTGAAAAAACCAAAAAAGACGGGCTGGCAGCGGCGGCGGCAAAAGATGGCTATACGGTGCAGACCTATGCCAATTTCAATGGCCGGGTTGCCAAAAACGGGGGGCTGGATCCTGTTGCCGCTCAACTGATTGCCCGCCAGTCGCCGCAGATAGGCAAAGAGAAGGCAACAACCGTAACCTCTCCGCTGGGGGACAGCTATGTTTATGTTACCGACACAGTTCGTTTGGCCGACGGCGAAGATAATGCTGTGCTGAAACAACAACTGGCTGCTGCCTTGGCAATGGAGAAGGGACAAACGGAACTGAATGATTTTTTATTGTCGATTACACAACGTACAAAAATGACCGACCGTTCTGCCCAACTCTTTCAGCAACAACCGTAACAACGAGGGGGATGAAAATGCAAAAAATTTTAGCCATAGGATTAATCAATATGCTGTTATTATCGGGTTGTAGTTTTGACAATCGCAGCGGACAGTTTAGCCTTGACCTAAACAATGCCGACAATCAACGTGATAACACAATAACAGGTACTTATCAAACCAAGCCGGTACAGGGTGGACAACGCTATGAAGAAATGCGCATAGAATCCCTGGGCCAAGATGTTTATCAGGTGCTGATCAATACACCTGATGTCGTTGACGGTTGCCAGTTTAATGCTCAGGCAAAAATAAATAATGGACAACTATTTATCCCTTTATCGGAACAGAACCCTCGCCTGCGTTCTACGATGAAGATTACTTTTAATCGGGGCAAGGCCACTGTCGATAGCACCCGACCCGAACATTTCAATGATTTAAAGACGTTCTGCGGCAGCGGTTCATTAGTGGGTAAGTATCACAAGATACCTTAAAGCAACCTTTGCACAAACGCCTGCATGTGACAATTCCTTCGCTGCGCGGTGCTCGAAATCCTCACGCGTAAGTGGTCGAAAACAGGGCTGCCAAGTTCCTTCTCCCTTTAGGTACGCCGCTTACCTGAACACTCGTGCAAGTGGTCGGGTAAACACCGTACCGGAAAATTAGTGGCGTGACCATACCGAGTGGAAACCCCCGCCTTCTCCCACCAAGGTGGGAGAAGAATACGGCTGTATTTACCAACTATAGGTTGCCGAAGCACCGACGGTAGTTTGTGACTGTGTATCTTGTGATAAGGCGCCTTTCAATAACCAACGGCCGTTATCTGACCAAGCCGACACACCGACAGCCAGAGCCGCCTCGCCTTCGTGGAAAGCCACACCCGCGCTGACGGCAGACTCACCGGAATTACGCGCATGTCCTAACATAGCGATGGCAGAACTACCGGCAACACCGGCTTTACCTTCTTTGGAAACATCATCCAAAGCATTATATAAGTTGCCAGCTACACCTTTTAATTGAGCGACATTGACCGCATCCGTATTCGCTCTGCCCGGGGCAACATTGTGCAAGGTCACCGGTTTGGTCGAATCCGCCCCAACCAAGGTCAAATCATTGGTCGGTTTTCCACCGTTAGGTACGGTCGGATTATCGGGATTACTGTATTGTACAGGACCGGCGCCACCTCTATTTAGCAAATTAATATCACCGGCATTTTTGTTAATGGCTACTCTGTTATCGGCAATATCTCCGGCGTTTTGAGCAATACCGGCGGCATTACTGGCAATACCCTGTGAATTTGCCGCGATGCCATTTGATAATGCA
>PDWI01002108.1_pt1 | contig 30518 bp, 39 predicted proteins | sample 1430891 | NCBI WGS metagenome assembly PDWI01 (sample SAMN01162508, study PRJNA174530) | Oral metagenome, whole genome shotgun sequencing project. | biome: Marine environment; feature: Marine mammal; material: Swab sample of the gingival sulcus; isolation source: swab sample of gingival sulcus... | reverse complement strand
GGCCGGAAAATGTGTCCGCACAAATGTCCGGCGGTTTTCCATTTGATACGCATCAACAGATTTTGAATCGTGGGGATGATGTGCCGCGATGCGATCCGCATCGCATCCACCGGGAATTCCCCGATCGGTGGCGGGTTTATATTCGGTCGAATTATCAGAACCTGGCCCATATCCAGCAGGTGTTTGGCGTGTCAGAGCGCACTGCCCGCAAGTGGTGGAAGGGCGAAACCGGGGCCAATGGTGGCCATGTGGCGATTGCGGTCAATGAACACCCCGTGGCCGCGCCGCGTATGTTGTTTGCGGCGGAGTGATGGCGATGGTGGGGTGTTCATTTTTTGCAGAAGCCGGACAAAAGTTCGAACAAAAGTGCCTAGCTTCTTTCAATGCTCCTTTCAATGATCTTGGCAATATCAATGTCAATGGAGAGGGTGTCACGGCCCTCAATCATGTCGATAAAGTCGTATTCATCAATAATTTCGATGTCGTGACCCTGCTCTTGAAGCTGCACCGCGCGGCGGTGTTTGGCGGTCATGTCCTCCTCATCAATGATGTCGAAATCATCTTCGGCGACGACAACAAAGTGTGTTTTTTTGGAAACGCCGGATTTCACATCCATCCCGGCCTCCGCTGCCATGTCCGCGAGCTCGGCGCGGGGGGTGTCTGTTTTCCCGGTAAAGCAGACGGCCTTGCCGGAAAATGCACAGTCAGGTTCGCCGGTTCGCGTAACTTTGGGCGGGTAGCTCTTCTTTTTTTGGGGGGTGCTTTTTGCGGTCACAATTTCGCGGAACGGTTTGCCGAGCTTGTCTTCGGCCATCAGGGTGATCTGAGCGGCGGCATAGGCGTCTTGTTCGGCATCGTGGTGATCGAAGACAAGCCCCAGCTGCTTTTTGAGATTGGCCAGACCGTGACCGCCAGCATCGCGAAATTCCGGCCAGGCGGCGCTGGCGATTTGGACGCTATCTACCCAGTTCGTTTTCAATTCGGGCAGGCCGTGCAGATCGCAAGCCATTCTGAATGCGATTTCGTCAAAGTTGCTGTGTTGAATAAGCGTATGTCGCTCAAGAAGGCGACGCGAAACCTCCATGAAGGCGGGGAGCTTCGGTTCGTCCTCAACCATATCCTCATTGATGCCATGAAGGCCGATGTTGAAATCGTCAAATGCCTCGTTTGGATTAATGAGGTGGCTGACGGTGTGGATTGTGTGATCGTGTTCAACCAAAGCAAGGCCGATCTGACAGATGCTGTGACGATTTTTGTTCGCGGTTTCAACATCAACGGCGATGAATTTGTAATCCCGCTCCAAAAGGCTGATGCCGTCAGCGGGTTTTGCCTCAGTTTTTGGGAGGATTGTTTGTTCGCTGGTATCGTCCGGTTTTTGTTGGCCCTCTTGCAATCGCGTTACTTCGGCTTTTTGGTTTGCGTTCAGCCAGAAGACACCAATTATGGCGGCGGTCAGGACCAAGCCCGTCAAAATCAAAAACATTCCCATCGCAAATCCCCCATTTTTCGAAATCGGCACCACCATAGAGCGATTCTGCCGAGGGTGTCACCATGACATGGAGTCCAAAAGTTGCGTTTGGTCTTGAGGTGACAGCAGCGGCGCTGAAGGCGTGTCGCGGATGTTTTGGATTGCGTGACGAAATCAGCCTTGCCCGCGCGGCGTTGCGGTATGCGGCGCATGACCCAAAAGCCTGTGCGCAGATCGAGTGGTTTTTAACAGAGGTTCGTCATCAGCCTGATGTGGCTGCGGCGGCGCTGTTGGATTTTGCACAGGGGTTGGTGCCAGCGGATCGTGATGAATTTGAGTGGCAGAAACGGGCGGATTTGAGATGAGGGCTGAGCAAAATATCATTGCGGAGAAATGTCTGGTCGCCACCTGTGCGCGGTTGAGCCTTGTTTGTTTGCGGGATGAAAACTTCGCGCTGTGGTGCAGTGTGATCCGCGATGTTTTTCCGGATTGCCGATCCCGAAATGCAGCGTTTTTGCCGCTGAAAAACGCGGCGGAACGGCTGGTGACTGCTCCTGCTGGGCGATCGCGTGACAACGCCTTTCGGCGTTTGCGGTTTGAAACAGAGCAGTATTTTGGCCTCGCCGCTGCTGAGTGGTTTGAGGGCTGGAAGAACACGAAAGGCGGTCAGTTGTGAGTGTGAAATCTGATCCGCGCCTGATCGAGGCCAAGGCCATTCCAATGACGGAGCTGGTCGATCGGCTTGGGATTGCCGGTTTTAAGCCGATGTCGGGTGAGCTGATCGGCCCCTGCCCATTATGTGGCGGGCGCGATCGGTTTGGGATCAATTTGCGCAGCAATGCCTTTTTGTGCCGAAAATGCGATTTGCGCGGTGGGGATCAGGTAGCCCTCGCAATGGGTGTTTTGGGGTTGGATTTCAAAGGCGCGTTGCAATGGTTGTGTGGTGATCAGCCCGCACAGCTGGACCCGGCCGAAATTGCGCGGCGACAAAAGCGCGCGGCCGAAGCCGAGCGCAAGCAAAAAGAGGCGCAAGAGCGTTACCGGCGGCAGGCAATTTCGGATGCGCGTTCAATCTGGTCGCGCGGGCGGCATCAGTCCAAAGAGATTGCGTGGTCTTATCTGCGCGGCCGGGGGCTTGAGGTGGGGGATTATCACATGCCGGTTATCAGGCTGTTGCGAGATCATCCCTATGTCAAAAAGATGGGTGGGCGGTTGGAAACGGCCTATCGAGGACCGTGCATGATTGCGGCATTGCAGGGGCCAGATGACAGGCTTTGCGCGGTGCATCAGACTTGGTTGTCGCCCGCCGCCCCGCACCAAAAAGCGGTTATTCGGTGGGGGGGCAAAAAGCTTCCTGTAAAAATGGTGCGGGGTTCCAAAAAGGGTGCGGCCATTCGTTTGCATACCCCTGAAGGTGCTTCTGCGCTGGTGATGGGTGAGGGCATCGAGACCACGTTGACGGCGCTGGTGGCGCAGCCGATCGCCAATGCGGCCTATTGGGCCGGGGTTGATCTGGGCAACATGGCGGGGCGAATGCAGAAAGTGAAGGGAAAGCGCTATTCCGGCCTGCCGGATTTGAGCGATGCAGCGGCCTTTGTTCCGCCGCCTTGGGTCAAGCGTTTGGTGTTCATCATGGATGGCGATAGCGAGCCCAAAATGACCCGCGCCAAGCTGGAATGCGGATTGCGCCGGGCCATGGCCCTGCGGCCCGGATTAAAGGGGCAGATTGTCCCTGCGGGGAATGGTGTTGATCTGAATGATGTGTTGATGAGGCCGGAGGGCGGTGTGTGATGGGCGGCATTGAGGAAGTCAGAGACAGGTTTGATGCGGCTGAGGACATTGCACCTGCCGATGATTGTCAGCGTGATGATGCCCCGCCACCCGGCGCCCCTGCCGAGGGCGGGGATTTGCCCGTGCCTGAAATGGATGGGGCCAAGCTGCCCTTGAATGACACCGGCAACGGTTTGCGATTTGCGCTTTATTGCGGGGGTGACGCCATGTTTGTTCCCCGCGTTGGTTGGCATATTTGGGGTGGAAAGCGCTGGAAATTAGACCCGGACGGCATTGCTGTGCGCCGCCATGCGCAGTCCATTCAGGACCACATCATTGATGAAATTCCACATGTGGCGTTGGAAGATTGGCAGCTGGCAATCATTGATAGCGAACCGGCCACGCGGCGGCGGCATGAAGAATTGCTGGCGATCGAGGCCGAGGCACGGACGATCGAGCAGAAAATTGAGATAGAAGAGCTGTCGCAAAGCTTGATTTGGATTCGTAAATTGAAAGACCGCAAGAGTGGCATGAAGTCCGATCATCGCAGTTTTTCCAAAACCTCTGGAAACAAGGGCCGCATTGATGCGATGCTGACCGAGGCCACCACCAGCCTGAGCCGCGAATTGGAAGATTTGGATGCCGACCCGCTGACCGTCAACACCGAAAGCGGCATTTTGCGGTTTTCGGTGATGGGTGGGCCGGAGGAAGGCTTTTCCCGCACCGCCAATGTGGTGTGTGAACCCCATGCCCGCGCAGTGGCGGTTGAGGGTAAAGATCGCCCTCAATACATCACGAAGTTGGTGCCGTCAGATTTTGATGAAAAGGCAACCTGCCCGCAATTTGAAGCCTTTTTGCGCCGGGTCCAGCCGGATCAGGAAATGCGTGAATTTTTGCAGCGGTGGTGGGGGCTGTCGATGACCGCACTTCCAGTGCAAAAGTTTGTATTTCAATACGGCAAAGGGGCAAACGGCAAATCGGTTTTGTCAGATCTGATGAATAGGCTGCTGGGCGATTATGCCACCACGGTTAAGATCAAAAGTTTGACTGGCCGCAACAACAAAAGCGGCGCGGATGCAACGCCCGATTTGATGCCGCTGGTCGGTGCGCGTGCCGCGCTGGCCTCGGAGCCCGAAGAGGGTGACCGGCTTCAGGAGGGCATGATTAAAGAGATGACCGGCGGCGAGTCTATTTTGGTGCGGCAGCTGCATTCGGACTTCATCGAGGTGCGACCATATTTCAAGTTGGTCATATCCGGCAATTACAAGCCCGATATTCGCGGCACGGATGACGGGATTTGGCGGCGGGTGCTTCTGGTGCCTTTCGATGTGCAGATCCCTGAAAATGAACGTGATGAAAAACTGATCGACAAGCTTTGGGAAGAACGCGCTGGCATTCTGAACTGGCTGGTGGATGGGTTGATTGCCTTCCTGGAGGGCGGGTTGCAAGAGCCGGAGCAGGTGTTGGCCGCTACTCTGGAATACCGGGCCGATAGCGACCCGATCGGCAGCTTCCTTGGGGAATGCTGCATTGTGACGGGGGCAAGCGATGATTTCTTGTCAGCGCGTGAGCTGATTGACGGATTTAATCTGTGGCTGGATCAGCGCGGTGAAGGCATGTGGGGCCAGCGCACTGTCTCATTGAAGATGAGGAACGAAGTGGGTCGCTATCGTGACCCAACTACCAATCGGGCTTTTTCTAAAGGAAAGCGAGACGTTACGGGCTATCGCGGCATCAAATTCACCGATCTGTTTCGAAGATCATACGACGATGCGCCGCGAAACAATCAGGGGCGGCCGGTGGCCTATTCCGCATCCTCTGGCGGCTCTTCGTCAGGTGGTGAGGACTTGCCACTATGAATAGGTTTTCAAAATATCACCAGCCTTATGTGGCGCTGAGGTCATCTGAATGACCGCTCGGGCGGCATATCCCGCGCAATACGCCGCCCACCCCGCACCCCATACATCTTCCTTCGGAAATCAAGCCGGTCTGACCGGTCGGAAAATGCTGGTCAGGGTCCGAGTGCCGATAAGCGGGGTTTGGGGGGATTGCTTTAGAAACAAAGACTTGCCTCCCAAATACGGCCCGAACGGCTTGAACGGCCCGAAATATAGCCTTTGCATACGCGCGCGCGATATTGGGGGTTTTGGGGAAATTAAAATCTTCCATGCGTTACCTGTCATTTCGAGCCGTTCAGGCCGCTCAGGCCGTGATCCGCCCCTATTGTTGTTGTTTTTCAACAGGTTAGGTTTTGGGTTTTATTGCGATTTTCGGACCCTGAATAATCGTTTCAGACCCATCAGGCCCTAACCATCATATTAATAATCAACATCTTGTTTTCAAAACAATCGAAACAACAAGATATAGAAAATGGGGTTTGAGATGGGGTTTAAAAAGAGCAGAAAGCTTTGTTGTGCCGATCGGGGCGTGGCGTTTCACCTCTGTTGTCCAGATTGCCGGAAAGAGATAGCAAAGGCCCAGCGGGCGCTGGTGGAGGCTGCGGGGATGCCGCCCAAAGAATGCAGCTCGGAAGTTCCCTCTGCGCCAGCTCGGGGCGCGTTGGCTGAATTTCGTGAAGGGTATTGGCATGAGAAGAACGGCGATGCGCAGTGGCGTGACCTGCCATACCGTTCTGGGTGCGCCGGGCGCACCCGTGACATATTTGATCTTATGACAGATCAGGCCACGCGGCGTCGCGGGGCTGCGCCCTTCACGGTGGCTCAGGTGGGTGCGGCGCGGGATTATCGCGCCCTGCACGAACGGGTGCAGTCTGCGGGTGTGAAGTGTTCCAGTGCATTCGGTGTTCAGGTGCGCGGTCAAGGCCGTGTTGACTTTATGGACGCCTATATTCGTGACACCGAGCGGCTGGCCATGTTTCATGCGGCTATTGGTCGTGTGATTGCCAAGGATATGCGGCGGGTCAGCTCTGATAAGGCGCAGCGCGTCATCATCACGGATGATAGTCTTGCCTCAGCCCGCAAGCGCATCATCACGGTTCGGGCGCTGGTGGATGATGTGTGCATAAAGGAGCGGTCTTTGAGCGATGTTCTGAAGGCGCACGGGTGGTCAGTGACCGGAAAAAATAGAAAAACCCTTCGATCGGCTCTGTGTGCCGCTCTGGGCCGAATGCAGGGCATTTGAATGGCGGCGTTGCAAAAGAGTATTGACAAAGGGACCACCGGAAGTCTTTAAGTGGTTATCATCAATAATTGCGCCCGCAGGAGACTGTCGGGCGCTTTTGTTTGGGTGGTGTGATGTTTGTGGGGGTTGGTGATGATCCGCAAGTTATGCTCATTTCCGAACTGCGATGAATTCGCAGAGGAAGGGCAGACGCGGTGTGCGGAGCATATGGCAGACAAGCGGCAAGCGGATGCGCGGCGATGGCAGCGCACACAGCGCACGCCTGAGATTGCAGCAGCTCGAAAGCTTTACGATACCAGGTGGTGGCGGCGAGAAAGCAAACAGTTTCTTGGCCGCCATCCACTCTGCAAGCATTGTGGGGAACTCGGTCTGGTCACAGCGGCCCGCGAGGTTGATCACATCATTCCGCATCGCGGGAATAAGAAGTTGTTCCGGGATCGAAACAACTGGCAGGCGCTTTGCTCGCCCTGTCATGGTCGCAAGACGGCCAGTGAAACACTAAACAAGTCCAACTGATTGCGCCCCTGTGGTTATAGGGGGGGGTGGTCAATTTCTTAGGCGGCCTTTGCTGGCGACCGCGCCCTGAAGCTCTCTCTTTGCGCGGGTTGAATTGAGGAAAAAAGCCCACTGTTTTTAGGAAAGGAGGGAATGATGAAAGGCCAGAAACCAAAGCTTGACAATGTCATTCCCATGCGTGGCGACACTACGCGGCCCGTCCCGCCCCCACCTGATATGCTTTCTGCGGGCGCGAAAAGGGTTTGGGATCGCCTTGCACCTGATATGATCCGGCAAGGTCGGTTGGAGCCACATTTTGAGGATTTGTTCGGCGCGGTTTGTGAAGCCGCAAATGACGTGATCGAGCTTTCATCCATCATTGCGATGGACGGTCGCACTTATTCCGTAAAGACCAGAAATGGGATGCAGCAGAAGAAGACTGCGGCTTGGCAGGCGCGGTTGGATGCTCTCGCAACGCTTCGCCAATTGGGGGCCATGTTTGGAATGTCACCTGTTGATGACAAGCGTCTGAGTAATACGGATCAAGGCGATTTGTTCGATAAGCTGGCTGCGCAACTCAATGGAACCCCTTGACCATCCAGTTTCTCGCTATGCCGCATCTGTGCTGGAGGGAAAAACGGTTGCGGGCGAATTGGTGCAACTCGCTTGCGAGCGTCATTTTTGGGATTTGGAGACCGGCGCAGATCGCGGCTTGGTGTTTGATTGTCAGGCGGCCAATCGCGTTCTGAACTTTGCCAAGATGATCGCCCACACCAAGGGCGAGATGGCAGGCAAGCCGTTGACATTGCAGCCTTGGCAGATGTTTCGGCATGGGTCCGTGTTCGGGTGGCAGAAGCCGCGCGATTTCGTTGATCCGATCACAGGAGAGGTGGAAACCAAGCTGGTGCGCCGCTTTCGCTACACCTATCACCAGGTGGCAAAGAAGAACGGCAAAACCACTGATACGGCGGTTCCGGCGCTCTATACGCAACTGTTTGACGGCGAGCGGACGCCAGAGATGTATTGCGCAGCCACCACTCGCGATCAGGCGGGGCTGCTGTTCCAAGATTTGCGCAGAATGGTGCAGGCCTCGGTGCTGAACAATACGCTGATGAAGGTGTGGCGCTATCATATTGAGACCCTACCTACGGGAGGGATCATCAAATGTCTGAGTCGTGACGGCAATTCGACCGATGGTATCAACCCGCATTTTGCGGCGCGGGATGAGGTTCACCGCTGGACGGATCGGGAACTGGCCGAAATCGTGGTGAACTCCATGATGGCGCGGCCACAGCCGATTGATTGGGCGATCACCACAGCTGGCGCGGATCGCGCATCTATCTGTGGTGAGTTGCGTAAATATGCTGAGGACATTCTGCGCGGTGATGTTGAGGATGATACGTTCTTTGGTTATGTGGCTGAACCGCCGGAGGATGCTGACCCGGGTGATCCGAACACATGGGCGATGGCAAATCCTAATATGGGAATCGCCTTTGATGCTGGAGAGCTGCGCACAATCTATGACCGCGCCCGCGCGATCCAAGGGCAAATGCCGAACTTTCGCCGTCTGCACCTCAATTTGTGGACGGAGGGGTCGCAATCTTGGATCGGCCGTGATGTGTGGGACAAGGGCGGTGAAAAGTTTGATGTGGAGATGCTCTATGGCCGTCCTGCCTGGGCAGCGGTGGACCTGTCGCGCACCACGGACATGACGGCAATCGCCGTTGCGGTGCCGGTCGAGGATCAGGTTTACTTGCTGGTCTACAGCTTCCTGCCTGAGGGGCCGAAAGGGTTTATCACACGCGCTCAGACGGAGAACCGGTCTTACATTGCTTGGCGGGATGCCAACTGGCTTGAGGTCCATAAAGGCGGTGTGATTGATGAAGATCAGGTGTTTCAGCGTCTGGTTCAGATCAGAGAGGCCTTTGATTTGCAGGAAGTGGCCTATGATGAGTGGGGCATGAAGTATCTCGCTCAGAAGCTGAGCCGCCGAGGGTTCCTGATGGTCCCTCACAGACAAGGCTATGTGTCCATGTCGCCGCCGATGAAGCGGTTCGAGCAACTGGTGATCCAAAATCGGCTACGGCACAACGGCAATCCTGTTTTGGCTTGGGCCGTGGGCAATGTTCATTGCGATATGGATGCTGCGGAAAACATCAAGCCGAATAAAGGCAAGGCCTCGGGCCGGATTGATCCGGCAGTGGCTTCCATCATGGCAGTTGGCCGGGCGGCCGCTGCGCAAGAGAAGCGCAAAGCGCGGGAGATCATTTTCGTATGAGTATAATTTCGCGCCTCTTCGGGGCTGATCGGCAGCGCCCTGCGAGGGTCGAGCCGCCAATGGTTGCAGCTGATGATGCGGTTTCGGGCACCTCCAATCCCGCTGGTTGGCTTTCGGATATTGGGTGGGGATCGCAAAGCCGCGTGAACACGCTGCCGCGCGTTTCGGCGACTATCGCCCAAAAACATGCAACCGTGACCGCCTGTTGCAGTGTTCTGGCCGGCGACACCTCAAAGGTGCCTTTGCTGCTCAAGCGGCGCAAGGATGATGGTGAAGAAGAGGTGATCCGCGATCACCCGCTGGTCTATCTGATGAATGTGGAGTCTAGTGATGGTGTGCCGGCATCCGTTTTGCGATTTGCACTGGCCTATGCCTTCACTTTGCGCGGTAACGCCTTTGCCTACACGCCGCGGGATGGTGGAGGCGAATTGAAAATGATCGATCTGATCAGACAGGATCGGCCCACCATCCTGCGCAATGGCCGCGATCGCTATTATGACTTTGAGGATGGCGGCGGCGTGCATCGGCGTGTGGCCAGCCGTGCGATGGCGCATCTGCGCTATATGTCCGAAGATGGCTGGCTGGGCCGTTCGCCAATAGAAGTTGCGGCAGAAAGCATGGGGCTGGCCTTGGCTGGCCAAGAGGCGGCGGCCAGAACTGCATCCGGCCGCCCTGTTTCGGCGCTCATTGAGATGCCGGACAATTTCGAAGATGAAGATGGCTGGGAGCGCAACGCAAAGGCCCTTGGTGAACGGCTGCGGAACCCCAATCAATCCGGGCTGGCGATTGTCCCAGAAGGGACTAAGGCAGACCGCTTGGACCTATCAGCAGCCGATCAGGAATTGCTGGCTAGCCGCAAGTTTGACAAGGTTCAAATCCTAAGCCTCTATCGCGTTCCGCCTTTTAAAGTGCAGGACAATGAGGGTGGGGTGAAGGCGAACAGCGAGCAAAGCGCCATCGACTATCGCACGGATGCCCTACTGCATTGGGGCGGGTTCATTGAAACCGGGCTGGCTTTGGCTCTTCTGACAAGGTCTGAGCGTGATGTTGGTTTTTTTCTTGAGCACGATTTTGACGCGCTCATGCGCCCGACACTCAGGGATCGCTATGACGCCATGCACAAGGCTGTGGGTGGCCCGTTCATGACGGCCAACCATGCGCAAAAACGCTTGGGTCTGCCGATCACCAACGGCCCGGATGATAACAAGCTGAACCCCGCACCAAATATGACGCGGGACAAAATGAGCGGCGAAAAGGAGACAGAAGAATGACCAAGCAAACGATTGCCAGCCTGTTCGCGGCAACCGATCTGGCGATTTGCGCCCAGAGTGCGCAGCCGCTGCTGAGCCTGCCGATGCCTGAAGCCGAAACTAAGGCTATGACCAATGCTGCCATGATCGCGCGCGGTGAGCGCTTTGCAATCTCGCGCAACGTGGCTGTGGTGCCAGTCAAAGGCCTGCTGACGCCAAACTTCTTTGCTCTTGAGCGCTGGCTGGGATGGACGACATATCAAGGCCTTGAAGATACTTTGAGCCAACTCGCCAATAACGAAGAGGTTTCCGCAGTTTTGTTGGAATTTGACACACCGGGCGGGATGGTTTTGGGTGTTGAGGCTGCGAATGCCGCCATTGCCGCCTGCGCAAAGGTGAAGCCGGTCCACGCTCTGGTGAACCCGCTTTGCGCCTCGGCGGGATATTGGCTTGCCTGCGCCTCTATCGAGATCACCGCAACGGCGGGTTCGTTGATCGGGTCCATCGGCACGATGCGTGGGGCCTATGCGGCAGAGGCGCCGTTTTATGAATTTCGTTCATCCCACGCCCAAGCCAAGAACCCTGATCCCACCACAAATGATGGCAAGGCAGAAATCCAGAATGTGCTGGATTTGGCAGAGGCCAAGTTCCATCAGGCGATTGCTACAGGCCGCAAAATCGATCTGGCTGATCTGCCTGCGCGGCTCAGCGCCACCGATGATGTCAAGGACGGTGGGCGGGCCTTTGAGGTTGCTGAGGCGCGATCGCGTGGCCTGATCGATACTGTCGAAACGCGGGATGCCTTCTATGCCCGTATCTTTGCCAAATATGGCCCCAAGCCCCGCGCTTCTGCCCGGCGGGCTATGGCGGCGAAAGCCAAGGCGGCGCGGGCCATCGCTGCTACCTGAATTCTCGCACATCGTTGTGCCTGAACACCCGCCCCTCGCGGCGGGGTTAACCTGCTGCGTTTTGCAGCGTCTGATCTGCGAAAGGAAAACAGATGAAAGATATTAATGACCTTCGCCGCGAACGCACGAGCGCGGCAAATAAGATGGAAGAATACGCCGATGCAATCGCAGCTCTGGAAGAAGCCGAAACGGCGGCTGACGCCGAAGAAATGGTTGATGCCGTGGCGGCGTTTACTGCTGCCGAGACGGAATTCCAGACGGCGGACAAGGCGGTGAAACGCGCTGAGGCCGTTGAGCGGGCCAAAGCGGCTGCGGCTCAGGGTGATGAAAGCAGCGATCAGAATAATGGTTCGTCCATTGCTCCTGCTACTGCCTCTTCTGATGATGACAAGGGTATTGCGGCTGGCCTGATGTTTCAGGCGCTTGCTGCCTGCAAGGGCGATAAGGCCAAGGCAATTGATTTCCTCGAAGAAGGCGGGCATTCCGCTGTTTCTGCCGCGCTTTCTGGCGCAACTGAGAGCGCTGGCGGTGTGACCATTCCTCGCCAGCAGGCGGCTGAGGTAATCGAGTTGCTGCGCCCGCGTGTGGCTGTTCGGGCCTCTGGGGCGCGGATGATCGACATGCCCGCTGGCCAGATGCGCCATGCGCGGCAGAGTTCCTCTGCCACCGCAAGTTACACCGGCGAAAATGCGGCGATGCCTGTCAGTGAGCCCGGCTTTGATAAGGTCGATCAGAGCTTCAAAAAGCTGACGGCTCTGGTTCCGGTCGGCAACTCTCTGTTGCGTCATTCCAGCGCGGCGATGGCGTCCTTGGTGCGCGATGACATTCTGAAAGTCATGGCGTTGCGGGAGGACTTGGCGTTCATTCGCGGTGATGGTTCGGCTAACACGCCCAAAGGCCTCAAAAACTGGATGTTGCCCACGAATTGGGTTACCGGGGTTGCCAATGGGCCGATGGTCGTTGATGCGGCGTTGCGCGGTCTGGTGTCCAAGGTGGAAGATGCCAATGTGGGGATGGTGTCGTGCGGCTGGATTATGCGGGCTGCAACCAAGAATTTCTTGGCTTCGCTGCGCGATCCGAACGGCGGAAACTATCTTTATCCGTCCATTCAGCAGAATGGCACACTGCTTGGCTATCCGATCAAAACCACATCCCAAATTCCGATGAATCTGGGCGGCGGCGGCAACGAAACCGAGGTCTATTTCTGTGACTTTGATGAGGTGTTCATCGGTGATGCGATGACGCTGGAATTCGAGACTTCTTTCCAGGCGGCGTATGTGGATTCGAGCGGTAACACGCAATCTGCGTTTCAGCAGGATTTGACGTTGTTCCGTGCGATCTCCGAACACGATCTAGCCCCGCGCCATGATGAGGCTCTGTCTGGCCTGACCGGCGCAGGCTGGACCCTCTGATCTGATCGTCAACATCCATAGCGCCTCGCGATGATCGCGGGGCGTTTTTCAACCCATTCGGAGAATAACCTATGAAAAAGATTGTTTTGTTCACCGCTGCATTTCAGACCTATTCCAAAGGTGATGTGGCGGGCTTTGATGTTGATGTAGCGGATGACCTGATCAACAAGAAAAATGTGGCCGAGGAATATGAAGCGCCTGAGATCGATCCGGAAACTCTCACCATCAAAATGGATGGCGCTGAGGCCGAGGCAAAGATTGCCGCGATGGTGAAAGAGGCCGAGGCTGATCTGCAAGCCAAGGCCAAGGCCCGCTCCGACGCACTGGACGCCCGCGAAGCAGCGCTTAATGAGCGCGAAAAGTCCATCGTCAAGGATGAGGCCGAGCTGGACAAATATGCCGGAGAGCTTAAGGCGCTCAAAGCCGATCTGGAAGCCCGCGAGGCGGCGCTGGCCGAGCCGACCAAGGAAACCACCTCGGCCAAGCCGCCGAAGCAGGGCGGAAAGTAAGGAGCCGCGCGGATGCGACTTCTAGAAAATGGGCCTCCGCCGCTTGCTGTATCCGTTGAGAGTTTCGGCAAAGCCCTGCCATGGATTGAGGTTGATGACCCTCTGACGATCGAGGGCTATCTTCGTGCGGCGCAGGAGGTTGTTGAAATCGCCTCGCGCCGTCCGCTGACCGAGCGGGCCGTTGAGATTGAATTTGACATTGCTAGAGTGCATGGGTTCCGGCGCTGGTGGTTTCCGATCGCCCCCGTTTCTGCGGTCACATCCGTGACGGCGGTTCAGCCGCTTGTGGCGGAAACCGAGATAGCTTTGGATCAGGTGTCTTTACATCGCGGTCATGACGAGCCGCAACTGTGGTTGACCGATGCGGCGCTGGCGATCGCCAATCTCTGCACCGTCCAGACTTTGCGGCTGGAGGCAACCGTGGGGTTCGCCGCGGGGAAACTGCCCCAAGGGCTTGTTCAAGCGATCATTCTGATCGTCAAGGAGTGGTATGATGCGGGCGTGTCCATCGGCGATCTCGCCGAAGCCTCGGTTTCGTTCAACGTCAAGGCTCTTATCAAGCAACAACGCTATTATAGGCCCCGGGAGTTCGGTTGATGGCTGGTAATCAGGTGCGGTTGGGCATCAAGGCAGTGTTTTGCAGTCCGATAGAGGGTCATCGGTCAGAAACTGGTGGCTCCAAAGAAGGCTGGGACGAGCGGTTTATAGCTTGGGTGGCGGTGCGATACTTGCGAGGCGGTGAGGCGGTTATGGCGTCACGGATGCAGGGGCGCAGACCTGCAATCCTGATCCTGCGCAAACGAGATGTTTTGCGAAAAATTGGGCTGGATTGGATCGTGCGGTTTGGTGGGCAATCCTATCAAGTGCGGGAATTACCCAAGCCCCGCGAGGATGGTGCAACGGTAGAGATGCTGGTGGAGGCGAAGCTGTGAGCGCGGCGAACGCTTTACAGGCCTTTCTGGTGCAAGCACTGTTGGCCGATGCCACGGTGACGGGGATCGTTGGCGATCGCGTTTGGGATGACGTTCCTGATGCGCCTGAGCATCCCTATTGTTCGATCGGCCCCAATTACCACAATCGCCACGATGCAGACTGTATTCGTGCTCGCGAGCATTATTTCCAAATAGACTGCTGGACGCAGCAGCAGGGGCGGCGTGATCAGGTGAATGCGCTGACTGACGCCATTGAAGCGGCGCTGGATGGTGCAACGGGCGATCTTGGGGCGCACGCCCTGTCATCCTGTAACGTGGTGCTGGTGCGGGTGCTGGATGAGGCCGATGGCGAAAAGCACGGGGTGGTGCAGGTGCGTGCCATCGTCGAAGAGGGCTGATGGCCTCCACAGCAAAGCTTCATCCACGCCTTTTGGGACAGCTTGAGCGCACGCCTGCGGTCGCTGTTCAGGCGGCGGCTCAGGCGATGGAGGAAGGCGCGGAGGAGATTGTTGCATTCATGAAGGCTGCGGCACCCGTCGATACTGGGCGGTTGCGCAACAGCATTGCTTGGACTTGGGGGGATGTGCCTAAAGGCTCTGTTGTTATCGGTGAAATACGCAGTGGTCAAAACAAGGGACGACAATACGGAACGCTCCGCATCACCTTCTACGTTGGGCTGCGGGGCGCTGGAGATTACGACAAAGGTTACTACGCCCACATGGTTGAATTTGGCACAAAAAAAATGCCGGCACAGCCGTTCTTTATTCCAGCTTGGCGGGCAAACAAGGCCAAATTTAAGCGCAAAATCAGAACGGCTGTGCGCCGTGCAATAAAGGAGGCGATCAATGCCTAAAGCGATCTTTACGCGCGAATTTCATTACTCAAGCCGCAAAAAGAATGTGGGCTGGTCTGCTTATCCGAGCAGTAAGCCTCAATCTTTTCCCATCGAATTCATTGACGCCGCGATCACGGCGGGCTGCGCGGAACCTGCGCCCACGTCCAAGAAGATCCCAAAATCCTGAGCGCGGGACGCGTCAGGTTAAACAGCTAACGGCCTTTGTGGGGCCATTTTTTAAGGAGAGTTGATATGGCTGACCCAAAAACACAAAAATTTGAAGAGTTGGTGCTTGAAGTCAGTGACGATGGCGCAACCTGGACCCGAATTTGCGGCTTGGTGGGCGTGACTGTGACGCGGCAAGCGCAAACAGACACGTCCGAAGTGCCTGCCGACTGCGATGATGAGAGCCTGCCTCTCAAGGTGAGCAAATCGGTGCGTTCCATTGATGTTTCTGTATCAGGTGAAGGCGTGTGGGCGCAGCAGTCGCACGGCACGATGATGGACTGGTTCTATGGCGGGCAATCCAAACATGCGCGGATTGGCAATATCGCCGCTGCTTCGGGTGACACGGAATACGAGAATGGAATGGCATTTCTGACGCAGCTTTCCAACCAGCGCACCAAAGGTCAGGCGGTTTCGGCGTCGATTCAGCTTGAGTTCGACGGCACACCTACCCGCACTGCGAAAGCCTGATCATGAACCCCGTCAATGTGATTTGGCCGGGCGGCGAGCATCCAATGACGCTCGCCGCTCTTTCGCATCTTGAGGGATTGCAGGGCGCAACGGATGCAGGGCCAGAATTCCTGCTTAACAAAATTCGCCTTGGACAATGGAGCGTAAGTGATCTGTTCGAAATCATGCGTTGGGGCCTGATCGGCGGCGGCATGGATAATCTTGAGGCTGAAAAGCTGGTGCAACGTGTTTTCGGTCAGCACCCAAAGGCAGATTTCAAGGGCCCGGCGATAGAGGTATTGGCGCACGCTCTCTACGGCCCTCCTGATGACCCTGTGGGGGAGATTGGGCCGGTGGTGGGACCGACACCGGCGCACCAAAAAACGGAAAATGGAAGTTTAGCACCTTCTATGGGCTAGGCGCAGCCATGGGGTTTGATCCGGCGCAGGTCGGGCGCATGAGCCACTGGCAATTCATGGCAGCGCTGGATGGGTTTGGCCGTGCAAATGGCTGGAAAAAAAGTGGTGGATCGGGTGAGGCGATGAGCGATCAGCGCTTGGCCGAACTTGGCATTGAGGGTTTTTGAGGATGGATGACAGCGATCTTTTGATCCAAGCGGGTTTCTCTACGGCCAAAATGGAGGCCGAGACTCGCAAGGTCATTGAGAAATATGAGGAAGCTGCCAAGCGGGCTGCTAAAAAATTTGATAGCGCCATGGCTAAGGTTTCAAACAGCGAGACGCTCAAAGCCACCGCCCGCGAAATTGACCGTCTGGCTCGCAAGTATGATCCAGCTTATGCGGCGGCTAAAAAATATGAGAAAGGTGTTAAAGAGCTCAACCGTGCTGTCGAGCTCGGCACCATTGGTAACAAGGAGTATGAGCAGGGCCTTGAGCGTCTGGTGCGCGATCTTGAGCGCGGTGGCAAGGGGATGGGTAAATTCGGGTCGGCAATGGGCCGGGGTGGTGATAAGGCCCGGTCTTATGGTGGTGCTCTGCAAAATGTCGGGTTTCAAGTTGGTGACTTTGCCACACAGGTTGGTGCGGGAACATCTGCCACGCAGGCTTTGGGCCAGCAGCTTCCGCAATTATTGGGTGCGTTTGGAGCTTTCGGTGCGATCACTGGCGCGGCGGCGGCCATTATGATTCCTCTTGGCGCGGCGCTGTATAAAACGGCCACGGGGGCGGTCGATTTGGAAGCGCAAATGAAAACGTTGGCCGAAGTGACAGATGCCTATGTGGCTGCGGCCCAAAATGCGGCTACACCTATCGAGACGCTGCGCGAGAAATATGGTGATTTGGCGGCTGAAATTGCGCGTGTAAATGATCAAACCCGAATCTATACGGGGGCGGTGGCTGAGGTCACACTTGATCAGAGTATAAAGGGGCTTGCGAGATCGTTTGGCGGTTTTGACCGCGAGGCGGAGAGCTGGTTTTCCCGTGCAGGGCGTAAGACTGAGTTTCAAGACACCGTGCATAATATCAGGAGCGAGCTTGAGCTGGGCGCAGTTGAAGCCACCCGGTTGGCTAATGGGTTTGAGGCATTGGCTGCTGCAAAAGGCCCGCAGGCGCAGTTGGAGGTTATCCGCGACATAAACGAGACTTTGGCCAGTATTGCTGTCGTGAGCCCAAAATCACTTGAGCTGATCAATGCTGATGGTGGTATCGCGGCCCAGATCGAGGCGATCCGCAAGGCTGTTCAAAAGCAGGCTGCGGCTGGTTTGAGTGAAGAAGACCAGCGTCTTGAGCAAATTTTCAACAAATATACTGAAAAAAATCGGCAATTTATTGGGCTGGCTAAAGACCGGGCTTTGGCTGAGGCGGAGTTGCATAAAGCTCAATCCGATGGGGATTCGGCGCGGATCGAGACCGCGCGGCAGGTGGTGGCGGGCATTGACGCTGAAATTGATAGTCTCACTGACGCCAAGGGCCGCATTGCCGATCTTTCGGCTGAGGCGGAGCTGCTCAAGCAGATCATGGCGCGGTTGGTGTTCGATCAAAACGATGAAATGCTCAAACAGACGCAGGACTTTTACTCGGCCGTGAAGGAAGCTGAGGCCAATCTGGGGGATCTGGATAATGCCGATCTGTCTGGCTTGGAGGCGCGGTTGCGCCAGTTGCGTGGTGTAGCTGAGGAACTGCACGGCGTTATCAAAAATATGGATGGTGATTTGTCTTTGGCTGCGCAGAGGGCCTATAGCGAATATGGGCGGTCCCGTGCGCAAGGTGAAGCTATGCACCGCAACGCGGTGTCGCGCAGCGTTATTGAAACTATCAAGCAGTTCGAGGGGTTCCGGTCTGGGGCTTATTGGGATGTGAATGCCTATCGCGCGGGCTTTGGATCGGATACTGTCACTCTTGCCGATGGCTCTGTGCGGCGCATAACGCAAGGAATGCGGGTTTCTTATGAGGATGCGAACCGTGATCTTTTGCGCCGTGTTGGCGAATTTCAAGATGTCATCAAGGGCCAGATCGGGCGGGATCGGTTTGTCGGTTTCAATGAAAAGCAGCAGGCAGCCCTGACATCAGTGGCTTATAATTACGGCTCTCTGCCTGACCGTATATTGCCCGCCATTCGTGGTGGATCAAATCAGGATATCGCAAATGCGATTGCGCGGCTTCAAAGTGACAACGGTGGTGTCAATCGCAATCGCCGAATGCAAGAAGCTTCGGCATTCGGCAGCACCGCCTTGGTGCGCTCTGAAATCCAACAGCAGAGCGCTCGCCAGCGGCTTTTGCAGCAAGAGGCCAAAGAGCGCCAACGAATGCTTGATATTCGCATCGCCTATGCTGATCTGATGCGAACGCAAATCGAAGATGCGGAGTTTGAAAATAGTCTTATTGGCAAATCAGCCAAAGAGCAGGCGCGGTTGCGGGCGGAATATCTGTTCACGCAAGAGGCCAAGCGGCGCGGGATTGCGCTGAATGAAAAGATGGCGGGCTCTGAAGAAACCTGGGCTGAGGCAATTAAGCGGGCGTCAAAAGAGTTGGCCGATCAGGCCGTGGTTGAAGAGGAAAACGCCCGGAAAAAGGAAGAGCTTGAAGCTCGCACGCGCACCCTTGAAAATGCTCAGAATGCGCTTCGGCAAGGTCTGATCGACGCGATTGTTGAGGGTAAGAATTTCTCGGATGTGCTGGGCAATGTGGCCAAGATGTTGGCCAAAACAGCATTGGAGGCGGCGCTGTTTGGTCGGAACGGGCTATTTGGTGGCTTCGGTTCCCCCGGATCGGCCAAGCGTGGTTTGCTCGGCGGCGTGATCATTCCCGGCATTCTTCACAGCGGTGGTGTGGCAGGCAGTGATGGTTATAGCCACGGCCGGGCGTTTTCAGCATCCACTTGGTCAGGTGCAACGCGCTACCACTCAGGGGGTATTGCGGGATTGCGTCCGGGCGAAGTTCCGGCGATCCTTGAAAAGGGTGAGGTGGTTCTGCCGAATAGCGGCATTCTCACTGCTCCTAAAGGCAGTGGTGGTAATGGTCTAACAGTGAACATTCACAACGCCCCTGAGGGCGAACATCAGGTGCGCAAGTCGGACGATGGGCGCACGCTGGACATTCTGATCGAGCGCAAGGCGATAGCCGCCGTCACTGGCCCAAAGGGCCAGCAGGCGATGCGCAACACTTTTGGCATTCGACCAACTGTTCGGGGGGCGTAACCATGCCTGATTGGCCAGAGAATCTACGCTTTTGTGCTGTCGGGAACAGTTACAGCGAAGAGCCCGTTGATGCGGTCACGCGCACTTCATTCGATGCGGGGCCGGTTAAAACGCGGCGGCGCTATACCGCCGTGCCGGTCAGTTTGCGCTTTACTCTACCGTGGCTCAACCGCGCGCAATATGCCGAATTTCAGGCGTTCTATTCGGTTGACCTGCAAGAAGGTGCGCTGGCCTTCACGGCAAAGCACCCGATGACGGGAGAGCGGCGGATATTCCGATTCAGAGCGCCTTATCGCGCAAACCTTGCGGGTAAGAATGTTGTGGTGCAACTTGAGCTGGAGATGCTGCCATGAGAAGCTCCCTCAGCACACAAATGCTGGCCGCGATGCATTCTGAGGCTACGGGCGAAGTTATCTTGGCCTTAGTCAAGCTCACGCAAGATGGATGGGATGAGGCGATCTGCATTGTTCCCAATTGGGAACCTATCACGCATCAGGGTGATGAGTATCAGCCGCTGGCTTTCGAGATCAGCCTGCCAGATGAAGAGGATGGGGTTGTGCCTGTCATTGAGTGGCGGGCAGATAACGTGGATCGGCGCATGGTCGAGGCTTTGCGCTTGGTGCGCGGAATCGTCCAGGCCGAGATCGTTTGGGTTTTGGCCTCCAATCCGAACCGGATCGAAATCGGCCCGCTCAATGTGGAGATGCGTGCGGCGCAATATGATGCCCGTCAGATCACTGGCACGATGGGGGTTGAGCCGATTTTAGAGATCCAATTCGGGTATTTGGTCATGAACCCAAAAAACGCGCCCGCCCTGTTCTGATGTGGTCAGATGAATGGATCGGCCTTCCCTATCAAGCGATTGGCAGGGGGCCGGAGGCTTATGATTGCTTGGGCTTGTTTTTAGCCTTGCAGCGTGCGCGGCATGGGCGTGATTTGCACGATCCGCTCTGTTCCATGACCGAGGCCGCGCGGCAGCGGATCGTGGATGCGCAGCGCCCGATCTGGCGGCGTGTGGACGCGGCACAGGAGGGTGATGCGGTGCTGTTTCGGGTGCGCGGCATTGCGTTGCATGTGGGCTATGCCCTCGGCCCGCGTTTTATGCTGCATGTTCAGGATGATGCCGCATCGGTCATTGAAGATTTTACCCAAACGGGATGGAAAGAGCGTTTTGAAGGGATTTATACCTATGCAGGATAAGAGCTTCGAATTGGTCACGCAGGATCACTATTTTCGTTCCGAAGGCACGCAGCACCGCTATGTGCCGGTTGGAGCGACTGTGGCTGATCTGGTGGCGCTTTCGGGCATTCCTGAGCAGTTCCATTCTGATCTGGTGGTCGTAATCAGTAAGGGTGTTGAGGCAACGCCGGTGCCGCCCAGCCATTGGAGCCGCGTGCGCCCCGGCGAGAATGCCCATGTGCATATCTACCCTTCAGTAAATGGCCCGCTGGCAGGCCTGATCCTATCAGCGGTGCTGCCAAGCGTAGCCTCTACGTTGGCAGGCGCGTTTTTCGCTGTTGGCACGCTTGGGTTCAAGATCGCGGTTGCTGCCTTCACCATCATTGGCACGTTGGCGATCAATGCGTTAATCCCGCCGCCTTCAGTTCCTAAGGGGCCGAAACAAGACGACCCGAATTTTACAATCACGGGGTCATCTAATGCGGAAAATCGTTATGGAATATATCCGACAGTTTTGGGCCGGCACCAGATGTTTCCGCCAAAAACCGCACGGGGCTATACGGAAGGTGAAGGGAACGAAATTTATTTCAGGGGCCGATTTACGTTTGGCTATGGGCCTGTGGCGTTGGAAACGCTCAAGATCGGCACGACGCCGATCACTGATTTCGAAGATGTGGAAATTGAGTTTCTGAATGTCGATCGGGCGGAAACGCTCAGGCATATGCCTGAGTTGGCCCCAATGGTTGCAGCATGGCGGCAAGGTGTGGATGTGCTCTCGCTCTACCCGGATGACATTGCAGAGGATAGTTATTCGGTAAAGCTGACCAAAAATGTGGATGTGGTCCGTAGCACGCGCGACCGGGCTGTGTCTGTTTCTGTGGATATAACGTATCAAGGGCTGGTCGCCTTTGATAAGAAAAATCGAAAACTGCAACGCTCCGTTGATGTCAAATATCGCTATCGCAAAGTGGGCGATCAGAACTGGATTGATGCGGGCACGGAGACCCACACGGGCCGCTCAACGGCCCTGTTGCGTTTTACCAAAACCATCAGGCTGCCGGCGCAAGGAAAATATGATATTGAAGTGACGCGCCTCAGCGAGGATAGTGACGCTTCAACTGTGCGGGATGATGCCTATTTGAGCGCCGTCCGCTCTGTGCAAGCCGGATCGTTGCCAAGCCATTCCGATATTGCGGAAATCGCGGTGCGGATCAAGGCTAGTGATCAGCTGAATGGGCAAATTGAAACGCTAAACGCCATTGTGCATCAGATGGCCCCGGTTTGGGATGGGGAGGTTTGGTCTGCACCTCGGCCGGTGCGCCACCCGGCTTGGATTTATGCACGGGCGCTCATGGGGCCGATGCTCAGCAATCCCGTAGCCGCTGGCCGGTTGCATTTGGCGGATTTGCGAGCTTGGGCTAATGATGAGCCGCACTGGACCTGCGACATGGTGATTGATCAGCCGAGCCAAGTTGGCGAGGTGCTGGATTTGATCTGTGCCACGGGGCGGGCGCGGCGCACGCTGCGCGATCTCAAGTATTCCGTCATTCGTGACGGCGGCGCGGGGCCGGTGATTCAGCAGTTCACGCCGCGAAATTCCTGGGATTTTCAAGGCGAGATCACGTTTCCCAAGGAAATTCACGGATTTCGGGTGCGTTGTGTTTCGGAGCGGCTGGAATGGCAGCAGGATGAAATTGTGGTGTATGCTGACGGTTATGACGCCTCCAGTGCCACCGAGTTTGAGACGCTGGATTTGCGCGGCGTGATCCTGAGCAAGGATGATGCGGATGGCGGCAATGCTTGGCGGATTGGCCGTTACCATCTCGCGCAGGCGATCCTGCGGCCTGAGAGCTTTGAGTGGAAGTGCGATATTGATCATCTGCGCGTGAACATGGGCGACAAGGTGCGCTTGGTTCATGACGTGCCTCTGATCGGCGTTGGTTCTGGCCGGATCAAGGCCATCACCAGACATGGTAATGGCAATCTTGCCACTTTCATTCTTGATGAGTTCATGACCCCCAAAGGCAACAACTTCCGAATTTGCATTCGCAATGCATCGGGTGATGAGCGTGTGTTCAGCGCCGCGCCGCCAGCCTCTTATGCGGGTGTTTGGACGGTGCAGGGTGCTGTTCCTGCCTCGGGCATTCAGGCGGGTGATTTGGTTTCGGTGGAGGAAATGGGCCAAGAAAGCATGGAGGTGCTGGTTACGTCGATCCGCCATGACGGTGATCTGCGAGCAACTCTGCGCGGGGTGCCAGCCGCGCCAGAGGTGTTGCAGGCTGATCAGGGTTCAATTCCGGCGTATGATCCGATCATCACAAATGTGATCCCGAATAATCGGCTGTTGCCTTTGCCGCCGCGTTTCCTGTCGGCCTATCCACAAAACACAATCAGCGAAAACGCTGCTGGTGGGAGTAGCATCTCTGTCTATGCTGAACTGGAGTGGATGCCAGGGGCAGCTTTCAGCGCCGAGGAATTTTTGGTCTACATGACCATGCCGGATGGTTCCCGATCGCAAGTGGACTGCACCGAGGCCACCTCTGGCCGCTATCACCTTCCAATGATTGGCCGTTATACGTTCGAAATCATTGCCCGAAACGCGGCTGGCGTCTCTGAGGCGGCAGTGGAGTATGTCACCCGCACGGTTGCGGCAGAAACGCCCGCCAATGTTACGGGGTTCCTGTCCAGTCTCTCTGGCGATCAGATGCAGTTTGTTTGGAATATGGGTGAGGCCATTGTGTCGCACTACCACCTACGCTACCTCGCCCCGGATGCCGTCGGTGGTTGGCGACAATCGTCGCTGGTCGATCGGCAGATTATTGGCAATCAGATCGTTTTGCCAGCGCGATCTGGGCGCTATCTAATCAAGGCTGTCTCACTCTTTGGTCGCGAAAGTTCCGGCGCAACAGAGTTGGGTGTGGAAAGTGCAGCATTGTCCGGCCTCAATGTTGTTGAGGTCTTAAATGAGCATCCCGCGTTTTCAGGCCGAAAAACGGCAGGGCTGACGCGTCATGATGGGGCGCTGCTGCTTATGTCGGATACTCCAATTAGCGCGTGGCCATCGCTTTCGTCGGTCAATCTGATCGGTGGTTATGGCGGGGTGCCGCCGCGCGCGACTTATAATTTTGCTGAGATCATCGACCTGACAGAAGTTTATTCCTCGCGCGTCACGGCAGACATACGCGGCTACGGCTATCTTTTGGATGATCGCATGGCCTCATGGGCCAGCCTTTCTGAGCTGGACAGTCTTGCTGGAACAGGCAGCGATGCTTGGGCTGTGGAGGTGCAAATTTCCACAACGCAAGACGATCCGAACACAAGTGGTGCGGTTTGGTCTGAGTGGATCGCGTTGCGCGTCGGTGACTATCTTGCGCGAGGTTTGCGGTTTCGGATCCTCGTTCAAAGCGATGCGGCTGCTGTTGCTGTGCGGATTGATCGCGCCTTGGTTACGGTGGATATGCCGGATCGGGTCGAGGGCGGTGATGATATTGAGTGCCCTGCAGCTGGTGTTTATGTGTCATTTGCGCCCGCATTTCGTGCAAAGCCCGCCATTGCGGTGGATGGGCAGGAATTGCCATCGGGTGCGCGGTCAATCCGCACGAATGTAACTCGGAGAGGGTTTCATCAACAATTTGTTGATCAGTCGGGGGTGGGCGTGGCTTGCTCATTTGATTGGGTCGCAAAGGGCTATGGCCGGGTGCAATAGCACCCAAAAAATCAGGAGACATCAATGACGCAATTTGACTTTGGGGAAATCGACCCCGGGCAAACTCCAGGTGCCGAACTGGCCGAGCTGCTCGGCGATTTTCGGGATGCCTTAAACAGCTGCCACCGCGGGGCCAACAGGCCCGCTTATGCAGTTGCCGGCACGATTTGGGTTGATACCTCCGGCGCGGCGCCTGTTTTGAATTATTTTGATGGCGCGAATGACCGCAAATTGTTTGAAATTAAGGCGGCGGGCGGTAAGGCGGCGGATGCTGACCTTCTTGATGGGCAGAGCGGGTCTTTCTATCGCGATGCGGGAAATCTGAATGCGGGGAGGATTCCAGCTGCTCGCTTGTCGGGAACTTACAATGTTTCAATCTCAGGAGCTTCGGACAACGCGACGAAATTGGGCGGCGTGGCGGCGGGCAGCTATCTGAAAAAACATTCAGGGATGAATGCGTGGAATGTGGCAAATGTCCCTTTCGTTTTCAATAACGGTAGCAATGAGGACAGTTACCATCATGATGAAACCGAAAATGCCCATGTGTTTCGTAGCGATGCACCGGCGGGAAATTGGGATGATTTGGGGTCATCCCGGATTAAAGCGAAATTCGCCGATTTCGAAGAATGGCACCATCCGACGGGGTTGAAGGTGCGGGGTCTGTCAAATGTGACGGGGATCAGCATTGGAAGAGACGCGGCTGATACAAGCCGCTCAGGCAGGTTGTTTTTTGAGGGAAATGATGGGGCTGTCGCCATAGATAACAATGGCGGTTCATTTCGAATCTATTTCGGAGGAACCTATGATGGTTCCTCTGGTTCACAAAAGTTCATTTTCCGCCCCAATGGTTCAATCTTCGCGCCATACGCGGATGGGGCCAATGTCGCCGGCCCTGATGACCTGTTTAACCAAGGCTTTGCGGACGGACGATATTTGCGAAACAGCCGCCTTGGGGCGGAGGTGACGCAATTATTTGCAGGATATGTCGGCGCGCAGACTTGGTATAAGGCCGCTTCTGGTCAGGTGATGACCGGCATTCGGATTGGCCCAGTCTCTGAGGGTGGAACGCGTGTCACAGGAATGACGCGGCGTCCTGTCCAGAAACACATCAACGGTGCATGGGTCACCGTTTCTCAGGCATAAGGGGCAAAGGCGATGCAGTTTACAGACCTTGGGTTTTTCACCACATATGAGCCAGAGGGGGAAAACCCGGATGGTATCATCTTTTTTCGCAACGAGGCCGATCAGGATTTCTATGATCTGGTGCGGCAGAACAGCGACCGCGGTCATTGGTTCATGGCTGGCGTTGATGGCAACATCACGGCTGTTTCCGCCGACCTGAGCGGCCTTTCACCATTTAATGCGCGCGTTATCCATGTTGATGATGGCGCAGCGCTGGCCGATGATTTCCGCACGCGGGCGGCAACAGGTGATCCACTTCACCGCTTGATCTGGGATGGTGCAGAAATCCGGCCATACCAGCCCGCGCCGGCTGAAATCCACGCTGAGCGCCGGCAGGCCGTTAACCGCGAGCGCGAACGGCGATTGGCGGCGGGCAAGCCTTTCGCGGTCTCATGGCAGGCCGAACCAATCCCCATGACGGGCCGCCCGTTCGATCAGACGGTTATTTTGGGGTTGGTCCAGAGAGCCACCGCCTTGCATATGCAGGGGGTCACGGAGGCGGCAATCACCTTTCGAGATGCGGCCAACACCACTCACCACCTGACCCCGGCGCAATTTTTGGAGCTGGGTCAGGCTGGCACGAACTGGGTTGAGGCCGTGATGACGGCCTCTTGGGCGTTGAAGGATAGCGGCAGTATCCCCGAAGATTTTGCCGACGACACATACTGGCCTGCTTAGGGGGTAAAATAGTGGACAATCAGACAGGCCTGTTTTCGGTGTTTGCGGGTATGAAAGATCAGATTGCGCTGTTGGCCTTTTCGGGCGTGGGTGGCGCATTTTTTCGCGTTGTCATTGCACCTGAGGGCCGATGGAAGCGGCGTATTGTGCAGGGTGTTTCTGGGTCATTATCGGCTGTGTTTTTGGGCGGTGTTTTGGCGCACGTTATTGACAATGTCACCGGGGCTGGAGCGCTGTCCTATTTAGCGGGCGGATTTTTGATGGGGAGCGGCGGCGAAGTGGCGGTAAAGGCGCTGCAAGATCGACTGCTGGCGAAAAAATGAAAATCGCTTTGATTTTGGTCAATATCATCGGGGCTTTGGTTGTCTTTACCCTCTGGACCCGCGCCCACCAAAAAGCAGCCCGCCCTGATCCGTGGTCAAAAACGACAGCAATCGTTTATGGGCTTTACGCCTTGGCCATTCTTGCGCCGTTGCTGCTATTTGATTTCGCCTATTGGGGTGGAGCGCCACCCCTGATCGACCAGCCCAAATAACCGTTTCGGCCCGCCATCGAGCGGGTCTTTTTCTTGGAGAGTGAGATGAATATCCGCACCACGCAACGCGATCTCAATGCCCGTTTTTTGTATCGCCCAGACAAAGGCGAAAGCTGGCAAATCCTCAAAGGTGAAGGCCACATTTACGGCGACTGTGAGGACTATTCGCTCACGCTGATTTGGTTGGCCGAGCGCCGCTCAATGTGGCGCTTCTGGTGGGCGCTGCTCACCTTCAAATATGTTCTTTGGTATTGCCGCTCGCCGGGGGGCGCAGGCCATGTGGTTGTTTGGGTCCGTGGCCACGGCTGGACCGACAACATCTGCAAGCATTTTGTCAGCCGCAAAGACCTGCGCGGCTATGGTTACAGGCTGCGGTTCCCGTATCTGGTGCCGATGGTGGCGCTGAAATTCGCGCTGCGCCCGATCTTGCGGCGCCTGAAATCCTAACCAAAACCACCGGCCCGCCAGAGAGCGGGCTTTTTTCTGGAGACCCCACATGTTTGAAAAGAATTGGAAAGCAATCATCGGCCGCTCTTATACGGCGTGGGCCTTCTATGCGCTGGCGGCGATCACGCTCGCGCCCGATCTGATTTACCTGCTAACTGAGCGGGATACGGACCCGGCTGTTTGGTCTGCGCTCCAGCTTTGGGTTGTGATCTTGGGCGTTCTGGGGCGGTTGATCTTGCAACCCCCTGAGGGGGCATTCCGCCGGAAGATCGTCCTAGGCGCGGTCGTAGTCGGCACGATCATCATTGCCGGGCAGGCCATGGCCCAGACCACAGATCGGGCGACAATGCGCGTTCTGGTGCCGCTGGTGGTGAAGTGGGAGGGGGAGCATCGTTGTCGCGATGGCTCGGGCGAGCACTGCGCCTATCGTGACATCGTGGGAGTGCCAACCATCTGTTTTGGCGAAACGCGCGGTGTGCGGATCGGAGACCGCGCAACGGATGCAGAGTGCCGCCAAATGCTGAAACGCCGGCTGACCGACGATTTCCGCGCCGGGCTGCATCGGTATTTCACCAAGGCCACGCGCCTGACCCGCCTGACACCTCACCGCGATGCGGCCTATGTGTCGCTGGCCTACAATGTCGGCATTCGGGCTGCTGGCCGCTCCACAGCCACGCGCCGCCTGAATGGGGGCAATATCAAAGGGGGCTGTGCCGCGCTCGGCTGGTGGAACAAGGCGGGTGGGCGCGTTGTGCGCGGGCTGGTTAACCGCCGCGCCGAAGAAACGGCCCTCTGCCTGCGGGGGCTCTGATGCCGCTGGCGTTTGGCATTTTCGCCCGTCTGTTCGGGGGCGTTCTGTTCCGCAATCGAACCACAGCCGCGATCACGGGCGTCCTGATCGTCGGGCTGGGGCTGTTCATCTGGCATAAGCTGGACAAAAACAGTGCCGTGCGGGCGGCGGTCAGCGAGTATGTCGCCGAGGCTGAAATTGCGGCCCTGAAAGCCCAAATTGCCGAGGCAAACCGACGAACGCGTGTCGCCTCTGAGGCCGCTCAGCGGCTCGATGAGCGGGCGCAGGCCGTGGAAGGCCAGGCCGTCAGGCTTGCCAAAGAAATCGAACAATATGAGGCCCAAAATGAGCTTCCAACATCTTGCCGCGTTGATGCTGGCCTTGCTGGCCGGTTGCGCGGGAACTGATCACGCTGCTGAGATCAAGGGCCAGCTTGAGGCCACCCGCATATTGCCCGATCTGCCCGGCCACTGCCGCCGCCTGATCCGCAGCGGTGTGCGGGCGGGTGAGCGGCTGGATATTGCGTTGCTCAAGACAGATGCGGCGCTGGCTCAGCAGCACAAACACACGCGCCTCTGTGCTGATTGGTATGACGATCTGCGCAGCGGGTTCGCCGAAGGCCTAGACTGACGGCCACTCAGGCGGGCGAAAGCCAGCCAAAAGCCAGCGCATGACCTGCGCGGCAACCGGATTGGGCTTGCGTGACGTGCGCCGATCGGCTTCGGCTTCCCATTTTCGGATGGTCGTCGGGTTGGTATCGAGGATTTTGCCCAGCTGAGATTGTGAGAGGCCCAGAGCGATCCGGGCCTCCTTGAATTCATCAGAAGTCACAAGAACTTCACCACAACGGCCAGCGCCCCGATATAGGCCGCGCCCATCACCCAAAAGCGGTATTTCATGTTTTGTTGGATTTCGGCAGTCTCTGCGATAAGCTTTGAAATCTCTGCCCGCATCTTGTCGTCAGCGAGGGTTTGTTCTGTATTGGTCATTTTGGTTTCCTTTCTACCGAGCTTCATTGCTCATAGGTTATATATAGCGCCATTGGCGCTATATTACAAGAGAAAAACACAGCCGTTTTTGTATTTTACATCGCCGACTTCCAGTCGCCCCCATCAATTCTGATCGGGCATCCCATGATTATTGAAATGAGCACCGCTGCGGCATCGGGCCATGCTTTGATCAGGTCTTTCATTTGTTGGGTTTGTTCGCCCATCCACAGCTCGGGTGTGAATGGTCTAATTTGGCTATTAAAATACATCTCGACCTGAGACTTAGCTGGCGCATTTTGAGGCGGAACGCTTTTGTTGAAATCGGTCTTGCAGCGGGCGTGATAGCCCGCAAGAGCCAATTCCATTTTCAAAGGGACCGGGTATTCAGTCCCTTTTCTGGTTTTGCCGCAACACGCGGCCTTGATGGCATCGCGGTCGAAGCCAAGTTTTTGCGCCGCATCCGTTTTGCTGTTGAAAATCAATTCAACATGCTTCTTGAAATCTTCATTTTTCATGATACAAGGTTCCTTGTCTGAGGCGGTGCCAGCATTGAATGTTGGCTACCGCGGGTTTTGAACATTTCGCGCCGCCTCAGGCATCCCAAGCAGCGACAATCGTATAGCCTTCATGAAGGCCCTTTTTGATTTCACGCTGCATGGCTTCATTTCGGGCTTTGCGTTCGAGCCAAACTGGAAGGCGGGCTGTGTCTCCGTCGATTTCAACAGCGGATTTGGCCACGAACGCCCGCACACGGCGATCACGGGCATCGACAGATGAAGACAGCGTGAAGGCTGCGCGATAGTCAATTCCGATTGATTTTTCGTTTTGCCAAGAAATCGGCATAGTTACTAAGTTTTCGGATTCCGCGGCTTCATCTTCGGCCTTGATGCGGGCTGCATCGCCAGCTGGTGTCAGCGAGCCATTAGCTCTCATCCACCGGCGTTGAATCCAAAATTCAACACCCTCGGGGGTTTCAAGTTTCAGCGCTTTCGGGGTTTCTTTGATGATGTTGAGCATTTTGGCTACCTTTGGTTTTGAACACCATCAACATATGTGGCCTGACCGCAGAAGTCAAGCGCATTCAGCCAAATAATGCGGCCAGACCACAGGCGGTTGCGAATTGACATTTTCAGGTAGGATTGAAGGATGCCAAAAATTATAACGGCGCTGGCAGCATGGCGCTGACATTGGCCTTTTACAAAGGCCGGGGCCAAACTTGGTGGCAGCGGGTGCAGGATGGGGCTATCCGCCTTGTGACCGGGGGCCGCTACAGCCATGTCGAGCTGATTGCCGGGGCGGCAAAGCATGGGGCTGTTTCGATCTGCCTTTCATCGTCCGGCCGGGATGGCGGGGTGCGCGAAAAGCCCATCCTGTTGAAGCCCGAAAGTTGGGATTTGGTCGAGCTGCCGATCTGCGCCGAAGAGCCTGCGCAGTTCATCCGTGACCGCATCGGTGCGGGTTATGATTACACCGGCATTCTGCTGTCACAACTGTTGCATCTTGGGCGTCACGATCAGACGCGGTGGTTTTGCTCGGAGATATGCGCAGCGGCGCTTGGCATGCCTGAGCCGCAGCGATTGTCGCCACAACGGCTGTTTGAGGCGGTGCGGATGCAATTTTGTTACGACGAAAATTTGTAACGTATTGATTTTTAGCTAAATCCGTTGCCCTCCTCGGGCACCACT
>PDWI01002107.1_pt1 | contig 30523 bp, 31 predicted proteins | sample 1430891 | NCBI WGS metagenome assembly PDWI01 (sample SAMN01162508, study PRJNA174530) | Oral metagenome, whole genome shotgun sequencing project. | biome: Marine environment; feature: Marine mammal; material: Swab sample of the gingival sulcus; isolation source: swab sample of gingival sulcus... | reverse complement strand
ATTTTCAATATATCATTATTTTAAATATAAAATTATGATATGTATCTATTAACCTTCTTGATCAGAAGGCTCATACACAAAACTATTTACAGTCTCGTTTATAAATCAAAAATAAATAATTATGTTGTAAAATCTCAAGCTAGGATATAGTTTGAGATTTTTTGGTAGTATTATAGAAAAACTATTCCAGCTCTTTTCTCATTCGTGTCACTCCATTTACCTCGATTAGTTTGCTAATGAAATTAGGAGTTTTTTTATAAGATATTTCTACAAAACCTAATCTTTCGTATAGGGCTCTTGCTTTTGGGTTTTCATCGATTACTTCTAGGTGTATTGCTTTATATCCATTTTCTACTGACCATTTAAATAATTCTTTAAGCAATTTACTTCCAATTCCTTTACCTCTATAATTTTCATGGACAGCGAGGGCATCTAATAGTATTTCGTCTTGGGGGAGGTATTTAGGTTTAAAAATTATACTTGCTAATATTGCTGTATATATGCCTTTAAACAAACCTAGTTTTTTAATTATGGTTCCGAGCCCAATATTAATAAGGCAATTTTTTTGTAGGCAGAGACCTGCTGCACCTACAAGCTTGTCATCTATATAAGCACTAAGACAGTATTTAGTGTTTAATCCTTCTACAAGTATACTGGAAGCGATTTTTTTATTACCTATTATATTTTTAAATTTATTATCAAACGCAGTTGTATATAAATCTGCTAATGCCATTTTATCATTATTATTTAATCCTGCTATTATTTTCATTTGTCTTTTCCTAATTATTATTTTGCGTATTATTTACTTTGCCTATCTTGACATTAAGATAAAAATTTATCTCTATTATTAAAAAAAGTGCCGAGATATCTCAGCACTTATCTTATTATCTAGCTTAGAATTTACCTTTTGAAGCATGACCAAGTAGTTCGGCTCTGCACATAGCTTTTATTGTTTCGGCTCTTTGGCTTGAACGTTGGAATACTTTTACGCAGTTAGCGTCAAGCCCGATATCAATACCGCTTTCACAAAGCTCTTGCATAGCTGTTGCTAGGTTGATTAGTTGCATATGTATTTCATTTGTTTCTTGTGAGTTTACTATCTTAGCTGCTACTTCTTCTTCAAGTTCTACATGCTTTGCTGCTGGAGCATCGCATTTAGGACATTTCTCGATGAATTCTTCACCTTCATATACTAAACCACAAACCTCGCATTTAAATAATTTCATAATATCCTCCTATTTATTAAAAAATGACTTATGTCAAGTATAGCATTATGCTTTTTTAAAATCAATTGAACTAATATAAAAACAATATAAAAATGATGAACGAGGATTATTATATTTAAAATTATTATCTTAGTAAATTCACTTTGTTTTTACAAAGGTCTTAATATTTTTTGAAAATCATTTTTCTTAACTTTCCCATTTTTTATACAGATGAGATGGTTGTAAAGTAGGGAAGTGTTTGTATCGCTTAGAAATAGTTTTTGGTCAACGCTATCAAGTTTATGAAAGCCTTTTTTATTATTTACTATGATTTTAATATCTTCATCTTTTCTCTTCATAGTTCTTAAAATATCGGTTCCCTTTTTGTTAAATGCGAGAACCTTTATATAAGGGTTATTATTTTTGGCAAGTCTAAGCAGGTGCTTGCTATGTCCTAAGTAGATGTTGAGCATAGCTCGCCTAATTTTACTTTTAGTAAAACGTTTTGTACTGATATGGCTAAACAAGTCCTCAAAACTATTCGTAAAATGGATATTGCTTTTTAAAGTATTTTCTATTCCTTCTGTTACATCTTGGTATTGCATTAATTCATCAGGTGAAGAATTAAGTATTTTATATCTAAGGAATTTATAGATATCATCAACGTAGACAATATCTTCTCTTTGTTTTATTATTGCTTCATAAGAAGGAGTAGGAAGGTGGTTTTTAATACTTTTGAAGTCGCCTTTTTTTATGAGTTCCCTTATAGCTGTTGCAGAAGCTACAGAACTTATATATTTGTCGTTATATGCGTCTCCAATTCGTTTTATTGTTATTGGTTTAATCTTGCTACCTAGTTGTTTTAATGCCTTTATGTATTCGATAGCTAGGATATTATTAGATTTACTTAGTATCTCAAAGTCTATTCCATATAAAAGTTCTATGGTTTTGCTTCTTGCACTAGGATAACCAAAACCATCTTTTAAGAATGATTTTAAAGTATCTTTATATTCATCACTTTCAATGTAAATGTGTTCAGCGATCTTTTCTAAATCGGAGATATTTCCACTTTCAGAGCCAAAACTTAAATAATCGACTACACCAGTTCTGTTTAATATATTAACCGCACCAAAGGCGAAATGTTCTGCACTAGCTGTAGCTAGTATGGAAGGAAGTTCGATAACTAAGTCAGCACCACATTTTATTGCAACCTCAGCACGTGTGAATTTATTAATTATAGCTGGTTCTCCGCGCTGAACAAAGTCGCCACTCATAACTACTATAGAATGAGTGCAACTGCTTCTTTTCATACTTTCCTTAAACTGGTAAGCATGCCCGTTATGATAGGGGTTATATTCACTTATAAAACCACAAACTTTCAAATTCTTTCTCCTAAATTAGTCTAAATATACATATAGTATATCATTAATTTCTATTAACATAAAAGTATAAATTATTTAACATTTATATAACATATATAATTAACTTTTTTGGTACACTGTATTGTGTTAAGAAATACAGAAAAAATACGGAGAAATAACATGAAGAATAAAAAAATTATCAAAATCATTATTGCTTTAGTAATTATTGCTGCGATAGGTGCAGCGGTATATTTTTTCTTGAATAAAGAAAAGAATGATGAAATGGATATGACAGGTGATATGTTTGGTTCAAATATGATGACAGAAACAGCTTTTATAGGTACGATAGAGAATAAAATTTCTGCATCATCACCTGTTAAGCCGGCAGATTCATATAAGGTATCTTCCTTGGTTGAGGGGAAGATTATAGTTTGTGATGTTAATGAGGGCGATAAAGTTAAAAAAGATCAGGTGCTTTACCAGATTGAAGATAAAAAGAGCGATAAAGGCATAATGAATGCTCAGAAAGCCTTGGAGCAAGCTAACAAGAATTATAAAAAACTAACTGATGAGTACAAAAAATTATCTGTTAGGGCACAAGAGGCTGGAAATATAATAGAAATGCCAGTCAAAAAAGGTGATATGGTAAGTGCAGGTCAAGTTGTCTGTAGATTAGAAAATAGAAAAGTAATGAAGCTTGAAGTTCCTTTTTTAAGAGAAGATGCAATGAATTTTAGCAAAGGACAAAAGGTTAAAGTTATCATGGAGGGTTCTTTTGAAGAACTAGTTGGAACTGTTAGCCATATTTCAAGACTTGATGAAGTCATTGATGGTAATTTTATTTCAAGGATAGTAAGTGTTGAGGTTAATAATCCAGGGGGAATTATAAAGGGTGCTAGGGCAGTTGCTTATATTGGTGAAATTGCTTGTACTAAGGCTGGAGAATTTGCCTATAAAAGCACTACTGAGGTATTTAGTGAGGGTACAGGAAAAGTATTGTCTGTAAACTACCAAAGGGGTGATTTTATAACAGAGTCAGATATTATAATAAAACTTTCAGCTGAAGAATTAGATGAAAGATTGGAACAGGCTCAGGAGATGATTGACTCCGCAGAAGAAGATGTAAAACTTGCTAAGTCAGTTAAGGAAAACTATATTATTAAATCTCCTATTGATGGAACTATAATAGAAAAAAGTGGAAAACTTGGAGATAATATAAGTGGTGGTGGCGAACTTATGACTATTTATGATATGTCATATCTAACCTTTACTATGAATATTATGGAAAATGATATTAAGAAAATTCAAGTTGGACAAACAGTATCAATTTATGGTTCAGAGGATGAATACTATGAGGGTGAAGTTACTAGAGTAGGTATCAATGGTAGCACAGATAGTTACACAACTACATATCCCGTTACAGTTGTAATAAGAGAGGCTCAAGGACTTCTTCCGGGTATGAATGTGCGTGCAGACATAATTACTGATATAGCAGAAAATGTTTTGATGGTTCCGGTTTCAGCTGTAGTTAGAGGGGGACTCGTATTAGTTTCTAAGGATTCTCCTTCAGCTTCTAATGCGCTTGAGGGTGAAATGCCACCAGATGGATATGTTTATGTTCCCGTTGAAATAGGTGTTAGTGATAAAGATTACGTTGAAATTAAGAGTGGATTAGTCGAAGGTGATGTTGTTGGATACACTTATATTGATAATAATGTTGGTGGTGGAATGATGGATGGTGAAATGAAATATGAAGGAGACTTTTAGTAATGCCACACTTGATAGAATTTAAAAATGTTTGCAAGTATTACTACATGGGTGATAACACAGTAAAAGCTGTTGACGATGTTTCCTTTACTATAGATAAAGGAGAGTTTGTCGCTATAGTTGGTCATTCCGGAAGTGGTAAGTCTACTTGTATGAATATAATAGGCTGCTTGGATGTACCAACAAGTGGTGAATATCTTCTAAATGGTGAGAGCGTAGGAACACTAAGCCAGAATAGGCTTGCAGATATAAGAAATAAAACGATAGGTTTTATTTTTCAACAGTATAACTTGTTACCTAAATTGTCGGTGATTGAGAATGTTGAGGTTCCGTTAATATATGCGGGATACAACAAGGCGAAAAGGCGTGAACTTTGCATGAATGCCCTTGAGGCAGTAGATATTTCGGATAAGTATAAGAATATGCCAAATCAGCTTTCTGGTGGGCAACAGCAAAGAGTTTCTATTGCTAGAGCTTTGTCTTCTGAACCAGACTTGATTTTAGCCGATGAACCGACAGGTGCTCTAGATTGGAAAACTGGTAAGGATGTACTTAAACTTTTACAAGAATTAAACAAGCAAGGTCACACGATAGTTTTAATAACTCATGATAGGGAGATTGCTAGTAGCGCAAATAGATACATTGAAATAATGGATGGGAAGATTATCGAAGATAAGGTTATTGGAGATGATAATCTTACTTATAAGTTTGCTAATAAAGCAGATTATAGTTATGATGAAAAAGTAGAAAGTAAAAATGAAGAAGATATAAATAAGGAGGATAAGTAATATGGGATATCAATCATTGGTACTTGCACTTAAAAACTTACTTGCCTCTAAAATGCGTTCTTTTTTAACTATGCTCGGAGTTATTATTGGCGTTGCGGCGGTATTTGTAATAGCTGGTATGGGTAACGGAATGAAAGAGTATGTTAAACAGTCTTTTTCAGGAATGGGAACTAATACCTTGAATGTAAGTATTTATGGGGGGCCTGAAAACAAGGATAAATTTACTTTAGAAGATATGGAGACCTATGTAAATGACAACAAGGATTTATTTGATGGTTTTTCTCCTGATGTTAATGCTTATCAGATAGTAAAGTACAAAAAAAATAAGTCTGATAATGGAATAATAGGTGTTACAGAGGACTATATGAAGTTAAACAAACTTGTCCTTGATAAAGGTAGAAATATATCGTATGTTGATATAGTGAATAAAAAGAGGGTCTGTGTTATCGGAGCTTTTTATGCTAAGACATGGTTTGGAAGTGATGTAATTGGCAAAAAAATTGGAATAAATGGTTCTACATTTGAAATAGTTGGAACTATAAAACAGAGTACAGAAAAAGGTTTGCCAGAGCAGTATGGTCCAGATGCTAAAATATTATCTCCTTATACAACAGTAATGGAAATAGGAAATATAAATGAAATTAACAATTATACGCTTATGGCTAAGGAAGGACAAGACCCGACAGTATTAAAAGATGAAATTAGTAATTACATAGGTGGAAAAGTTGGAAATGATGAATTTTATGTTATGAGTATGGCGGATATGTTAAAAGAAATGAACAAGATGATTAATATCGTTTCTTTGATTTTAACTGTTATAGCTTCAATTTCTTTATTTGTAGGTGGTATAGGAATTATGAATATAATGTTGGTATCAGTTACTGAGAGAACAAGAGAAATAGGAATTAGAAAGTCTTTAGGAGCTAAAAACAAGTATATCTTAACTCAGTTTGTTATTGAAGCAGGGGTTACGAGTGGAATAGGTGGAACTCTTGGAATTGGTATAGGTTACTTACTGTCATTTGTAGCAACTATGATAGTTAGAAACATGAGTGGCGAAAACATAGTAATAGTGCCAAGTGCTTTTGCGGTAGCTTTGGCGTTTGGAATATCGGTTTTTATAGGAATTTTCTTTGGATTTTTACCAGCTTGGAAGGCCTCTAAGCTAAATCCAATAGATGCATTAAGATTTACATAGGAGGATAAGGTGAAAAGAATAATAGCTATTATAATGGCATTAATGCTGAGTGTTGTATCGGTTTTTGCATCAAATGTTGATGTTGAGAGTGAAGTGGTAAAAGCATTGGGTATAATGACAGGATATAACAATGGAGATATGAAGCTTGATAGAGAAGTTAGCAGGGCGGAATTTGCTAAGATGTCTGTAGTTGCTTCTCCGTATAAAAATGATGTTGCTAAGAGTGCAGCAGTTTCGTTGTTTAAAGATTTGAGACATAAGCATTGGGCTGTTCCTTATGTTAAGTTAGCTTTAGAAAATAAATGGTTTCATGGCTATGCTGACGGTACGTTTAGACCTAATAGTGGTATAAAATATGAGGAAGGTATAACTGTGCTTTTAAGGATATTAGGATATAGTTCAGATAAGCTAAAAGGCGTTTACCCAAATGCTCAAATTACTAAGGCAAATGAGATTGGGCTTAGTGATAATGTAGGGGGAATAAAAGGTCAAAAACTCACAAGAGCGCAGTGCAAGACTTTGTTTTATAACCTTTTAAGTTCAAAAAATGTTGATGGTCAGGTATATGGCGAGAGTGTTAATGTTCCTATTAAAGCAGGAAAGGTTGACTATTTAGCCCTTGTTTACTCTGAGTTAGAAGGACCTTTTGTCTATGAAAACACACTGAAAATACCTTTTGAAAATCCGATTATATATAAGAATGGTGAAGTGGTTAAATCTTTACAAAGCTATGATGTTTATTATTATAATAAAGGACTTAGAAAGGTTTTTGCATATGATAAAAAGATTGCAGGAAGAGTGGACGTAATAAGTCCTAATAATATAAATCCAGATAGAGTTATTCTTAATGGTAAGGAGTATGAACTTTCCAATTTTGATTCTAAGTACGCTTTTTCATCTTTTGGTAAATATAGATCAGGAAGCAAGGTGACGATGTTACTTGGTTTAAACGATAAGGTTGTGAGAGTCTTGGACGGGAAAGACTTGTCATTTAACTACTTAGGTGTTGTTTTGGCAAAAGAAAGAGTGTCTAAGGATTTAAACAGTAGGACTGAGTTTTTTGATAGGGTAGATTTACTTTGCACTGATGGTGTAAAGAGGTCGTTTTTTGTTGATAGTACAAGTGTTAAAAAGGGTGATTTTGCAAATGCTAAGATAGAAGAGAGCGATGTATATTTAGAAAAATTCCCAAAATCTAGTTTAAGAGGTGAGGTTGCAAAGGATAAGCTTGCAGGAATTAGTATAAGTCGTGATATAAATGTCCTAGAATACTACAATGATAGGATGGAAAGACTTGATTATTCTGAACTTGTGGGACTTAATTTGAGTGGTGACGATGTTTTATACTATGCTAAGGATAAATTTGGAAATATTTCGGATGTTGTTTTGAATAATATTAGTGGTGACCTTATGACATATGGATATTTGCTAAAGGGTGAAAATCACAGTGGTGGATTCAATGGTATTAGCTCAAGTTATGAATATTTGGTAAATGGCGAACTCAAAAATATTTCTTCATACGATTTTACGTTCAAGGTGGACAAGGGTGGAATTGTTGAATTGAAGAGTTTATACGGTGATGAAATGCTGAAAAATCTTAAGTCAACAAGGGTTATAGAACTTAGAACTAACAGTGTTTTAGGTGAGGATAAAAGTATAACTCTTGACAATCATGTTCAGGCCTATATGAAGGATGGAGAAGACTATAAACAGGTAAATATTAACGGTTTAAGTGTTGAAAAGCATAATCTTACAGCTTATTATAGTGAGAATAAACTAGGAGATAAGGTAAGGATAATAATTGCAAACAAAAAGAGATAATTTTTTGTGAAATTTAAAAATTTTTAAAAAAATTATGCTACTATATGTAATATAAAAATAATTGGAGGTAGACGTGGACGATAACAACAACAATAATATGGGGAGCAGTCGTGCTAAAGTGATTGATGCCAAAATTGAAGAAGCGAGTCGTAAAGTTAAAAAAATATTTATTCCTATTTTTATACTTATACTGATTTTATTCTTAGGTAGTAAAAGTTTCTATACTTTGGATACTAAGGAAAATGCAGTAATTTTAAGGCTTGGTAGATTTCAGAAGGTTGAGACAAATGCAGGTTTGCATTTTGTTGTTCCTATGATTGATAAGGTTAAGATTGTTAATGTAGAAAAAATTCATAACATGGAATATGGTTTTAGAACTTTAGAGTATGGAACTGTAAATAGTGAACCAGGATATGGAGACCAAAATACTGAGGCAAATGTAATCGTAGATGGAGCTAATAACAATGCTTCCATTGCTCTTATTGAGGTTATTATTCAGTATAAGGTTAAAGACCCTTTTAACTACCTATTTAAGGTAGATGATGTCGAGGGTACGCTTAGACTAGCACTGGAAGATGTTATAAGAATGACAGTTCAAGCGTTTACACTAGATGAAGTAAAAACTAAAAAAGAAGATATCGATAAAGAGATTTTGCCATTACTTCAAAGGAAGATTGATGAATATGATACAGGTTTAGAGATAGTCTTGGTGGGTACTCAAAATGTTCAGTTTTTAGACAGTGTAGAGTCGGCTTATCAACAAAAGGAGAATGCTAATCAGTATAAAAACGGTAAAATTGAAGATGGTGAGAAGTATGAGAACACAGTTGTTCCTCAAGCGAAGGCAGAGGCTAGAAAGATAGTTGAGGAAGCAAATGCTTATTCAGCAACTGTTAAAGCTGAAGCTAAGGCTGGAGTAGCTAGTTTCTTGGCTCTATATGATGAGTATAAGAACAATCCTCAAATTCTTAAAGAAAGATATTACCTTGAAGCTATGAATGAATTTGTTAAGAATAATAAGGTTATTATTGATATGACAGAGCAAAGTGATTACTTAAAGCATTTTGATTTAGGAAAAGGACAATAGGAGGGTGCTATGAAGAATAAAGGAATTTTAATTGCTATAGTTGTACTACTTCTTATTTTGATAAATGGTAGTTATTATATTGTTAATGAAGATGAAGTAGCTGTAAGTAAGGTATTTTCTGAAGTCAAGTCAGTAGTTATTTCGCCAAGCGATTCTGAAGTTGTAAGCAGAAATTTAGAATTAAACAATATGAAAGATGTTCAAGTGATTACTGAAAAAGGTGTTCATTTCAAAATGCCTTTTGTTCAGTCGGTTGAGAAGTATACTTCAAAATATTTGACTTATATTTCTAATGAGGAACTTATAAATACAGCTGATAATAGAAGGCTTAAAATTCAGATGTATGCTCAGTACAGAGTTATTGACCCAGCGAGGTTTAATGCTGTTGTTGGTAATACTAGAGAAGCAAATACAAGGATGGATGAGTATGTTTATAAGACAGTTATCAACTCAGCCAATACGCTTGATTTCAATGAATTTTTCTATCAAAATAAATTAGAAAATATGTTGAATGAGAAGAGAGATGAGCTCAACGACACACTAGAGAAAAAACTTGGTATTTATATTAGTGTTATTGGTATTAATAGAAAAACTTTCCCTGAAACTAACATAGCAACTATCGAAGAAAAGATGGCGAAAGAGATTGAAAAAGAAAGTGCACAATCAATAGCGGAGGGTGATTCTGAGTACAATCAAAAAGTGGCGCAAGTAGATGCTATGAAGGCACAGGTTATTGCAAATGCGGTAGAGGAAGCTGCTATAATTAAGGCTGAGGCTGATGCGGAAGCAATTAGAACTTATCAAGAGGCATTGAAAGTTGACGTTGAGTTTTATAAATTTATGGAAAGAATGAAGATTTATAAGGATATGCAAGGTAAAACAGTTTTCTTAGACAAGGATAGCGATTTACTGGAATATATAAATAATATCAACAATAAAGTGGGTGAATAGTACTCGCTAAACTTATAAAAAATGTTTTCTTATTATTCGAGAACCGTCTTTTATTATAATTTTTTATAATATTAAGATGAGTTCTCGATATTATATACCCAAAATATCTATAATATGATACAATATTCTTATTAAAAACTAAAGCATTAGCTTTTTAAGTTTAGGGTGACTCACCTCTATTGGTTAATCGCCTTATTTTAAGTAAATGAATTGGAGTGGAATATGGTAAGCAGAAACAACAGAAAAAATAGATGGGCATTATTTTTATTAGTCTTAGCAGGTATTGTTTTGGGAGGATTTCTTGGTTCGTTAGCATCTAATGTAAGTTTCCTTTCATGGTTAAATTTTGGATATAGTTTTGGAGTTCCAGCCGAAGCTATGGTAATTGATTTAAAAGTTATAGTTCTTACTTTTAAATTAGTTTTAAATATAACTGTTTCTAGTATTATTGGTGTAATAATCGGAATAGCAGTATATAAATTTCTATAATCGAGTATGAAATTATGAAAGAAAAAATAATTTTAGCATCAGCATCCGAAAGAAGAAAAGATATATTAAATATGCTTGGTATTGACTTCACAATTTCACCAGCAGATATTGACGAAGAAAGTTTTAAGGCTGATTCGCCTAGTGAGTTGGTTGAAGTATTGGCATATGAAAAAGCAAAAGAATGTAGTAAGTCTTATTCTGATGGATATATTATTGGTTCGGATACAATAGTTTATTTTGATGGTGAAATAATACTAAAGCCAAAAGACTATGATGATGCTTTTAGGATTTTGAAAAAATTAAATAATAATACAAATTATGTTTATACTGGCGTTTGTGTTCTTAATGCGAAGACTGGTGAATACTATACAACATATGACAAGTCTGAGGTTACTTTTAAAAATAACAGTGAAGAAACCTTAAAGAAGTTTATTGAAATAGATCAGCCATATGATAAGTCAGGTAGTTATAGTATTTCTGGAATTGGTTCGGTTTTAATGAGAGAGATAAAAGGGGAGTTTTATTCTATCTTAGGATTAAGTGTTAGAAAACTTACAGACTTGTTCCAAAAGCATGGTATAAAGGTAATATAATTAATATAAAATAATTAAGAGGGGATATTATGGATGGATATATGACTATTAAACATCTTCCTTTTAGCGAGCGTCCTTATGAGAAACTCGAAAAAAAGGGAGCAAAGTCTTTAAGTGATGCAGAACTTTTGGCTATTATATTGAAGACGGGTTTAAAAAATGAACGATCTACGGATATGGCAGCTAGGGTGCTTTCAGGATTTAAAGATGGCTTACTTTCATTGCACAACTTAACTATTGAAGAGTTAATGCAAAACAAGGGCATAGGGAGAGTGAAAGCTATACAGTTAAAGGCTGTTGCTGAGTTGAGTGATAGAATAAACAAAGAAAGATACAAAAAACTATTTGATATAAACTCGCCGAAGTCCGTAGCTGATTGTTATATGGAAAGTCTAAGACATTTAGAGAATGAAAAGATAATTATGTTAAGTCTAAATTCCAAAAATCAGATAATTCAGGAAGATACACTTAGCATAGGTACAGTTAGTGCTTCTCTGGTTAATTCTAGAGAAGTTTTTAAAAAGGCATTAAAGAATAATGCTGTCGGAATAATTTTATTACATAATCATCCGAGTGGAAATCCTACACCAAGCAGAGATGATTTAAAAGTAACACGTGAGATATTAACAGCTTCTGATTTGATAGGCATAAAGTTACTAGACCATATAGTAATTGGTGATGGTAGCTACGTCAGTTTAAAGGAGCAAGGGATAATTTAGAGGAGGAAATATTGAGAAAAAAACACTTATCACCTATAAATATAATCGGTGCTATATCAGTAATATTTTTCTTTATAATTATTTTAACTTGGGAAAGTGGCGGAGAAGTTTCCTCTTTTGAAAAATCAGTTTCTTATGTAATAATTCCTTTGCAAAAAGGAATGTCTTATTTTAGTGATAAATTGCAAAAAGATGTGTATGCAATCAAAAATCTCAGCAAATTAAAAGAGATGAATGAAGAGCTGCAGAAAGAAGTTGATGAATTAACATATGAAAATATTGTTTTAAAGCAGTCTAAGGATGAACTAAATAGGCTTAGGGAACTTTATCAACTTGATAAAAAATATGATGACTTTCCTAAGATAGGAGCTCGTGTAATAGCAAAAAATCCAGGTAATTGGTATAACGAATTTACTATTGATAAAGGTAGTGATGATGGTATTCAAAATGGAATGGTAGTTCTTAGCGGTGCTGGGCTTTGTGGTCGAATTATAAAGGCTGCGAGCAATTATTCTGTTGTGATGGCAATAATAGATGACAGAAGTGGAGTGAGTGCAGCCATAGCAAGAACTGATGACACGCTTATAGTAAGAGGGAATCTTGCCTTATTTAATGATGGATTTTTGGAAGCTGTAAATATTAAGGATGGAGCAAATCCAGTAGTAGGAGATCAGGTTTTGACATCTCATTTAGGTGATTATTTTCCCAGTGGGATATTAATAGGAAAGATTGTTGACTTAGAAAGCGGAGTAGGTGGATTGACCAAAAAGGCTTATATTAAGCCATATGTTGATTTTAAAAATATTAGGGAAGTTCTAGTTATAGATAAGTTGTGGGAAGATTATGAAGAAGAAGATAATTAATTATTTTATATTTTATTTTATTCTAATAAGTATAACTTATGTTTTGCAAACAACTTTTTTTAAAGCGCTTGCAGTTAGGGGAGTTTCACCTAACTTATTTATAGTAGTTATTATTTCTGTAAGTTTACTAAAGGGAAGACTTCACGCTTCGGTAGTTGGAGCTGTTATAGGAATGATATGTGATGCCTTATATGGTACATCTTTTGGGTTTTATAGTATTATTTATATGAATCTTGGTTTTTTAAATGGATATCTATACAACTATTATTATAAAGATAATATAGTGCTTCCATTAACTCTTATTGCAGCCTCTAGTTTGATTGTAAATTATCTAGAATTCTTCTTTGGGTTTGTGTTTAGAGGCAAACTTAGCATAATACCTTATTTTAGCAATATTCTTTTAAGTGAAATGCTTTATACCGTTTTAATTGGGTTCATTTTTTACCACATACTCTACTGGATATTATCTAATAGAGGCCTAGAACAGAAGGAGATTTAAACATAATATGATTTATTTAAAAAGTATTTTTAAATTTTTTACAAATAGATTATTAATTATATTTTTTGTTTTTGTCCTTCTTTTTTATGTCTTACTTAGCAGACTTTATGAGCTTCAGATAGTAGATGGTAAAATGTATAATGAACAGTTTGAAAAAAGTATTGTAAAGGAAGTTTTTACCAAGGGTTTAAGAGGGAATATTTACGATAGAAATGGATTTTTATTATCTGAAAATATTTTGGCATATGATATTTATTTGAATGATAGTTTTCAAGTTGAAGATAGAAATGAAATGATATATAAGCTTGTTAAAATTTTAAATAAAAATGGTGATAAGCTCATAAATTTTATGCCCATGATTATTGAAAATGATGAGCTTATTTTTGATGGTAAAAAACGTGAAATTAGAGATTTTAAAAAGAATATTTTTAATGTAAAATCAAAACAAAAACTAAGTGAAGAACAGGAAGAAATGACAGCTCCTGAAGTCTTTAATTATATGATAGATAAATTTAAAGTGGATAAAAGTAAATATCTATTTGAGGATTGTTTTGGTATACTAAATTTGAGGTATTCTCAGCATATAAGGAGATATACGAAGTTTCGACCAGAAAAAATAGCAAACAATGTGTCTTATGAAACTGTTGCTGCATTAGAAGAAAATAAGTTGATTTTTCCAGGAATTAGCATAAAAGAAAGTCCCTTTAGAATATATAATGATGGAGAGTATTTTTCACATATTATTGGATATACTAGGGAAATTGACAAGGATAAATTAGAAAAGATGAAGGGCGATGGCTATAAGGCTGATGATAAGGTCGGTGTAGCAGGAATTGAAAAGGAATTTGAACCTTATCTTCGTGCACGTGATGGTTATCAAAAAGTCGAAGTAAATAATCTTGGTGAGACAATGAAAGTCTTAGAAGACAATGAGCCAATAATAGGTAATAATGTTGTTATAACCTTAAATCATGACTTGCAGATAGAAACCTACCATATTTTAGAACAGAATTTAGCGGATATACTAGCGGATAATCTCTACTATAAAATGCCCAGAAAGAATAAATCAATAGTTTTATTAAAGGAAGTATTTGATTCTATTTTTAGGTATAAACTTATGGACATACGTGATGATACTTTAAAAAAGACAAAAACAGGCGCTAGAATGGTTGAAAAGGCTGATAAGTTTATTGAGGACAAGAGTGAGAGTGTAAAGATAGAAATAAAAAAGTATAAGAAGGGTTATAAAAAGTCAAATGAGAGCCTTTATTTCTTTATATTTAAATCTATGATAGAAGATGAGTATTTGAAACGTTCCTTTTATAGAAATCCCTATTATGATTTGTTTTTAGAGGGTAAAGTAAGCTTTTATCAGTTAATGCAAGGACTATATGATAATAATTTATTGCACTTGTCAATGTATGATGACGAAGTAATATATCAAACTTCTGTTGCTGTTGATGAATATGATGAAACTTATATTTATGACTTTGAAGCAGATAAGCTCTTGGTTGACAAACTCAATAAAATTATTTTTGAAAAAATGCTTAAAAAGAAGGGTTTAAAGCAATTTTATTATCTTTACATAATAGATAATGAGATGATTTCTTATAGGAATTTGTCCCTTATGATTGTTGAATTGGGGCTTGTAAGTGCTACGGAGAAAGAGTACAAAGACTTGAACAGTGGTAGATATTCACCGCTTCAATTTATCAAGGATAAGATTACAGCCTTGGAGTTAAAGCCTAAGGATTTAGTTTTGGACCCTTATGCAGGGTCGGTTGTAATTTCAGACGTTAAAACTGGAGAGGTTTTAGCGCTCGTTAGTTATCCAACCTATGATAATAATAGATTTGTAAATGAGTTTGATGGAAGGTATTATAACAAGCTTAGAGTTGACCCTGCTAAACCACTTTATCCAAGGGCGACGATGTCAAAACTTGTTCCGGGTTCTACTTTTAAAATGGCTACGGGATTAGCGGCTTTGAGTGAAGGTGTAGTCGAGAAGAAAGATAGAGTTTTAGCAACTGGTAAATTCACTAAAATTTTTCCACCTGCAAGGTGTTGGATACATGCTTATGGTGGTGCTCATGGAAATATAAATATGACACATGCCATCGAGCAATCTTGTAATTATTATTTCTATGAAATGGCTTATAGAATGGGAAGTAAGGGAACGGAAAATGGTGAGTTTAACAGTGATAATGGAATTAAAGTGTTAAATAAATATATTGAGAAAATTGGACTTAGCAAGAAAAGTGGAATTGAGATAAAAGAGGCTATGCCAGACACTCCTAAAGTCGATCCAGTTCGTGGGGCGATTGGACAAGAGAGAAATAATTATACTGCAGTTGGAATATCTAGGTATATAAATGTTTTGGCTGATGGCGGTAAAGTTAAAGAACTTAATTTGGTAGATAAAATCACTAATTCAAAAAATGAATTGATAGCTGATTTCATACCTAAGGTTTTAGATGAACAAGCTTTTAAAAAAGAGCATGTTGATATAGTAAATGAAGGTATGCTTTTGGTTACTAAAGGTAAAAAAGGTAGTGCAAGAATGGAGTTTTCAGATTTTCCAATAAAGGTAGCTGGAAAAACAGGTACTGCACAAATAGTATCCTTTGACGATAAGAGTATTGACCCCGTAAGAAAGGTTATCGAGAGACCTTCACATGGTCTTTTTGCAGGGTTTGCTCCTTATGATAATCCTGAAATATCAGTTGTAGTTGTTTTGCAGCATGGTTTTAGGTCAGCTTATGCGGTAGACTGCGCAAAAGATGTATTAGAGAATTACTTTAAGATAAATAAAAAGGTAAATGACATAGACTTTGGTAATGAACTTAGGTAGAGGTTCTTACAATAATTTTGCTTATACCTATGAACGGCTTGATTTTTACTTTAATTATAGATATAGTATTATAAGTACTTTTATACTATCAGAAAAGTTTATAAAAAATGATTGAGTTTTTTAGTAAAAAAGTATAAAAATTAACATAGTGCGTTAAAGACTATACATAGAGAATATTTTTTTGTATAATAAATATACAGTGAGGACTATATGGATGACAAAATTTTAATTAAAGGAAATAAATATGGTTTTAGAATTGTAATATCTGAAGATGCAGTTTTAGAAGAAGCTTATTCAGAGTTAATTCATAAACTTGAAGCAGGTAGAGCTTTCTTCGACGATGGAGAAGTTTCTATTCAGATTATTTATAAAAAAATTAATGATAGCGTTGAAAAGAAAATTTTAGAAATAATTGAGAAACACAGTGATTTAAAGGTTTTTTGCTTATTGGACGAAAATATGAAGCTTATTATGCCTGAAGATTTTAAAGTTGAAAAAAAATCAAGCAAAAATACTGCTGGTGTTGATTTTATCGATAAAGATATTACTTCTAAAATGGAAGAAAATTTTGAATATGCTAGATTCTTTCAGGGGACTTTGCGTTCAGGTCAAGAGATTAAAAGTGATAGAAGCATAGTTCTTTTAGGTGATGTTAACGCAGGTGCAAAGGTTATTTCCACTGGTAATATAGTGGTTTTAGGTAAGATAAGAGGATTTGCTCATGCAGGGGCTACAGGCAAGAAAAACGCCTCAATATTTGCTCTTAGCCTTGAGCCTACTCAGGTTAGGATAGCAGAATATATTGCTAGGACACCAAAAAGTTTTGAAGGTAAAGAGCCATCTTTAGCCTTTGTAGAAGATGAAAGAATAGTGATAGATACTATTGATAAAGGACTTTTTAAAGACTTTATTTTATTAAAATAAAAAATGTGAGGTAATTACGTGAGTGAAGTTATAGTTGTAACGAGTGGAAAAGGAGGAGTAGGAAAGACTACTTCCTCAGCAAATATCGGATGTGGATTATCGCTTTTAGGTAAAAAAGTTGTTTTAATTGATGCTGATATAGGACTTAGGAATTTAGATGTTGTTTTAGGACTTGAGAATAGAATAGTTTATAATTTAGTCGATGTTGTAGAGAAAAATTGTAGAATAAATCAGGCGCTTATAAAGGATAAAAAGTTCCCAGAACTTTATCTATTACCAGCAGCTCAAACAAGAGATAAAAATGCTGTAAATGAAGAGCAAATGATTGAACTTTGTGATGAACTTAGAAAAAGTTTTGACTATATAATTATTGATTGTCCAGCTGGAATAGAGCAAGGATTTAAAAATGCTGTTGCAGCAGCGGATAGGGCTTTGGTTGTTACAACTCCTGAAATATCAGCTGTAAGAGACGCTGATAGAATTATTGGCTTGCTTGATTCAAATGATATTAGAGACCATAGATTAGTAGTAAACAGGCTTAGAATGGACATGGTAAAACGTGGCGATATGATGAGTGTAGAAGATGTCGTAGAAATCTTGGCAATAGATTTAATTGGAACTATTCCAGACGATGAAGACATCGTTGTTTCTACAAATAATGGTGAGCCAATCATAGGTAATGAAAATTCAGTAGCTGGCAAGGCTTATGCTAATGTATGTAAGAGAATCATTGGTGAGGATGTTCCTTATATGGATCTATCAAAAGGAAAAGGATTTCTTGCTAAACTTAAAGAAGTATTTAGATAGGTAGGTGAGGTTATGTTTTCATTTTTCAAAAAAAAGAGTTCAGCACAAAAAGCAAAAGATAGAATTCAATTAGTAGTTATAAATGATAGGGCAAATTGTAGTCCTGAAGTGCTAAATATGATGAAGCAGGAAATTATCGAAGTTATCAAAAAATATATGGTTATAGACGAACAAGGACTTGATATAAAAATAGGTACAGAAGGTGAGAATGGTAATACACCAGCACTTTTTGCTAACATACCTATTAAGAAAATGAGGAAGTAATGTTCAAAAATTATGTAATAAAAAAATTTGACTTTATTACTTTAATTTTAGTAATTGTTATAGGGGTAATAGGAATTATACTTATAGGCAGTGCAACTGGAATATATTTAGAAGATGGTAGTTCTGCCTATAGGAATAGACAAATACTTGGATTTAGCAGTGGCTTACTACTAATGATATTGGTATCAGTATTTGACTACCATTGGTATAGAAAATTATCCATACCAATGTTTGTATTTAATGTTGCTATATTGGCAGCTGTCCTCGTAATGGGAGATAGCGCTAAGAATGCCACAAGATGGATAGAAATAGGTACTTATAGATTGCAGCCGAGTGAGTTTTCAAAAATATTGCTGATATTAATTTTATCCTCATATTTTTATTATTTTAAGGATAAGATAAATAATATTTTTGTGATAATGGGTTCGATTACTATTACTGCTGCAACTGCTGGATTAATATTTTTACAGCCAGATTTATCAACAAGTGTTGTTATATTTATACTTTTTATATTTATGATATATATAGCGAATATTAGTTATTATTATATACTTGGAGTTACGGCGGTAGCTGTACCATCAGCATATTTTTTAATTCAGTATATACAGTTGCCGACACAAAAGTTATTAAAAGCATATCAAGTTAATAGGATTTTATCACTAATAAAGCCAGAAGTGGTAGATAAATCCTTGTTATATCAGACGAATTATTCTGTCTTGGCTATTGGTTCAGGGCAAGCATTTGGAAAAGGACTTTATTTAGGTAAAGTTAATTATTATAAATTTCTGCCAGAGTCGCAGACTGATTTTATATTTGGAGTTTTAGGCGAAGAATTTGGATTTGTTGGTACGGTAATTTTATTAGCGTTAATGTTGGTGCTTATTGCTAGGTTGATTTATATTGGTATGAATAGTATGGATTTAATGGGAAAGTTAATTGTTGCAGGTGTTGCAAGTCTTTTGGCTTTTCAAACCTTTATAAATGTTGGTGTAGCAGCAGGTATACTACCAAATACGGGATTAACGTTACCATTTGTTAGCTATGGTATAAGTTCTTTATGGGCGGATATGATTGGTGTAGGAATATGTTTAAATGTTAGTATGCAACCTCAGAAGCCACAAAGTGAATTAAATGTTAGTGGTGTAAATAGACTTAGAAAGGAAGTTGTTAAATGAATATTGGATTTGTAGCTCATGATTCAAAAAAGAAATTGATGCAAAATTTTTGTATAGCGTATAGGAATATGTTGTCCAAGCACGATTTGTATGCAACAGGGACTACTGGTAGACTTATTGAAGAAGCTACTGGTCTTGAGGTTGCAAAATATTTGGCAGGACATTTAGGAGGTCAGCAACAGTTGGGTTCACAAATTGCAAATAACCAAATAGACCTTATGATATATCTTAGAGACCCGCTTGGAAAGTTATCGCATGAACCAGATTCATCGAGTATAATTAAGCTATGTGATATTCACAATATTCCTATTGCTACTAATTTAGCAACTGCTGAGGTTTTAGTAAAAGGACTTGAAAGAGGAGATATTGATTGGAGAAATGTTCTTTAATCTTTATATTATAAAAGAAAAATAAAATTAAATTTTAGTATAAAAATAAGCCTTAAATCCTATGGACTAAGGCTTATTTAATAGTAAATTATTCTTCAATTAAATATTCTTTTAATGCTTCAGGAAGATTTTCTTTTTCGCAGTTAGCAGAGAAAACGAATTTAACTTCATATTTATCAGTAATCTTTTTTAGCTTTTCAATCAATTCAGTTGAATTGCTTATATTATCAATATGAGCTTGTTTTAATAGACCATCAACATATATAATTTCGATATCGTTATCTCTTGATAAGATACCACATACGAAACCAAAGAATTCGCTTGAAACATCAATAGGGAAATCTGAAATATTGATATACCTTATTTCGTGTTTAAGAGCGTATATATGACTTTCATTTTGATCTATGAATACTATGTGACCTTTAACGTTTTTTAGTTGATTGTTAGCTAATTCAATTAACTTTGTAGTTTTACCTTCACCTCTGTGGGCTGCGACTAATTTTATCATGATAAAAACCTCCTTAAATTTATCTTATTAATCTGATATAATTAAGTTCGGCTTATATGGTTGAAATCCTTTATTTTTTTGTAATTTTTACAAAAAAAATAAAAATAAATGAAAAATTAGTGGAAAGTGAACAAAAATGCAAGAGAATTTTATTTATTATAAATACAGTGACTTTTTAAAAAATACATATGGAGAAAAAGTTTACAAGTTACCTCTAAACATAAAAACTACTTGTCCTAATAGGGACGGTAACAAGGGAAAGCTCGGTTGTTACTTTTGCTCGCAAAAGGGTGGAGTGCATGATATCATAAGCGAAGAGATACCTGTTAAGGAGCAAATTGAAATACATAAAAAGTATTTCAATAAAAGATATAAGGCGAAGAAGTTTATAGCATATTTTCAAAGTTATACAAACACATACCTAGATATGAATGATTTTAGAAGATATATGAAGGAGGCTGTTGAAGAAGATATAGTTGAGATATGCGTTTCGACAAGACCTGATTGTATTGATGAAGAAGTTCTAGATATTTTAAAGGAAATAGAAAGTAAAAATGACATTAAAATAACGGTTGAGCTTGGTTTGCAGTCGATAAATGAGGATACACTAATTAAGATAAATAGAGGACATACTGTAGAAGATTATAAAAATGCTGTTAAACTTATACAAAAATATGGCTTTTTCATTTGTACTCATATAATTGGGAATTTGCCTTGGGATAGTGATGATGATATTATTAATTTAGCTAAGTTATTTAATGAACAAAAAATAGATATAGTCAAAGTTCATTCCCTTTATATTTCTAAGGATTCTGTTTTTAGTGAGATGTATAAAGCAGGAGAATTTGATATAATAAGTGTAAATGAATATATGGAAAGAGTAATAAAATTTTTAGAAAACTTATCTTCTAATATTGCTATAGCCCGTTTGACGAGTAGTGCACCAAAAGATAGCACTGATTTCTGTAATTGGGGAATAAGCAGGTGGAAGATAAGAGATGATATTTATGATATAATGTTGAACAGAAAAACATATCAAGGAAGAGCCTTAAAAGATGAAAAATAAAAATGATAATAAACGAAAAGTTAATAAATCACATTTAAAGAAAAGTAGTTCAATTACTGGGGGTTCTAGGTCAGGGACTAGAAAAAGGGTGAGTTCTTTACAAGCTGAGGTAAGTCATAGGTCGAAAAATAAGGCTAGAAGTAAAGAAGCAAGACAAAAAAATGATGCTAATAAATATATAAAGATGCACGAAAAAAATAAGTATAGTAAAAAGGGTAATGGTGGCAAAATAATAATGTTCATTGTTACTTTGTTATTTTTCATATACCTTGTCGCTATAATATTTGTTAATCTTACAAGAGAAAAATATGATGCAACTATCGCTGAAATTGGAATTCTTTCAAACTCGCAGACTTTTACAGGAATTATATTAAGGGATGAAAAAGTTTATAAAGCCAAAGAGGACGGCAATATTAAATATTTTGCACTTGAGGGTGATAGAGTTAAAAGCGGTATGGATATCGCGGGACTTATCAAGGATGAGGATGATATTAGAAAATTAGAAAAGAGGATAAGTGAGGCGACTGAAGATTTAGCAATAGATACAAAGTTAGATAAAAATATTACTAAAAGTATAAAGGAGTCTTTTAGAACTTTTACGATAAACAATAACTATAAAAACATTCAGTATACTGCAAAGTACAACAAGCAGTTATTTCATGAGGTTAATTTTATCAGAGAAAAATATTTGCTAGAAAGTAGTGAATATGCGAATGAATACCTTAGATTAAAGGAAAGTTACAAAAGAAAAATTAAATTCATAAAGTCTGATAGAAGCGGAATCGTAAGTTATAATGTAGATGGCTTTGAAGATATGAACATAAAAAATATAGATTATAACGAACTTGCTGGAATGTCTTCAGAACTTAAGTCAGAATATAAAAAAACAGTGGATAAAGGGGATGAAGTTTGTAAGGTAATAGGTGGGTATCTTTGGTATATTGTAATGGAAGTAGACCAAGTTTGTGAAAAAGAGTTAGAGAAGAAGAAAAAATCTAAAAATAATTATATGACAGTTCTTTTAGGTAAGCAAAAACAAGAAATGTTTGCTAAAATTTATAAAGTAGAAAAGGTTGAAGGAAAGACATACCTAACACTAGAATTTGATAGGATGTTAAACGACTTTTTAGATAGTAGAGTAATGCCTGTTCAATTAGTATACAGAGATTATGATGGTATTAAAATACCTGAGTCAGCTATTGTCCAAAAGGAATTTGTAAAAATACCGAGAGAATTTTATGTAAATGAAAATAGACATAATGGAGTATTTTTAGAGGGTAATGAAGTAGATAAGTACGGAAAAACTCATTTGAAAATGTATAATATAAATATGATAAAAAAAGTTGGTGATGAAATTTTTATACCTGCTGATGAGAAGATTAATATAGGAACAACAGTATATTTAAAAGATGAAAATAAGTCATTCACAATAACACACAGCGAAAAACTAGATGGTGTTTATGTTATTAATAAAGGGTTTGCAATGTTTAAATTCATAGAAAAAGTATATGAAGAAAAAGGTTTTATCATTGTAAAAAGTAGAATTGATTACGGAATTAGAATTTATGATAGAATTATAGCGGATAGTAAAACTGTAAAAGAAAATACTATAATAAAGTAGGTTTATATATGATTGAAAATAATTTAAAGAGCGTTCTTAATAATATTGAAAAAGCTGCAATAAGAAGTGGCAGGAAGCCCGAAGATATAAATTTAATAGCTGTGTCAAAGACAAAGCCATTTGGGGATTTATTAGAGGCATATAATTGTGGTATGAGAGACTTTGGAGAGAATAAAACTAATGAAATAGTAGATAAGTTTGAGGCAGGAAAAGATTTGGATATTAATTTCCATATGATTGGGCACCTTCAAAGAAATAAGGTTAAATACATAGTTGATAAAGTTGTCTTAATTCATTCTGTTGATTCTTTTAGGCTAGCAAAAAAGATAGATGAAGAAGCCAAGAAAAAAGGATGTGTCGTAGATATTTTAGTCCAAATCAATATAGGAGATGAAGAAAGTAAGTTTGGATTAGCTATTTCTGAAGTTGAGAAACTGATTAAAGAAATATCAACTTTGGGCAATATTAGAGTTAGAGGTCTTATGTGTATAGCTCCTTATGTAATGGATTCAGAAGAAAATAGAGAATTATTTAAAAAAATGAAAGATGTTTTTGTTGACATTAAGAATAAAAACAAAGATAATAATTATATAGATATTTTATCTATGGGTATGAGTAATGATTATGAAGTGGCGGTAGAGGAAGGTTCAACAATGGTAAGAGTAGGAACAGCCATATTCGGTCAAAGAAATTATGCTAAGGCATAGATAGATTTTTAATATAAAAAAGTAGAGAGTTAATCGTTTTAGAAAGGAATGTAATAATGGGATTTTTAAACAAATTTGGCGATATGATGAAGCTAGGCGAAGATGATGCAACAAATGAAAATGAGTATGAAGAAGAGTATGAGACATATGATGAATATGAGGATGATAGAGAGTTAAGGTCTCTAAATCAATATTCTTCATCAAAAACATCATATGATTCAAAGAATAACGTAGTTAATTTTCAAGCAAATGTTCAACTTGGAATGGTAATTATTCATCCTGAAAATTATGATGATGCAAGATCGATAGCTGACCATATAAAAAGCTTTAGACCAGTAATAATAAACCTTGATGAGGTAGATTCTGTTATTGCTCAAAGAATAATGGACTTTGTAAGTGGAACTTGTTATACGCTTCATGGTGATTTACAAAGAGTTGCTAGAAATATCTTTATAATAGCACCTGAGAATGTTGAAATATCTGGTGATGTAAGAGATGAACTTTTAAAGACTAAGGGATTAAATTTGCCTTGGGCGAAGAAAGATGAATAATATTGCTCTTTTAATAATAAAATCTTTGCATATACTTGTAGTATTTTTTATGGCATTAAATTATGCTTGTTTGATTCTGCTAATGTTTATGCGTTTTGATTTTTTTAAAGGGAAATTTTTTATTGGTATTTTACGATTAATTTTTATAGTATTATCTCCGATATATAATGTGTTAGAGAAAATAATGCAAAAAACTATTTTTGATGGCAAAATTTTTTCATCGAATTTGAAAGATTTATCATTGGCATTTATCTTTCAGTTGATTCTATTACAGATAGATTTTTTCGTCAAAAATAGTATCTAGGAGATATTATGAGTAGAATTACACCAATAGAAATTGAAAATATTGAGTTTAAAAGGACGTTATTCGGACTAAATAAAGGTAATGTTGATGCATTTTTAGAAGAAGTATTACTTAGTTATGAAGAGATGTATAAAGAAAATATATCTCTTAAAGATAAAATTAACAATTTGAATGATGTGGTAGTTTACTATAAGGACATGGAAGATACTTTAAAAAACACCTTATTAGCTGCGGAAAAAACAGGTGAAGATATAGTTGAAGTTGCCAAAAAAAATGCTGAGCAGATAGAGAATGAAGCATATGTTACAGCTAGAAATATTGTTGGGGAAGCGGAAAGCGAAGTTAGACGTTTAAATATTAAAAGAGAGAAACTGCTTGCAAGTTATGACAGTCTTAGAACGAAAATGTATGAATACTTAAAAACTCAAATGGCTTTGACTTTGGAAGAAGATGACAATGTTCTTTCAAAAGTTGAGGAGAGGATTGCTTAGAGTAAGAGTTGATTGCATTGCATAGAGGTTTCTATATATTAAAAATAGAGGGCGAAGTGACGATGCAGGTAAGAACAAGCATAGGAAGTTATAGTATAAAAATTGAAGATGATTTTGAAGGTCTATTAAGTTCTATAAATGAACTTAACAAGACCTATTCAAAAATAGTAATTATAAGCGATGAAAATGTTGCGGATATCTACAAGAATAAAATTTTAGAAGTTCTTGAAGGTATCGGAATAGAAATATTTTTCATTGCTTTTTTATCTGGAGAAAAAAATAAAAATATAGATACAGTAAGTAGTATATATGAAAAACTAATTGAATATAAGACTGATAGAAATTCTTTGATACTAGCCTTAGGTGGGGGAGTTGTAGGAGACATTGCCGGTTTTGTGGCTGCAACGTATATGAGAGGTATTGACTATATTCAAGTGCCTACTAGTCTAATTGCACAAGTTGATAGTAGTATAGGAGGAAAGACTGGATTTAATCACTCTAATAAAAAGAATGTAGTAGGTTCTTTTTATCCACCAGTTCTTGTTTATATAAATGTAAGCGCATTGATGACGCTAGATAAAAGACATTTTATTAATGGTATGGCAGAAGTAATCAAGCACGCTGTAATATATGATAGAAAGTATTTGGAATACCTAAAGGATAATTGTAGTGAGATAAAGAATATGGAAGTCAATGCTTTGAAAAAGGCTATTAGATGGTCTTGTGAGATAAAGTCAGACATTGTAAGTAAGGATGAAAAAGATAAAGGTATTAGAAAAGTATTAAATTTTGGTCATAGCGTTGGACATGCGATAGAATCTTTGCTAAACTATGATTTGTTGCATGGTGAATGTGTGAGTTTGGGAATGACATTTGCTAGCAGATTATCTTTTGATTTAGACGGTATAAGTCAAAGTGATTATGAAGATATAATAGGTATTTTAAAAATATACGGTTTGCCTGTAAAAGTAGATAAATTGGATTCAAGTCTTATATTTAAGGAACTTTATTATGATAAAAAGTCAAGTTTTGATAAGATAGGAATTGTTTGTCTTGAAGGTTTAGGTGAACCTTGTTTTAGAAATGATTTAGATAAAAATGTTATCTTAAAGGCTTTAGATAGTGTTATAAATGGAGATTGATATGGATAAAGTATATGCAGTTATTGGGGTTATTGTCTTATTTTTTGTTGATAAATATACAAAGATATGGGCTATAAACAATATTAAAGATAAAGAAAATATTAATATTATTGATGGAGTTTTTGAACTTGCTTATGTAGAAAACAAGGGAGCTGCATGGGGCATGTTTGAAGGTGCCACTCTGTTTTTTGCTATTATAACAATTGTTGTTGTATTAGCTGTTATATGGACATTTATAAGCTTAGGAAAGAGTAAAAAAGACAAGCTTTTAAAAATATCCTTAGTTGTATTTACTGCTGGAGTTTTAGGTAATTTTTATGAGAGAATGTTATATCATAAAGTCGTTGATATGTTGCATTTTTACTTAATAGAATATCCTGTTTTTAATGTGGCGGATGTATTTATAGTAGTTTCTTCCATAGTAGTAGCTGTTTTGCTTATTTTCTTTTATAAGGAAGATGAACTTAAATTTATGAAGTTTGGTAGAAATAAAAATGACTAGGGAAGTTATAGTTGATAGTTCTGGTGAAGGATTAAGATTAGACAAGTATTTATCTTTGGTGGTTCAAAAGCTTAGCAGATCACAAATAAAAAAACTTATTGATTCTGGCGAAGTAAAAGTTAATCAAAAAATAGTAAAGGCTAAGTTTACGTTAACAGTCGGCGATCTAATAAGTTATAAAGAAAAAGAAGCTGTTGAAGTAGATATTAAACCCGTTGATATAGATATAAATATACTTTATGAGGATGAGGATGTACTTATTGTAGACAAGGAAGCGGGAATGGTAGTTCATCCTGCGCCAGCTCATTATGATGATACCTTAGTAAATGCTATAATGTATCATTGTGGGGATAGCCTTTCAGGTATAAACGGTGAGATTCGACCTGGAATAGTACACAGAATAGATAAGGATACATCAGGTATACTTGTAATTTGTAAAAATGATAATGCACATAGGTTTTTGGCAAAACAGTTTAAAGACCATAGCATAAATAGAATATACTCAGGAATTTGTTATAATCACTTTAAAGAGGAAAAAGGAACGGTTAATGAACCAATAGGTAGGAATCCTAATAATAGACTTAAAATGGCTATAAATAAAAAGAATGGGAGAAGGGCGGTAACGCATTATACCCTAGTAGAAAACCTAGAAAAAAATTTTTCTCTTCTTGATTTTAAACTTGAAACAGGAAGGACTCACCAGATTAGAGTTCATATGAGTAGCATATCACATCCTTTATTAGGGGATGAATTGTATGGACCTAAAAAGGGAAGTTTTTCTATAAAAGGTCAGCTTCTACATGCGAGGAAATTAGGCTTTATTCATCCTAGAACTAAGGAGTATGTTGAATTTGAATCAGAATTACCAGAAAGGTTTATAAAAGTTCTTGAAAAGCTTAGAAAGTAGAGGAAAAATTGAAGAAGAAAACAGTAGGGGTCTTAGGTGGCTTAGGACCTATGGCAACAGTACATTTTTATAAATTGGTAGTAAATTTAACTCAGGCAAGTAAGGATCAAGACCATGTTGATATGATAATAGTTAATAGGGCAAGCACCTATGATAGAACTGACTTTATTATAGGGAAGTCAGATAATAATCCCCTTGATATGATTATAGAAGATGCAAAAAGACTCGAAAAAGCGGGATGTGATTTTATAGTGTTGACCTGCAATACTGCCCATTATTTTTATAAGGAAATATCTGAAAGTGTTAAGGTAGAAGTCCTTAATATGCTAGAGATAACAGTAGATGATGTAGTAAAAAGAGGACTAAAAAAAATAGCTATCTTAGCGACTTCGGGTAATATTCAAACAAGTCAGTATCAGAAGATGTGCGATAAAAAAGGCATAGATTATTATGTTCCAGATTCTGATTTGCAAGAAAAAGTAATGAAAATAATCTATGATAATATAAAGTCGGGAAACAATGATTACAAAGAGGACTTTGATTATATTATCAATGCAGTAAAGTCAAAAGATTGCGATGGGGTAATATTAGGATGCACAGAATTATCAGTAATAAAAGAAAATGAGAACTTATTTGATAAATTTTATGTAGACTCTTCAGAAGAATTAGCAAAAGCAACAATAAAACTGTCAGGCGGTAAATTGATAGACGAAACCCGAAGTGTCCATTAGCATATATAGTGATAATAGTTAGAGGAAATCCGAAGTGCCCATTGGCATAGATAGCGATAATAGTTAGAGGAAATCCGAAGTGCCCATTGGCATAGATAGCGATAATAAGCAGAGAAAGACAAAAGATAGAATCACTTCGGTTTTCGTGAAAAAAATTCAAAATGCCGAAATCCGATATTAACAGTCATTAAACATAACTCTGCCGAAAGCGTATATACCACCTAATGGGAATATCGGATTTCGCCCATATGTAGAAATCCGAAGTGCCCATCAGTATAGATATCGATAATAAGCAGAGAAAGACAAAAGACAGAAACACTTCGGTTTTCGTGAATAAACAAGATAAAAATATATAAATGCCGAAATCCGATATTAACAGTCATTAAACATAACTCAGCCGAAAGTGAATAAACTACCTAATGGGAATATCGGATTTCGCCCATATGTAGAAATCCGAAGTGCCCATCAGTATAGATATCGATAATAAGCAGAGAAAGACAAAAGATAGAATCACTTCGGTTTTCGTGAATAAACAAAATAAAAATATATAAATGCCAAAATCCGATATTAACAGTCCTTAAGTGTAACTATAACGAAAGTAAATAAAGCACCTAATGGGAATATCGGATTTCGCCCATATGTAGAAATCCGAAGTGCCCATTGGCATAGATAGCGATAATAAGCAGAGAAAGACAAAAGATAGAATCACTTCGGTTTTCATTAACTGGACAAAAATTGCAGTTAGATACATAAATAATCACCTGAAATAAAATCAAACTATATACCTATTTTTATTGACTAAATACCAAAAAAGTGTTAAAATAACTACAGAGGAAATTGTAACAATAAAAATATACAAATTTAATTTAAGGAGAAAAATATGAGAAACACATTTAAAAAATTTATGCCGATAGCAATGTTTGCATTGGTACTGCTTTTTGTTTTTTCAAACCAAAGTTTTGCAGCAATACCTATTAAACCTATTACAGAGGTTGAACCAATTGATAGTTTTGAGAATTTCTTGCTTTCAGAAGATGGTGGTGTAAAAGCGGATTATAGTTTTGAAGACAAAATTCTTGTAATAAAAGGTGCAGGTACTATATCTCATGATAAGTGGGTTGAATTAGTTAAAAAATTTAGTTCAAAAAATTATGCAGATCTTAATAAAAGAGGATGGTATGGTGTAGAGGATTTTGACATAAAGTTTTCTGCTGATGAAGGTAAAAAAATTGCTTTATGTAATTCTGAGGTAATACCCCATCCAGTATATGCTTGGAAAGATGGTCTATTTATGAGATTTGATGGAAATATAGACTTTAATAATAGTGTTGATACATCAAAAGTAACTGATATGGCTAATATGTTTCAAAGTACTAAAAAATTTAATTCAGATATATCTAACTGGGATGTTTCGAATGTAAAATATATGTATTCAATGTTTAACGGGGCTGATAGTTTTAACCAAGATTTGTCAGCTTGGGATACAAGTAGTGTTGAAAATATGGGATATATGTTTAGTAATACAACAGCATTTAATCAAGATTTATCAGCTTGGGATATATCTAACGTAACGCAATTATATGGTATGTTTGAAGATGCAACGGCTTTTAATGGGGATGTTTCAGGATGGGATACATCTAGTGTTGTAAGTATGGAAACTTTATTTTCAGGAGCAACAAGTTTTTCAGGAGATGTTTCAAATTGGAATACTTCGAATTTAGAAAATGCGGGTTATTTATTCTATGAATCTAAGTTTAATGGAGATATATCTAAGTGGGATACGTCGAAACTTTATTTTTGTGAAGGGATGTTTGGAAATTTAACTATAGATAGAATTGATTTTTTAAATAGAGAAAATCCTGAATGTTATATTTATAGTGACTGTATTTTTAATGAAGAAACCGTTGCAGAATTTATTGGATTCAAAAAATTTGCAGAATTTGAATGGTATGAAATGCCATATTATTACTGGATAAGTAAAGATGATGGAGAATTTGTAAAGGCTGATTCGGAATATAAGAAATTTGATGAAGGTTCTAAGTATATTCTAGAAAGACAAATAACACCACACCTTGAAATAGGTGATTATGAAGGTAAATACACAGGAAAAGCTATAACATTAGATGACATTTCTCACTCATGCAAAGACATAGTAGGTTATGAAATCGAAGGTGGCGGAACATGGTCACTAGACCTTAATGGTTATAATGGAATAGACTCTGGTACACATACAGTATTAGTG
>PDWI01002105.1_pt1 | contig 30545 bp, 20 predicted proteins | sample 1430891 | NCBI WGS metagenome assembly PDWI01 (sample SAMN01162508, study PRJNA174530) | Oral metagenome, whole genome shotgun sequencing project. | biome: Marine environment; feature: Marine mammal; material: Swab sample of the gingival sulcus; isolation source: swab sample of gingival sulcus... | reverse complement strand
TATCAATGTAGAAATCGTCGGCGATGCGTTTACAGACGACGACTTTGCAGAAGTTACAAAAGTCGTCATCAACGGCGACAATTATACAGACAAATCGCAGATGAGAAATTACTATGGTGATTTTCGCATATCGGGAGAGGATGTCGTCGCGTCTTATCAAAAGGAAACACCGGTTAGTTTGGCAATCATCTTCAGTGATGGCAGCCTACTCAAGACTGACAATTTTGATGAAAATGACATTGGCGGCGGCGATGACGGCGACGATGGTGACGAAGAGGAAGAAACACCTGATAATGGCACGGTAAATGACGACAATACTTTACTGACTTATGATGACGGTTCTACTTTGGCAATTGCCAGCATTGAAAAAGATGCGAACGCCAAAGATATTAACCTGTTCTTTACATATTCGCCAAATAATGCTACGTCAAAACCATTTGACGAGGTTATCGCGTCTATTACGGCGATCAAAATTCACGATAAAGACGTCGCCTTAAAAGATGGTTCTTATAACAGCTACTTTGTGGTGGCGGCTGATCAAAAAATTGCTTGGCACAAGCCGAGTTCGCAGGAATGGGGCGAAACGGCGTGGGATTTGTACAACGATTTCGACAACTATCAATCGCACGGCGTCAGCGTTACTTTTGCCGGCGATAATACGTTGAACTTTGGCGAAACAATAGTGAAAGACAATACCCTTTCACAGTCGTACCAAATTGAAAACGTAACAGTTGCAGATCTTGGCGACGGCAAAAAAGTATCAATTAGTTTCGCTGAACCAAATAATATGATGACAGAGGCCGATTTTGAACTAATTAGTCAGATTAAAATTGATGACCAAGTATTTACGGCTGATAAATTTATCCGTGCAATGGCGGGCAGAAGCATTCAATCAAGTGATGCTGCGGTAGTAACTGCATTAGATGACGGAACTGTAGAACACGTGGTTGGAATTGATTTTGTTGGCGACAATGATGCTTTAACTTATACAGTACCTGCTGTCGATAATAGCGGAAATGGAGACGATGAAGACGAAGACGAAGAACAGGCAACTGCTGAAGTTGTTCTGAGCGATCCGCATCAGCTTAGAGTAAAAATAGATCAGGTCGGCGCAGTTAAGGTAGGCCAAGGTGAATATATTAAAGATGCGGTAAAGATTGTATTGGACATAGCACTTTCATCGCCGATTACTGAAGATGAAAACATAACTGAAGATTCTTATATTTGGACGTATGTTAGCGCACCTAGTGATTACAATGAGAGCAAGCTCGTCAGCATCGAAATAGACCAGCGCGATATTCCATTTAAGGCGTCAGATGGTCTAGCATCATTTGGGTTTACAGACGGCGGCTATTTGTTTACCGCTCAGGGTAACAACGATGTCGCAATCGATTTATATAACGATTTTATCAAGCGCGATAAACACAGAGTAAAGATTAAATACACTGACGGTACGGTTATCTACGAAGATGAAGGCTATGTTGAAAGAGATGATTTAGATGACGACGATACACCGGGCGACGACAATGGTGGTGGCGACGGCTCAGGCGACAGTAGTGGTTTAGCCGCAAAATACGTCGTTGACAAAATTACATTGAACTTTTTTGGAGATGCGGTTGATGTCGACTTTACAGTACCTATGACGGAAGATGATTTTGGTCATTTAGTATCTGTTAAAGTCAATGGCGAATCAATTGCAAAAGACAAATTTAGATTCTATTGGGGTGGCATTAGAACAGAAGATGCCACGGCGATTGCGTTATTAAAAGATGCCCAAAAAGAAGATGTTGAGTTGATATTTGACGATGCGTCAGGTGATGATAATACGGGCGGCGATGAAAAAATTGCCGACAAGTATACCATTGAAAAAGTTACGGAGCAATACGGTGCTTTTTCAGCGGATATGGACAAGAACTTAGACCAAGCTGATGTTGATGGCATCAAACAAATATTCATTAATGGCGAAACATTTAACAACACTACATTCTTTATCAAGTACGGCGATGAGTTGCGTTCAGAAGACGCAGCGGTTTTGGCAGCGTTTAATAAAGAAACGGCAGATCCAGTTGTCGCAATTACGTTTGCCGACGACAGCGTTTTGGCAACTGCCAACTATGTACCTGGCGGCGGCACGGGCGATACGACGACGGAAGCTGCAATTACCATAAGCGAGGTAAAAAAAGTCGCACTCGATACGACGACAGCATTGGGCGACAAAGTAGTTATTGTCATCCTCTTTGACGAACCGTTTACTGATGAAGCTTTGGCTAAATTACAAAGTGTCGAAATCAACGGTCAAACCTTTAGTGAAGTCGTCGACCGCTCTTATTCAAGGGTAAATGGCGAAGAGATAAAGTCCGTCTTATATCTTGACAATGACGCTGCAAAAGCTGCTTTTAACGATACCAGCACAGGCATGCTAAAAGTCGTTGTAAAATTTGAAGGTTTAGACCCATTAGTATACCAAAGAGAAGTCTTTAGCGACGCCGATAAATACGGCTTTGAAGGTTTTGCCGAGGACAAGTCAATCGTACAGTTGTCGACTTACGAGCACTTCTATACACACAAGCAAATGCTCAGCATCAAACTCGACACTAGTTTGTTAAACGCCGATGCCGACAAAGTCAAGTCAGTACAACTTAACGGCACAGTGTTTGACGATTTATCGGTTACCGTCATTGGCGACGAAAAAGAAAAGTTTTCTGTGTATAATGAGGCGTTGGCTAATAAGTTAATAGCGTTACAAAATGAAGGGCAAGACATTGATGAACTGCCGTTTATTTTGACATTTACCGATGACAGCCAGTTGGCGAAAAATGCCAAATTACCAGACAACAACAAAATTGATTTAAATACTACTTTAGAAGATGGCGAATACACGTTGTCGTTCGGCGCTTACAAAGTTGGTACAGATGAACAGTCAATGATGCGTGGCTATTTTGACAGACGCGCAAAATTGGTCGTAGAGAACGGTGAAATGACAATTTCGTTTGCACTTGTCAAATTTGCCGATAGTGCTGTCGATATGGCATTAGCACCGAACGGCACATTGGTTTCGATGCCGGTTGAAATATTAGAAAACGGCAAAGTAAAAATTTACAGCAGTCCAATTAACGATTTGACTAAGCGTGTTAAATTGGGTGCTTTGGTCGACGCTGGGCCACTTAATGCTAGTGAAGGCGATATTGGCAACTGGGCTAAATATGCCAAAGCAGACATTGAGTTCCGCCGTCTGACAGCAGGCTTTACAGAGTTTAAATATGCTGAGCAAGCTAGAATTGAAAAAGAGCGCAATTTAGAAAACATCACAGAAGCACTGATCGCCAATGGCGTCGACACAAACGACGACGGTGTGATCAGCCAAGAAGAACTGATGAATGCACAGGGTGACAATTTAGAGGTTTACACTGGCAGAAGAGAAGATCATGTGCTCAACTTAGACGGCTATCACATTTCTGACATCAGCTTGTTAAAAGACTTAGGTCCTGCTGTAAAACATCTATTATTGAGAAACAATGAAATAGAAGAAATACCGGCTGACGCATTTGCTAACGCAACCGGTCTTGAGACGATATTTATTGAAAATAACAAGCTTAAGCGCGTTGATAAAGACGCCTTTAAAGGGCTGGAAAGTCTGGAATATTTAAGTATGACGACAAACGCATCCCTAGAGACATTGCCACAAGGGTTACTTTCAGGCAATGATAAGTTAGAAGAACTCTATCTTAACGGGTGTTCACTCAATATGGTTGGCAATGACCTATTAAAGGGTAAGACAAGACTGAACACATTGTTCTTACAAGAAAACGAACTAACTGCTTTAGCAGACGATTTCTTTGCTGATCAAAGTGGCTACAGCCTAAACTATGTGCGGCTATCAGACAACCACTTGAGCGCTTTACCAAGCAGCTTAGGCAACGTTAAGAATTTGTCGAAGTTATACGCAGAAAACAACAAATTGACAGCTTTACCAAGCAGTTTCGCAACACTCAAAAAGTTAAATGAATGTGATTTTTCACATAATGAAATCACTACAGTACCGACAGAACTTTTAGTCAATCTTTCTAAATTGGCTCAGACGCTCAAGTATACGGTCATGGTAGATTTTTCTGACAACTACATAGATCAGCTTGATTTAGATGCCATCTTAGCAGTACAGAACAAGGGTAATGGCTTCCGCAAATTTAACTTTGAACTGAATAACCTGTGGGCAGATTTGAGCGATGAAAACAAAGAAAAACTGTCTAAATTAGGCGTTGATTTCGTGGGTTACAGCTATAAATTTACGCCGCAAAAGAGCAACTCTGAATTACAGAGCGAAGGCGTTGCTGACAATGTTAAATTGACACAAACATTTGATTTAGCAGAACTGTACTTGTGGAATGAAGTTAGCTACAACGGTGACTATTATGACAGTACAGCATTTAGACAGTATTTAGACAACCAGTATAAAATTATTAAAAAAGCGACGCGTGAAGAAAATCTCAAAGCGGTCTTAGAAGCTAATGGCATCGATTGGAAGCTTCAAACCATTGTTACGAAAGATGGCGAAGAAGTTTACAACGAATTTGCAGCTGCCAATACAGTAGAACCTTTGACACAGACGATTGCAGTTGCCATGCAAGACGGCGAACACTATGTTGTCACTAAAGTCTTACACATTAAATCTATATTTGGTGACTGGCAGCCGAAAATTTCTAACAGAACCAGTTTTGTGGCGCGTGGTAGTGGTGAAATACAAGATGGCGAAGTACAAAAAATTGGCGTTAAAGCACTAAAGACGGGCAAAGATGAACCGTCAATGATGGGTCAATCAATTAATCCAATTGCCAAAGTAGCGCTTAATGATGGCCAATACACTTATACTTTGCAAACGAATTTACAAATTGCCAACTTTAAGCTGACATACAAAGGTCAACCAATTGAATTGGCAGTTAAGCAAGTTGCGGGCGATTTCCCGGCAGAATACACATTCACAGTTGATGAAAAGTTAACCGAACGCGTTAATGCTAGCTTTAAAGTAATTATCATGAACAAAAATCAAACTTGTGATTTAGTGTTCGACTACGATATAGCACCAGCTGAACCACAACAACAAGATAACCGTATTGTAGATGCCTATATTTTGAAGACAGATAAAAGCGCGCTTTCAATGGCAAATCAATCGCTTGATAATAATAAAGTTACATTGGCGAAGAAAAACGAACAAGCATATAGCCTTAAGTTTAAGTTTAATCCGATGACGATTGGCAAATTCACAGCAGGCGTCACACAGTTGTTCGTTAAAGTCAATGGTCAGTTTGTTGAAGCAACTGCCTTGGCCGATGGTAAATTTGTCGTTGAAATACCGGCAACAATGGTCAAATCTAAGACAGAGACAAGTGATTCAGAAATTGCTATTAAGTTTGCGATGGACCTTTCAGTGCCTGGTCATGACAAGCCGGTAGATGCATTACTGTTGCTCGACTGGAACAGCGATTACCAACCACCGCAACCAAATGACGACACAACAGAACCGGGCGATGGCACAACAGAACCGGGCGACGGTACAACAGAACCGGGTGATGGCACAACAGAACCGGGTGATGGCACAACAGAACCGGGTGATGGCACAACAGAACCAGGTGACGACACAACAAAACCGGGTGATAATACAACAAATACAAAAGATGATGACGACGGTGACGATAACGATTCAGGTAGAACAACAACAAATAAAAACAGAATCCGATTGGACAGTTCTAAATCAACTGCCAAAGTTGTTACCGATCAAACGGCTACAGTTAGTGCAAATGTTAAAGTTGTCGGTAACAAAGCAACGGTAGAAATTGATCAAAAGGGTCTTATCGAAGCGATTGATGGCTTATACAGTAAAGCTGCTAAGGATAGACAAATTGTCGTTAATGCAGCTGTTGCAGAAAAAGTAAACCAAATTGAAACTGCATTGAACAAAGCAGTTGTTGTAGACATGGCAGCCAAAGCAGGTGCTAGCTTAAGAATTGACAATCAAATTACGAGCATTGTTTTAAGTCAACAGAGCTTGCAGAACATTGCTAAGGCAGCCGGCCAAAAGGTTGCAGTAAATACCAGAAAAGGTGTCGACGGCACATTAACAGTAAATGTTACCGTAGGTGGCAAGACACTTACTAATTTGGCAAATGGCCTAACAGTTGAAATGGCTAATGTCAACAATAAAGCAGGTCAAGTTGTCGTACTAGTTGCTGCCGATGGTAGTCAAACGGTTATTAAAAAATCGTTTGTTGGCAACGGGAAGGCATTTGCTGAACTAAAGGGCAGTGCTACAGTTAAAGTTGTTGACAACAGCAAAGTGTTTGATGATGTCTCAACAGCTACGCAGTTTTACGAAGCAATTGCATTTGCTTCATCACACGAATTATTTAAAGGCACATCGGCCAACCAATTCTCGCCAAAAGGAGAGATGACAAGAGGCATGTTAGTTACGGTATTGCACCGATTAGAAAGCGAACCGAATTCTAACAAAAATTATTTTGCCGATGTCGCACAAGATGATTACTTCTTTGATGCTGTTGCGTGGGCATCTGAAAACCAAATTGTTGAAGGCTATAATGGTAAATTTGGCCCGAATGACAAAATTACGCATGAACAAATTATAACGATACTCTATCGTTATATGAAAAAACAACATATGGCCAATAGCAAACCTGCTGATATGAGCCAATTTAGCGATAGTGCTGCTGTTTCTGACTGGGCAAAAGACGCTATGCAGTGGGCGGTATCAAATGACGTTTTACCGAAAGGTACCAATAAGCTTAATCCTCAGGTCAATGTAACAAGGGCAGAAGTTGCCTACTATATGCAAAAAATAGTAGAATTACAACTTGCCGGTCAATAGCATTAACTTTGAAAAATTTTAATATTTGGCGCAGAGCGATATTTTATCGCTCTGCGTTTAGCTGGTTATAAGGGAGGAAAAAATAAATGAATAGCAGAATTGCAAAAATGCTGTTGGCTTTCGTGATGATCGTTTCATTGGTCATACCGCAAGGCACAACTTTTGCACTTGATACGCCAAAAACTAATAGCGATTTAACTAATCAAGCTCACCAATCGGCAAATTTAGTTAGTTTGTTAAGACAAGCTGACAATCTTTATGCTGATGATGACGAAATGACTATTATTGTTCAAATTGACGACCAAGTTATGCAGCAAAACTACCATTTGAGTGTGCCGCCAATTGCCAATATTAGAACGACAGATGGTTTAGTAGAGCAAATTGCTTACGCAAAACTCTCGCAGGGGTTTTTACGGAATGCGATAGATGCATTGGCGATTGATTACGAAGTGACCGAAACTTACGATACGGTTTTAAACGGTCTGGCCATTAAGACCACTTTTGGCAATGCAAAGTTAATTGCACAATTGCCTGAAATTTCACTATTAGAAGTCAATAGAGTACTGCCGGCACCTAAAGTTGCTGGCGCTACAACTTATCGCACTTTAAAGAGCTCATTTAGCAACGACATGATACATGCGGAAGAAGCTTGGTCTAGCCAGTACAGCGGTAAGGGCCAACTGATTGCCATAATTGACTCTGGCGCAGACCCCAACCACGAAGTTTTTTCAGCGCCTGTTGAAGGTGCGAAGTATGCCGATGTTGCTGATATTAAAGCGTTAATTGATAATCAAGAAAATCAACTCAGTAAGGGCAAATGGTTTAGCGAAAAAATTCCCTTTGGTTATAACTATGCTTCGCGCAATACTAATATAAAAGAAGACAGAGAAGTCTCGCACGGCATGCATGTCGCGGGCATTATCGCTGGCAATGGTGGCGAGAGAAAAGGTGTAGCTCCTGATGCACAGCTCGCGATTATGCGCGTATTTGGTGGCATGTTTGGCGGAACGACGCCAGAAATCTATAACAAGGCAATTGACGATGCCGTTAAATTGGGTGCAGATAGTATTAACATGAGCTTGGGTGCAACGGGCACGACTGACGGCAGGGTAGAGCAGACAACTGTAGCAGCGCTAAGACGCGCGCAAGAGGCTGGCATTGTCGTGGCAATTGCCGCTGGTAACGACGGCTTTATGGGCTTTGGCGCCTTAAAGGGGCCGGACGCCGACAACCCAAATTATGGCTTAATAAACTCACCAGCTGTCATCGATACGTCGATGTGTGTCGCATCGGTCGACAACGTAAATATTAGAGAACGTGCCATCCTCGTGATTGATGGTGATGGCAATGCTGACAATGATAAGAAAATTCTATATTCACCGTCGGCAAATTACGACGATGATGAAGAACTGGCCAGCATGCTAAAATCAGAAAACAGCTATGTACACGTTGGTTTTGGCTATGAAGAAGACTATGCTGGTAAAGACTTATTAGGTAAGTTTGCCTTGATTCAGCGCGGTGAAGACGCCTCAAAGAACGAAGACTTTTTCTTTTCAGAAAAAGTGCAAATTGCTCAAAAAAATGGTGCATTAGCGGCGATTGTTTACAACAATGTCGCACTTGAGCCGATTTTTCCGATGTCGATGAAAGACGAACAGCTCAATATACCATCTTTCTTTATCAGTAAAGAAGACGGCGAGTATTTGATAGATAATTCTGATCGCAAGATTAAATTTTTAGATGGTTTACAGATCGTCAAAAATACGCTGACGCCCTATGGCCTTTCTAACTTTTCTAGTTGGGGCGTAACCGAAGAGGGCAACTTTAAACCCGATATTTCAGCGCCAGGTGGCAAGATATACTCAAGTATTAATAATAATCACTACCAAGTAATGAGCGGTACTTCAATGGCAACGCCACACGTTGCTGGTGGTATAGCCTTGGTAATGGAAAGAGTTGAAAAAGATTTTCCGACCATTACTGGTGTTGCCAAACACGCCTTGGTTAAAAATCTCTTAATGAGCACGGCAGTTCCGCACAGATTTGAAGTTGATGAAGAGCGCTATGGTTCACCGCGCGGACAAGGTGCTGGCTTAATGACGCTCGACAGGGCAGTAAAATCGAACGTCGTCGCAATTGGTACCAATGGTATTGCCAGCATTAACTTAGGCAATATTATGGGCAATCACATAACAGTCGAAGGTAAATTAAAAAACTATGGCGATAGTGCAAAAGCATTTGATTATTACGGTGTGATGACCAGTGATACCGTTGAAGAAGGTCTTGTCACATTAAAGCCTAAATTGATTTCAATTACCAGTGGTACTGCAATTTCTGCTCCGATGAACACGTCGGCGCCGGCAATTATTGTTGACGCTGGTGCAGAGCAAGACTTTAGCGTTGAGTTTGATCTTTCAGATGAACAATTAGATGCCCTAGAGGACAGTATGCCAAATGGCTTTTTCTTGGAAGGTTACGTGTTATTCCAAGGGCGTGAGGGCGCTACAGATATTAGCATTCCGTTTGTTGGCTTCAAGGGTGTTGCAATAGATGGTGAAGTTCAGACATGGGATAATTTACCGGTTATTGAGCGACCAATTTACGATTATAGTGACGATTATCAGCCGATGTACTACCGTTTTTCTAATCTGATCGATACGCCGTATACCTTTATTGGTTCATACGTATTGGACAAAGTCAAAGTGCTGGGTGAAATGCTCGATAGCACATACGAAAATCCAAACTTTAACGCGGAAAAAATTGCCTTCTCACCGAATGGTGATGCAATGGCAGACACCGCTCACTTTGTCGGTACATTCTTGCGCAATTACAAAGATTTTGAAATCAACGTTTACAATGCTGCCGACACAACCAAAAAAATGCCAGTTTACACAGTTGACAAAGACGAAGACTTTGGCATGAGAAACTTCTATTCGCCGAATCCGTTTATGGAAGACGGCAATATGGTTAGCACTAAAAACCATTGGGAATGGAATGGCAAGACGGCCAGTGGCGAAGTTGCTGATGAAGGACGCTATGTATTAGAAGTTGGTGTAAAACCGGATATGGATACGGGCAATAGACAGACGATGGATTTTCCAGTAATTTTAGATACAGTTTTTCCGGTTATTAAAAAGAGTAGTTATGATCAAGCTGCAGGCGTCTTTAAATTAGAACAAGTTATTGAAAATGGCTCTGGTGTTAGAGAAAGTGTTATTATCGCCGATCCAAGTGATGAAAATTCGGCTGTTTATCAATCTGATGATGCCGGAACATTTAGTGGTTTAACTGGCATTGACCCTGATAAAGCAGTGCTAAAACTGTCAGACTATGCTTATAATACAATTGAAATTCCACTTAGCAAAGCAGAGCGTGACGGTTCGCAGCATATGCTTAAAGTGATTCCGCAAGTCAATTTAGGTACGGTTGTGCCAAGTGACAAGTTTAATTTTAGAGTGCTCGACAACGCTGGCAACGAGGTTGAAGATATTTATAATTTATCAGTTGGCGAATACACTTTAGAAATAACCTATGTTGACAATAAATACGAGCTAATTGCAAGCGAAGGCAGCGTAGCGGGGGATAATAGCAAAATTAGATTTTCTGTCAAAGCCACAGATGACGATTTAATACAGATCATCGTCAAATTCCGCTATAAGAATTTGTCGATGTGTTCAATTAAGGTTGTCAACAACAGCAATGCAAAAATGAAACTGTTTGCTGTCGACACGAAAGTTGGCAGTGACGGTCAGGGTAAAGATTATCAGCTGATGCCATATTTTGGTGGTAGTGGTATGTTTGAAGCATGGTTACCGCCATCGACTTATAAGTTGGTAGTAACAGATTTAGATACCGACAAGTATACCGCCAATGTGCCGGTAGAAGATATTGTCGTTGCACCGAACGACCCAATTGGTAGTGCGCATTTTGGAACGACAGTCGAAATCAATGAAAAGAAATTTATCAGTGAACCGTTAATCGTTCAGCTTGAGCGCAATGGCTATCAAGGCCCAGTCGAAGTTGCTTTGATTGCACGTGACTTCTTCAAGACGAGAGCGAATGCGACAATAGCTGCTGATCAAGATCAAGTTGAAGTAGCGGCACCGTTTAAATTAACATATGATGTATACGGCAAATGTGGTGCCGGTTATGGCATAAAATCAGAAGAAATTGATTACAGTTACTATGGCCAAGCCTATCGAACTGTCACGTTGACATTGCAAGCAGGTGCAACTTCGGATGCGATTCCGATTGACAAAACACTTTTAAAAGCCTTTATGAATAGGGCAAAGAACAGCGATCCTAAACTTTATGAAGACGACAGCTGGAACGAAGTTGAAATCGCATACTATCAGGCACGTAAAGTTTACGAGGACACCACCGCCACACAGGCGCAAATAGATGAAGTGACACAGCAATTAAAAACGGCACTTGAGAATTTAGTTGAACGCGTTGATGGCGCTTCAAAGGCAGAATTAAAGAAAAAAATTGACGAGGCTAGTGAAATCTACAGCAATCTCGATGATTCATATACAGAGCGTTCTAAAGAATTCTTGATGATTTCGTTAGAGAGTGCTAAGATGTCGTATAATTCTGACGAACCAGAATTCCAGAACCCCAAGCATATTGAAGCGATGATTGATTTGCTGGATAGAGCGATTAAAAATTTGACCAAAAAAGATGGCAAACCCGACAAGAGTGAACTGAAGTTAAAGCTAACGCAGTTAGATGACATTAGAACACATCGCGAGGACTATGATCTTGGTGGTGAGGATATCGATGATGCATACGCCTATGCCAAAAGCTTTTACGATGACCCAGATGCCACGAAAGAAGATGTTAACAGAGCGATTAATACATTGACAACAACCTTGTCGTTTATTAAATCTAAAGTTAGTAAAGCGGACTTGGTGGCTGAAATCGCTGCGGCAGAAGCACTTGACCTGCTCGATTACGAATTGTATAAACGCGATGAGTTCAAAGCGGCATTACAAAGAGCAAAAGAAGTGAATGCGGATAATTTGGCAAGCAAGGCTGAAGTTGATCAAGCGACAGCAGATTTAAAGGCTGCTAGAGCACAAATGGTATTATTTGGTGAAGAACCAATTGATCCAGATAATAGCTCAACTGGAAACAATAACGGCAACGACAACAATGGCGATGACAACAGTGGCGACAACAATGGCGATGACAATGGCGATGACAACAGCGGCAACAACAATGGCGATGACAACAGCGGCGACAACAACGGCGATGACAACAGCGGCGACAACAATGGCAATGACAATAGCGGCGACAACAATGGCGATGACAACAGTGGCGACAACAATGGCGATGACAATAGCGGCGACAACAATGGCGATGACAACAGTGGTGACAACAATGGCAACAATAACGGCAACGACAACAGCGGCAGTGGTGGTAGACCTTCACGCGGTAACGCTTCATCGGCAAGGCCAACGCCTAATACACCAAAAGTTGTCGTAAAAACACAACCAGAACAGGCTAAGCCTAATTTAGTTCAATCGAATGTCAGTGAAAGTAATGGTCACTTAGTATTTAAAGGTCAGCCATTAGTTGACACGGAAGCTTCAGCTTGGTATGCACCAGCGGTTAAATTTGTTTTGAGTAAAGATCTAATGGTGGGTGTCAGTGATACTAGTTTTGCACCAAGTGAAGTGACAACGCGGGCGATGCTCGTCAAAATCCTTCATCGTATGTCGGGGGATGACAATACAATTAAGTCAACTAGTTATAGTGACGTAGAACCAAATATGTGGTATTCGTCAGCTATTAATTGGGCATCTAATAAAAATATTGTCAATGGCTTAGGTGACGGTACGTTTGCGCCAAATCAAGCTTTAACGCGTGAGCAACTCGTTGTAATGTTCTACCGTTATGCCAAGTTAATGCAATACGACATGGCAGCTTCAGCTGATTTAAGTCTATTTAAAGATAGCGATACAGTGTCGCCATTTGCAGTTGATGCCATGAAGTGGGCAATATCAAAGGGTCTCGTTAATGGCATGGGCGACCAAACATTAGCACCAAAAAAAGGTGCAACAAGAGCAGAAATGGCCATTATTTTACAACGTTTTAGTGAAAAATTGATTAAGTAAAATAGGTTAAATTAGTTTTAACTACAAAATCCACCTAAGAGATGCAGTCTTGGGTGGATTTTTTCGAGCTTCAACTTTCAATCACTACTTTTTACTTCAATTTTGCTGTCAACTAGCGTATAATTTAGTAAGCACCTTATTAGTACAGCAAAAGAGGCCAAAATGAAAAAAACAGCCATTTTAATTTATGATCAATTTAGCAATGCTGAACTTGCACCAGTGATAGAAATACTGATGCTAAAAAAGAAGCCCTTTACTATTTTTGCTAATAATTTAGACCCAGTTATTAGCGAAGAGGGTATGCCTGTTAACCCACATACTAGCATTGACCAAATTGACATCAATCAATATGATAGTCTAGTGTTACCGGGCGCTATCGATATAAGACATGTTATCGAAGACACCAAAACACTCGATTTTATTAAATTATTCAAAGGCTTAACAATTGCCGCTATTTCAGTTGCGCCCATTTTGTTATTACAGTGTGGTTTGCTAAGGGGCAAAAAATTTATGGCCGGCGTTAATCGCGCTGAACTATTTGAAGAGGGTTTTACCGAAAGTCAACTTACCTTCATGATCGATTGGGACGATAACATTAAAAATCCAATTGAAAAAGGTTATATGATCGATGGTAATATTATAACGGCCGTGGCATATAATGCTTTGCAGTGGGCAGTTGGCTTTGCCAATATGATTGGCTTAAATGTTTCAACAGAGTTGTTTGGCTTAGATTAGAGGAGGCATAAGATGAGTTTTTTAAAGAAATTATTTGGACAAAAACAGACGCAAGAAAAAGTACAAGAACGACCAGCAGCACCTGTTCTACAAGGTGAGGTGCCGACAGCAGAAAAAGCAAAATATAAGATTTATCCGAGAATAAAAAATGCTGAATCGCACAATTTAGAGGTTGTTTATAATAAGCCTTTAGGTGGCGATTTAGTACTTACTTTTGTACAAGATATCGACGACAGAATTGTCTATGTGCTAAAAAGTGAAGCCGAGCAATTAATGCCTTTAATCGAAAAATGGAAATATAACATTGCCGAGGTGCCATATGAATTATTTACAACAGACGACTGGGGCGATGTTATCTATTTCAACCAACCAGATGATTACTCAAATGAAAAAGTATTTGATATTAATTTCATTGATGCGGCATGCGCTCAATTAAAAACGGATAAGTTGATTATCTCTATTTCACGAAGATATAGAATGCAGCTAACAAGTTATTATAATGAATTTAAGGATTTAGAATTATTCTTTTATAAGCACTTTGATACATGGTCAACTGCTGATTTAAATGATGAAACGATAACAGAATATGTCTTAATAGCTGAAAGGGGCAAAGGTGTTACTGATATTGTGCACATGGGTTTTAGAATCAGGGTCTACACTAAAGATGGTAAATATTTAATGAATTATTCAACATATGGCGATGACGTTATTGGTGATAAAATTGATTTCGCTGAAATCATCGAGAAAAGAAAAGAAGCATTTTATCAATAACTGCGCTACAATTGCTGTTTTCGTTAAATGATTAGGGATTTATCATGTCAAAAGAAGTAAGCAAAAAAGGACTAACTTTAAATGCATTAAAGTACATTGCCATTATTGCCATGTTAATCGATCACTTTGCCATAGCTTTTATTGACGATAATACATTACTCTATGTCGTTATGCGTATGATTGGCAGAACAACGGCGCCAATTATGTTTTTTGCTGCGGTAGAGGGTTATCATCACACTAAAAATTTTAAAAAGTACTTAATGCGACTATTTATCTTTGCGCTCATCAGCTATTTACCATTTGTCTTTGCCTTTAGTAATCAGTTTGAACCGTTACGGTTAAACGTCATTTTTACGATACTGCTGGGGGTTTTGGCAATCTATGCCCGCCGCGAAATAAAGCCGTTGTCATTAAAAATACTCGCATTATTATTTTTAGTGCTGGCAAGTACTTATGCTGATTACAGTTATATTGGCGTTTTAATCATACTGCTATTTGATCTTCAATATGGCAATCGGCAGATGCAATTACTTAATTACTTTATAGTCGTCTTGTTTGGCTTTGGGTTATTTCAATTTATTACCAGACCATTTATCGGTTTGTTTTTTAATCATTCACTCGACTTTAGTTATTTTTGGAGCGATATCTTTAGCATAGGCTATTTGGTTCCACTTATACTGTTAAAGTTTTATAATGGCAAATTAGGTATAAAAAACAAGTTTTCAAAATGGTTATTTTATGTATTTTACCCAACGCATTTGGCGGTTATTGGCATAGTAAGATATATTTTAACTGAAATGTAATCAGTTAGTTTAGTTTACAATAAGCCGCATTCAAAGTGGTTTTTGGTGTGCCTTAAACAATTTCGTTTGCTTTGCTCATCTTTGATCGTGTCAATCAAATAGGCCTTGCTATCGTAGGTCAGCTTTGTCAATTTTTTTAGTGGTTGATAAAGCGGATTTTTTTTGCTGAGACCTACTAAAAAATAATCAAAATTAGGGTATTCAGCGGCAATATAATCAATCAATGGCCATAAGGCAGATTGCTTGCTGCAGGCTAAAAACGACAAGTAGTAATAGCGCAGTATGCTACCTGCCGGTGGTAGTTTGGGGTAATTAAAATAGGGTAGTAAAGCAGAAAATGGTCTTAGTAGACGGTAGATACCATCATAGCTTTTTATGATATGCTGCTTGTAATCCAATTGTTGCCAAGCGTAAGCGACGGCTAAAATAGTGCCGCTTTGTCTGTCTTTGATGGCATAAAAGTGTTTATAATCTAGTTTTAGCGCAGCTTGCTCAGCAAAGTCTTCAGGCTGTAAGTAATAACTAAAGTCATAGTGCTTGGCATGGTCATTGTAAAATGTTAGATAGTCAGCGAGTGTTTTAGGCGTTGCGCGTTCAAAAATAAAATTATGATTATTACGACTTCTTCTTTTAATTGCAATACTCAATACACTATACTCATCAATCGGCAAATAATTTGGGAAAAAGCGACGTGGTTTTTCAAACATTTTTTGTACGGCAATATTATCTGCTAAAATTGTCGTGTAAATGTAGTCGACATCGCTTAGTTCTGCCGAATTTAACATTGCTTGGTAAGCATTAGATAATAAAAAAAGCATTTTACGATAAGTTGGCTTAACGCGCAAACCGCTGAAATAAGCCACTTTTTTAATTTGACCATCAACCCAATGGCGATTGATTGCACAGCAACCAAAGCCGATTAATTCATCAGTTTCGCGCATCTTGCAAAGCATCAGTTTAACAAGTTGACCACTGCGCTTGAATGAAAGTGTTGGGCTTGGCCGACGCGTATAAATAATGGCGAGGTCGCCCTCAAAGTCTGGGGTTTCTAATATTTCTAAAATCGCTTTGTCATCGTCACTACAGGCGTCGACAAAATAATAATTTTTATTTTGGCCACTCATCTAGCCCCTCCCCAATTGGCAATGCTAATTTTTCATCTACCTCGCGCTTTAAATTTAAATTTTGGCTTAAGAAGATAAACCATAAGCTCAGTGATTTTTGACGCCATAATACGGCAAGTCCTCGCTTGATAATTGAGCCTAAATTAAAGAAGCGTCGTCTTAAATCGGCACAGCGTTGCGATAATTGTTCGGCAGTTTGCCCGCTCGGCGAAAAAGGGATATCGCCATATAAATAGCCCGTTTTTAACCACCATTGTTGATCGTTTAGCGTTTTTTGCGCCAGTAGTCGGTAGTGTAAAGCTGTACCAGGAAACGGTAAAAGGTGGTTAAATGCCGCGAAGAAAAACTTGTGTCTTTGCGCAAATGCCAATGTTCTCGCATAAGTTTCTGATGTATCGTAGTCGTAGCCAAATACAAAAGTTGCATATATGCCAATGCCATTGGCGTGAATTTTTTCGGTCAACTTGTCGCGCTCGCCGACTGACAATGTCCAGGCCTTTTTCATGGCAAATAAATTGTCTTCATTTAGTGATTCGTAGCCAATCAGTATCACGACGCAGCCACTTTTACGCATCCAGTACAACAGCGTATCATTTTTTGCCATATTTAACGAACCTTGCCCTGACCACTTAATTTTCAGCGGCACCAGTGCTTTAAACAGTTCAATTGCATAGGCCTCGTCAGCGACGATGTTGTCATCGACAAAAAAGAAGTACTTTTTGTTAGAGCGTTTAATATCTTCAACAATATCTGCAATAGAGCGGCGGTGATAGGTGCTGTGGTAGCTGGCGGCAATCGAACAGAACTCGCAATTAAAGGCGCAGCCGCGGCCGGTTTCAACCAGTGCCATCGGTGAATACTTTTTGTTGCCGTAAATGCTGCGGTCGGGATAAAGACCACGCTGAAAACCGTTTTTACCGATGTATTTTGGCTTTAATTGGTTTGCTTTGGCATCGGCTAAAAAGGTAGTCCAAACACTTTCGGCATTGCCGACAAAAACCGTGTCGACGTATTGTGCCACTTCGTTGGGCATTAAAGTAGTATGATAGCCGCCAGCCGCGACTTTAACACCTTTTTTTCTAAATTGTTCGGCAATAATATAGGCGCGTTTGGCGGTATAGGCCTCAATTGGAATAATCACTAAATCGGTTTTGATGTCGTAATTGATCAGTTCAATGCGGTCGTCAAAAAATTGGCAGTTGATATCATCTGGTGTCAATGCCTTTAATGTACTTATTGTCAAGGGTTCCATCAGACGCCATGTCTTAATATATTTTTGATTTTTCTTTTTGCCTATCGCTGGTAGAATAAACGTGATAGTCATTCTTAGCTCCTTTCACCTAGTTTCATGCTCTGCTTTTTGTACACTTCTTTTCTGAATAGCGGATTATAGGTGAGATAAACCGCTAAACGATACGGTGTGCGCATATTGGTCTTTAAATCAAGCGCGCGATAGGCAATTGATTTTAAAGAATTAAAGTCTTTACGGCATTTAAAACCTATTTCAGTTAGTGTTTCAGCCGACATATTAGTTGGTATAAATGGCGCGTGGTTAAATCTAAAGTCATCATGTAGCCACCATTTGCCGTCGTACTTAAGGCGATTCTGGGCACGCAATTCGCGATAGAGTGGCGTGTTAGGGTAGGGCATCAAAATATTAAAGGCAGCGAAGGCAAATTTATTCTTAATCGCAAAGTCGTAAGTTGCCTTGATTGAGGCGACACTGTCTTGATCGTGGCCGATTGTAAAAGCAGCCCATGTCTGATGCCCGTATTTTCGCAGTATGGCAATTTCAGTTTGATAAGGCGTGCGATTTTGTGTGTCAATATTGACAGCTTTGTTCATATTGTGCAACGTGTTGGCATCGATCGATTCAAAGCCAATAACATTGCCCAAACAGCCACTTTTCATCATTAACTGCATCAGTTCTTCATCGCGTGTCATATCGATGCTAGCCTGGCTAACCCACTTGATTTTTAGCGGAATTAAGGCTCTAAACAGCGCTTTAGCCCGTTCGACGTCGGCGACGATATTGTCGTCGACAAAGAAAATTAGCTTTAGTTTTTGTGTGACAATTTCATCGACTACCGACTGTACACTGCGACAATAGTGGTGTGCATTAAAGTAGACGCTCGATGCGCAAAAATGGCAGCGATTTGTGCAACCGCGGCTAAACTGCATTAGCGAAATTGGCAAGTAGCCCTTACCTTTAAACAAATCACGACGTGGCATGATGCCGTGTTGCGGTTCGCCCTTAAAGTTGCCTAAATAAACTGATTTTAGTTGACCATTATTGAAGTCTTCTAGTAGTTTTTGCCAGACGTTTTCGGCGTCGCCAATAATAATGGCGTCGGCGTATTTAGCGGCTTCTTTTGGTAACAGTGTGGGGTGCATACCGCCCAAGACGACTTTGACACCACGCTTTCGATAGGTATCAGCAATTTCGTACGCCCGCTTAGCGGTAAACGTTTCAACGGTAATTGCCACTAAATCAGTCGCCTGTTGGTAGGGAATATGTTCCATGCGATCGTCGTAAAATGCCACTTGATGTTTTTTTGGTGTCAGTGCCGCTATGATGCCAATTTGCAGGGGTTCCATACGGCCTTCATCGACATAGGCGCCAGTCATCATGCGGCCCATATTGGGTTTAATTAAAGTGATGTGCATGACAAGCTCCTTCCCTGCTTATTGTTAATTTCTCGCTTGGATATGTAGTTTGTGGCAAGATACAAGTAGAAATATTTTAGATGTCCAGTGTGACTGAAAAAACGCTTGATGATATTTTTGTGACTGTAAAATGTCTTTCTGGCCCAGCTACAACCTTCAGCAAGCGCCGTTGCACTCATCTTTTTCGGTATAAATACGGTGTCGCCATATTTATAGTTTTCAGCTAACCACCAATTGTCGTAAAGTAGGCGGTTTTCGGCTTTTAATCTTTGATAAAGTGGTGTGCCCACCGTAGGAATTAACGGATTAAAATTGGCAATCATCAACTTGCTGTCAAGCGCAAAGTCGACCACACTTTTAAACACTGATGTATCGTCGTCATCATAACCGATAACAAACGTGCCATACACGAGCAAACCAAAGCGCTTTAACTTGTCGATGATTTGCGAATACTGATTGTATTTATAATTGACAGCTTTGTTCATCGTCACTAAATTTTTAGGGTTTAGCGTTTCAAAGCCAATTAATACGACAATACAGCCAGCCTCGACCATTGCTTGTAATAATTTGTCATCGGCAGTAATGTCGATTGATATCTGGCAGGCCCACTTGATATTTAGCGGTTTAATGGCCGCCAATAATTGGTAAAAGTTCTGCTTGTTTGAATATAAATTATCGTCGACGAAAAAAGCGTATTTGATGTTGTTTTGCTTGATATCTTGTACGATTAATTGCGGGTCACGATAGCGAATTTGACTTTTGTACATACCGTAAATTGAACAAAAATCACAGCTGTACTTACAACCACGACTGTATTGTAATGGTTTTAAAAAAGGGTATTTCTTATCTTTAAATAAGGTATAATCATAGTGGCTATGCCAAATATCTGGTTGTTTTTCGGCTTGATAAAGCGACTTGACCTGATTGTTTAAGAGATCGCTAATAAACATTGGATAAACAGCTTCGCCATCGCCGACAAAAACAGTATCGGCCCATTGCATAGCCTCTTCTGGAATCATGCTGACATGGAAACCACCAATTGCCACTTTGACATTTTGTGATCGTAACTTTTGGCACCACTGGTAAGCGCGTTTAATTGTGAAAGTATGGGCAGAAATAAGCACCCAATCGGCTTCGATATTATCTGGTACCACTTCGATTCTTTCGTCATAAAAGATGATTTCAATATTATCTGGTGTCAGTGCTTTAAGTACAGCAAAGGCGAGTGGTTCCATTGCATCGCTTGACAGGCTGCCCGCCATTGAAACTTTTAGGAGCGCAATTTTCATGAGAGCCCCCCGATTGGTATGTCATTGTTATCAATCATTTTTTCGCGTGTAAAATAGAGCAGTCGGTCAGCGTAGTGGCGATAGGCGATATTGGTGATAATGCCAAGCGGCAACAATAAATTTGGTCGTGCAATACGGCGGTAAATACCTTTATTTGAATAGGTTTGACGCCATGCCCAGACAAAGCCATCCATCAGTTGCTGTTGTGTCATATGCTTCGGTTGATAAACGACGTGTTGAACATCATACATTGCCCAATTGTCATCGGTAATGCGCTTTTCTTTAGCGAGTTGTTTATAGAGTGGCGTACCGATAAAAGGCGTTAGTATTGAATAGCGCGGTAAATCAATTTTAAGTTTCTCAACCATTTCAACCGTGCGCTTAAAGACGTCGCTGTCGTCACCATCTGTACCAAAGCAAAACGTGCCATTTACACCAATGCCAGCAGCGTGCAGTTTTTTCATCATTTCACTGTAATCTACTTTTTTATTGCGAAACTTATTGATGGCAGTTAGGCTATCTTTGCCAACCGCTTCAAAGCCAATTAGTAAACCCTTACAGCCACTTTTGACCATTGCTTTAAACAGTTCGTCATCATTGACGATATCGGCTGTTGTCAAACCGAACCACCATTTTTTAAGCGGTGTTATCGCCTTAAAAAGCTTTAGCGCAAAGCTGCGATCGGCAATTAAGTTGACATCGACAAACAAGATATTCTTTGTACCCAGTGAGCGGATATCTTTGACAATTTCGTCAATACTGCGCCTGTAAACATGTTGACCGTGCAATGCGTTGACTGCACAAAAAGAACAGTCGTTACTGCAGCCGCGACTGGCTTCTAAACTGCTATTGGTAATGTATTTGCCAGTTGGTAATAAACTGCGCTTTGGTACGGCAAACTTAAATGCGCGCTTGCTATCGGCGGTGTAAAATGGTTTTAATGATCGCTTTAATAGGTCACTTAGCATCTGTGGCACAGTCAGTTCAGCAAAGCCAATTAAGACCGCATCAGCATGTGCTTTGGCTTCGTTGGGCAGTAGCGTAGGGTGTACGCCACCTAATACGACAGTAATACCACGACTGCGGTAGTAATCAGCATAGCGGTAGCTGCGTGGTGCGGTACCAGTAATTGCTGTAATCATAATTAAATCTGCTGTAATGTCTAGTGGAATCGCCTCGATAGTTTCATCGTAAATACTGACTTCGGCGTCTATCTGTTCGTCGATAATGCTAGCCAATGATGTCATTGTTAGCGGTGCATAGTGTATTGCTTTTTTAAATGAACCTGTGTAACGGTGCATTGCACCGGCAGGTGAAAGTAGTGCAATTTTCATGGGCTTACCTTTCGTCGATAATTCTGCCATCTAGCACTGTGTCAAAATCGTCAATTGTCCACAGCACATTATTTTTTATATCGCCCAGTTTTATATTTTTTGACTTTGCAATATGTTGATAATAAGTAGCTTCTTGTTGAGGTGTCATTAAATAGACCTTAAGTGGCGCCAATTGCCCTAGTGAAAGGGCATAGCGGTAGTGAAAGTTTTTTTTAAGACCGCTTTCAAATTGTTTGGCCAGTTGAGACCAATTTATTTTTGCGTCACTGTCGATAAATAGGCAATAGCCCATTTTCTGATTGTTTTTAAGCGGTGCGACAAAGGCGAGTCGATAGTCAAAATCAAACTTTTCGATTAATCTACTGACATGATTGCCGTTTAGTTTTTCACCATATAAATCGCTTACTTGACTACCCTTACCAATAAATTCTATCAGCGGCACGGTTTGGTAAAAACCGTTGACTTTTATTATGTCGCCCAGTCGGTAGCGGTAAAGGCCACCGCCCGTCGTGATAATTACTTGATAATAATGGTCTTTTTGCAGTTGCCACAAACACTTTGGCTTGCCAATTTCACAATCATTTAGCACATCGTATTCGATAAATTCATAAAAATGTGAACGGTAGCTGACAATTTTGCCAATACCTACAAGCGGAAAAGAAACAATGCCTTCTGTCGCCAGTAAGCCCTTACCTTGAAAGTTTGCTTTACTAAAATAATGTTCAAGCTGTGTTGCATCGCGTTTGGCTTGTGCTTGATCCCAACAGCTTATTAATTGAAGATGTGGCCAAATTTCAGAAAAATCAGTGGTGGATGTCGAATGTTGTCCGCTGATCTTCTCAATAAAAGCGGCTCGCTTTGGTTTGGCGCGCCATTTTTTAATTAATTCAGATGGTATTGCCGAATGTTGCGGTGGCGTTATCGTGCCATTTTTAATATCTTTAATTAAGCGATGTTGCCAATTATTAAAACAATCTAAAATCAAACTTAAAAAAGTGGGGTTCCATATTGAAATATAGCTAAGTGAAGCATCTGCTAATAAAAATAATAAGGTCACATATCTAAAGTCATCAATATTATTAATTGCCTTAATTTGGGTTGGCACACTAAATAGTCGACTTAATAGTTTGCCTTGCAGGGCATCAAAATAACCGGCGTCATCTTCAAAGCCAATTGGCACGCCTGTTATGGTGCGCCGTTGTTGTTGCTCTATTGGCGATATCGACCAATAGGCAGTCCCCGCCTTTATCTGTGGGAAATGGCGATAGACATCAAAAAGCCAAGGTTTAACCGCTTGCATATAGTCAGATTTTAACTGAGCAGTATAGGGGATATGCTTTGAGGGCGCGCTAGAACCGCTTGATAGTTCATATAGTTTTACGGACGCGCTTGTCAATATCGGTTGGACTGTCGCCATTTGTCTTTCGATCAGCGGCTTATAGTCATCGTAGGTTGCCAGTGGTACACACGACTGAAATGACGCGATATCTTTAATGCGATCAAATTGATGCTTTTTGCCAAATTCGCTGTCGGCATTGTTTTTTGTTAGTTGTAATAAATAGTTTTCCTGTACGTGCCGAGCATCTTTTAAATCGCGTATAAAGTGCTGATAGGTGCGCTGGCAAGACCAGATAAACACTTGATTGTATAGTTTTTTCATAACATGAGTAATCTATGAAAGCCTCTTTTGAGATTGTCTTCACTAAATTTAGCAATGCAAACCAGTTCGTCGCCCTTTGCATGGTTGGGGTTGGCGTTGATAAAAAACTGCGTTTCAGGATGGCGTAACGCCTTTTTATCAATTGGTGCAACGCCTTCTTTTAAGAAGTCGTTACTGCCGCTGTTAGCGATAATGCCCGTTTTGCTATTATATGCTGAACCGTATTTTTTAGTGGCATAGGCGTTCATTAGCGCTTGTTCAAAAGCAGGCGTATCAACATTTGCCGCTGGGTAATACTGCTTAAAATACATGCTTAAATAACGATAGGTTTTATAGCCCTTACAAATTAAAAACCAGTAAAGCGGCTGCATGGTTTTCATCATATCATTAATCATGATAATAAACGCCTTTTGTAATACGCCACTCAGTGGTATTCCTTTTGCCATAATCGTATTGCCTGAAAAGACGCCGTTTACAGTTATGTTATCAACTGTTATTTGCATGATTTCAGCACTGGTAAAACCAATTATTTGCCCTTCGTTATATAGTAAAATAACAGTTTGCTTTTTTGCTAAATCGGTATAAAATTTTGCTCGATCGACATTTTCGTAATAGGCAATCATCAATTGATACATCGCTTCAATTTGGCTTGCTGTAATCGCTTTGGCGTCGACGATTTGATATTCCATGAGACGACTCCTAGAGATCGTTTTCTATTAGGCGAATAGTTGTTAGATTTAATGATATCATATCACAGATAGTGTTTACTATAAAAAATTGATTAAATTACAATAGAAATTCGATTAACAAATCAAATACAGGATGATATAATTTATATAAAAGCGAGGCAAAACATGAAAAAATATAAAATTGAAAGAAATTCAGTACAAGAAACGCTATTAATACCGCTTTACGGTAGAAAAATGGCAGTTGAAATGTACCCCGATTTATTTGCAGATAAGGCAGCGGTAGAGCTGTGGTCGAAAATTGAATATGACATGGCAAAGCAGTCAAAAATAAAATTAAAAATTGGTGCCATTATGGCGGGGACAAGGCAGTACGATTTAGCGACAGTTTGTCGAAATTATTTGGCGGAAAAACCGCAGGCGTCAGTTGTCAATATGGGCTGTGGGCTAGACACAACTTTTTACCATGTTGCCAACGGTCAGGCGCGCGGTTATAATTTAGATTTTCAAGACGTCATTGATGTGCGCAATCAACTATTGCCAGCGCGCGAGCTTGAAACTAATATTGTCGCCGATTTAACCGATTATTCATGGTTTGACAAAATTGATTTTGACCCAGCCAAAGGTGCTGTTTTCTTTGCGTCAGGCGTATTTTATTACTTTAAAAAACAAGTTGTACGTGACTTGTTTGTCAATATGGCAGCAGCTTTCCCAGGCGCTAAAATAGTATTTGATGCCACCAATGCTAAGGGCCTTAAAAAAATGCTAAAAACTTGGTTGGGGTCAGTAAATATGACCGAAGTAGGTGCCTACTTTAGCATTGAAGATGTAGCTGAACTAAAAGCTTGGAGCGATAAATTTAAAAGTGTGACACGCAAAGGCTATATGACAGGCTATCGACCACTCGACAAGCGCTATGGCTTTTTAGCCAATACGCTATTTAAGCATGTTGACAATGCTAAGTTGGGTAGCATTATTGAAATAGAATTTGCTAAATAAGGGGGCTTAAGTGACTAAAAAATCAGATAAATACAACTGGATAAAAGACTTTTGTCTATCGTTACAAGGTGCATCATTTGATCACAAAGTAGAATGGCAGGCTGATCGCTATTTAATAGAAGATAAAATGTTCGGCATGCAATGTCTACACAAGTCAAATCGTCCCATTATCACGCTAAAATTATTACCTGAAAATGGCAGTTTTTATAGAGGTCAATACAAAGACGTCATCGCAGGCTATTATATGAACAAAGTGCACTGGAATTCAGTATTTTTAGATAGTGATTTTCCGGAAGATGTCTTAAAGGACATGATACGAGAGTCATACGACCTCGTCTTAAATTCTTTTAGTAAAAAGAAACAAGCTGCAATATTGGGCGATGTTAAGTAAATTAATAATAAAACATAAGGGGAAAAGAAGGTGTCTATTATTAATCAAGAACAAATGTTAGCTTTACTCGATAATTCTTTCGACGCGGCTTTAAATGGGCTACCAGGTAGTAAATCGGCTGAAAAACTCGCGAAAGATTATATATTAAAATATAAATCGCCAGAAATTGCAGCGCAAAAACTTATTGATAATCAAATCGCCAAGTGCTCAGTTTCTGGATTTATAACCAGTTTTGGCGGTTTTCTAACCATGCCAGTAGCTATTCCAGCTAATATAGCAAGTGTATTATATGTCCAAATGCGTATGATAGCTGCTGTTGCATATATTGGTGGCAGCGATATATACAGTGATGAGGTTAAAACACTTATCTATGTTTGTCTTCTTCGCACAACTATGAAAGATATTGTTAAATCGGTCGGCATAAAAGTTGCTAATAAAGTAACGTTAAACACGCTTAAAAAAATACCAGGTAAGGTTTTAATAAAGATAAATCAAAAGGTTGGCTTTCGTTTATTGACAAAATTCGGTCAGAAGGGAGTTATAAATTTAGTTAAAGCAGTACCAGCAGCAGGTGCTGTGGTAGGTGCGGGAGTTGATTATTTTGAAACAAAATCAATTTCAAAAAAAGCATATACAATGTTTATCTTAAATGAGATATAATAATAATAAATGATATGTGGTAATTAAGCGTTTTATTCTTACTTATCATGTATCATGATATTATGAAAAAATTTATTTTTTAATAGAAAAATGGATTAAATGTTTAGAAACAATCTTATATCAATAGGAGGAAAGATGGCGATAGTGAAGGTTGTTAAGTATAATGGGACAAAAGATATTTTTGCGTGGAAATATCCTGATGAAGAACTAGGTACGTGGACACAAGTGATAGTGAACCAAACGCAAGAAGTTTTATTGCTTAAAGAAGGTGTAGTTTGCGACGTATTAGAGGCAGGGAGACACACATTAAACACCTTAAACATTCCGATTTTTAGTGAGTTAATTTGGTGTGGATTTGAACGTTAACCAGAAATATCCAAGTAAAAAAGCTGTTGATAACAATTTGGATTCTTCTCAAATAATTACTAATCAAGAAAAAATAAATAATAGTGTATTTGAACAAGACAAAAGGGAAGTAGAATATTTCAATCGAAGTATTAAATGTCAGAAATGTGGTGGAAATAATATTTTAGTTGAAGTGGGACAGTTGTGTGACTATTGTGGATCTATTTTAACCAATAATTAAATGATAAGTAGTTTAACAAATTGTACAAATTAATTAAAAATAAATACAGAAAATAAATTATAAGATATTAATATAGGTCAAAAGAGAAAATTTTGGAGCTAAAAATAGTGGCGTATGAGCGCCTTTTTAGAAAGTGAACACCAAATGAGCGCGCAAAATTATCAAAAATTAGTGCAAAAACAACGAGATTATTTTAATACAGGGGCTACGCTTTCTGTTCAATTTAGACTAGCCGCCTTAAAAAAATTAAAGGCGGCCGTTATTGCTTACCAAGCTAAAGGTGAAGCGGCACTGCAAAAAGATTTGGCAAAGTCTCAATTTGAAACCTATTTAGGTGAATGGGGCGTCGTGCTGACAGAAATCAATACGCATATAAAGCAACTTAAAAAGTGGACAAGGCAGAAGCGCGTTAAAACGCCACTGTTTTTAAGACCTTCGTATAGCAGAATTATTTATGAACCCTACGGTGTTTCACTTATTCTGGCGCCGTGGAATTATCCCTTTCAACTGGCAATTTTGCCCTTAATTGGTGCGATATCGGCAGGTAACACTGCCATTATTAAGCCATCTGAGCTGGCGCCGCATACTGCAAAGTTATTAGTTGACCTCATTGACGAAATATTTGATGAAGTCTACGTAGCTGTTGTTGAAGGTGGCGTGGCAGAAACGACCGATCTATTAAAGCAGCGCTTTGATTTTATATTTTTTACAGGGTCAACCAATGTCGGCAGAATTATCGCGCGTGCTGCTGCCGAGCACTTGACGCCAGTCGTTTTGGAACTTGGTGGTAAAAGCCCAGTGATTCTCGATAAAGACATACCTATTAAAGTGGCCGTTAAGCGCTTGGCGATGGCGAAAATATCAAACTGCGGTCAAGTTTGTGTTGCACCCGATTATATAGTTTTACCACGAGAAGGCAAAGCTGAATTTATTGAAGTTTTTAAAACGGTAGTGCGTGAATTCTTCCCTACAGGTAATTTAGATGAAGCAAGCACTTACCAAACGATGACCAGAATTATCAATCAGAGAAATTTTAAGCGCTTACAAAGTCTACTAGAAGGCGAAAAAATACTATGGGGCGGCAAAGCATTTGAAGCTGAATTAAAATGTCAACCCACGCTAATCGACAGTGGCGATGTAGCCGATTACTTAAACAATAAAAGACAAAAAACAGCAATTTTACAAGAAGAAATATTTGGGCCGTTTTTACCTGTGCTAACTTACGATAATATAAATGATGTAATACAGTATGTCAATGCTGGTGAAAAACCGTTAGCGCTATATTTGTATAGCAATAATAAAGTCAATATAAATAAAGTTCTAAACAGCGTTTCTTTTGGCGGCGGTTGCATTAATGACAGCATGGTGCACATAGCAAATGATTATCTGCCTTTCGGCGGGGTTGGCCAATCAGGGCAAGGTGCTTATCATGGCAAAACAAGTTTTTTAACCTTTTCACATGCCAAGAGCTTGCTTTATTCTACAACACTTTTTGACCTACCAGTTAAATATATGCCATATACAGATAGCAAACTAAAATTATTAAAAAAGCTTTTTAAATAGTATTGCATTTTGGTGAAGTTATCCTTAAACTAATAATATAAATGAAATATATTCTCATTTAATGATTGATCAGAACTTAATCGTTTACACTGTCATTTTAAAATTGGAGAGATCTCGGGGTTTTAAAGGGGGGTAACATGGCAATTATTATTATTGTTTTAATTGTAATATCAAGTTTAACCAATATGGTAGCAGATGTCTTTTTAGTGTCGGGTAAAGACCATACGATAAAAAATCAACCACCCACTGAAATAGCCAAAAACACGCCGGATAACCACCTTCATATATCGGGTATGCTAGGTCTAGTTTCACTTTCTTTTTGGATGGGTGTGCTCTACTTTTTATCTTATTTAAAGGGCACTGGCGGTATGTTGGCAATGCTCTTTTACGCTGCCTATATTGGTTGTATTATGGTGTTCCACGTCTTTTGTTCTAATGTTTTTTTACTAGTTAAGCACAGCCAAATAGAAGAAAAAAAGCTAGAATCAGTTTTTAAGTTTTATATGTTAATGTGTGTGATAACATCTTTGTTATATACGGTCACAATGTTTTATTTGGGGCTTAGTGGTACATTAAAAATGAATATTATTCACTATCTGACATTGCCTTTTAGTTCGACGGTAATCGTTCAATTTATTTTGGGTAAAATAATCAAAATAAAACACTTTGAGTCAATCGCTGGTACGTTTAGCATGTTGGTGGCAATGCTATCGACCATTCATATTATGGTCAGTAATTTTAATATATTATAACGGTAGAATAAGCAGTATCGAGATTTAATTTGAGGAGGTCTATAATGGCAAACAATGTAGAAATGCGTTTTAGCGACAAAGAGGCAGCTGCAAATTTTAGAAAATTAGCGGCGTTATTCTACAACAAAAATTACGGACAAGCCAGCAAATCTGAAATCGAGTTATTGATGTTTCACTTTTATATGAAAAATCTGAGAAAAAAAGCAAGTGCCAATGGCGTCACAAATTACAGCAAATATTCCGACTATACAATCAGCAAAGAAATTGGCATTACACAGCAACGCGTTAGAAATTTAAAAATCAAAGAGCAGTTAATCTACCCGCGCGAATTTAATTGGAAAACTGAATTCGAAAATTTGTTGACTCATGCACAATATGACAAAGTTACTCATATGGTTTCAATTGATATACCTGACCCCAATTTATATCTCGAAATACAAAACTATTTTCAAGAAAATGGTAAAATTGTCGAAAAAACATTGAACAGCCGCGAATTTAAAATACGAATTGATAATTTACTGATTTTTGTTATTGAAATAAGCGATAATCGAGATGAATTTGTTAAGCAGTTAAAAGACAATATGGGCGATTTAGGTAAGGCGTCGAAATCGCTTGATTCTACTTCGTTTTTGAAAGAATTTTTTGAAAAGGGAAAAGATATTAACAGTTCAATTAATACCATTTTGGGCATTGCTGGCAAAATTGGCATGGCAATAACGGCGGTTAATGCAATCGTCAATTTAGTTGGTTAGTCATCTAACCAAATTGCCAGTTCGCTTAGGGCAACTTGCTTTATTAGGTAAGGCTGGTTAGAAGCAATTGTGCATCTTTGTATTTCACTTAAAAGTTCACTTAAACTAAGCGCTGAAACGTCTGACCTCTTTATATCAGACAGATTGGCAATATAGCCCCACATATGTTGTAAGACATTCAATATAGCCCCATTAGTTGGCCTTTTTAACAGTTCGTCACTGATTGTTTGACAGAGCGCAGCAAAGTATTGCGGGCTTTTATTGTGGGCAACTTGCTTGCCAACGCTCTTATAAAGCTCAATACTTCGCGCCATAATCGCGTATTTATGGTGTGTCCATAGTGCGACGGCATTTTGGGGCAGGGCAATTCTAGCGAGAGCCTGCTTTTGATAAGCATCTTTCAGCGTTTTATATTGCTGTCCAATGCTTTCTGGACAGTTAATATCTTGTAGTTTTGCACTGCTGTTTTGCCAATTGGGTGTATCAAAAAGTCTACGCAGTTTTAATTCAGCGTCAATTAAGCGCAGTCTATGCTTAACTAATTGGTTTGCATTAGCGCATTTCTCTAATTTTTGATATTCGGTTGTTAAATCGGCATTACAAAAATAAGCCGGACTGACTTGCCAAATTGTCATTATTCACCACATTGTTATACAGATTGTACTCTAGAATAAAGTGAGCTAATCATTACAAATAACAGCTTGATAACCCAATTTATCAAGTAAATTTAAGTCTGTTTTGGTTGTAATACCAGAAGTCGTCAGCATATCGCCCGAAATT
>PDWI01002104.1_pt1 | contig 30548 bp, 21 predicted proteins | sample 1430891 | NCBI WGS metagenome assembly PDWI01 (sample SAMN01162508, study PRJNA174530) | Oral metagenome, whole genome shotgun sequencing project. | biome: Marine environment; feature: Marine mammal; material: Swab sample of the gingival sulcus; isolation source: swab sample of gingival sulcus... | reverse complement strand
TCAAGTGCGCGCCGACAACTGGACGCAAGATAACAACTATAGCGATGTAAACATTCAGTTATGGTTTAACAATGCCGTATCAGTAATGAGCAAGATGACTAAAATTATGGGTTACCCAGATGGCGAGTTCAAGGGCAATGAGCCGATTACGCGCGCCGAATTAGCAGCCATTATCTCGCGCTTTGCCGATACAATTGGCGAAACGCAAGCGTCATCGCAATTGTTTAGCGACACGGCGGCACACTGGGGCGAACTGTTAATAGACAAGGCCGCCGGCATTGGTTGGATCAAAGGTTACCCAGATGGTAGCTTTAGACCAGATCAAAACACGACGCGCGCCGAATTTATGGCCGTTGTCAACCGCATTTTACACCGTGCACCGGAAAACAATGCAGCTTTACACGCTGGCATGACGGTATGGCCCGACAACATGGATAGCAGCGCATGGTACTACTTAGATGTACAAGAGGCGACTAATAGTCATGACTTCGACAAGGTTGAAAAGTTAGTACCGCAATTTGGCTTCAAGTATGAAACTTGGACGCAGATGGTACCGAACAGAGATTGGACGAAACTAGAAAAAGAATGGTCTAAGTTAACGGACAATCTACAGTAAGCAAAGTAGTAAATTAAAAGGAAGCGGCTGCAAAATGATTAAAAGGTCATTTTGCAGCCGCTTTTTACTGTAGTCGTTTTTTATCCTTGTATTAGCTGATAATTTGTAGTATCATGGACTGAAGTAGATAAAATAATTCTTATGGGATCAGCTTAGTAAATTTGTTGATAGCGGGAGGCGCTGTGTATTCTAAGACAAAAAATATAATTTCTCTATTGGTCATTCTGACAATTTTGGTATTGTCTTTGGTCGTCTATGCGGGTGATTATGGGAATGGCCATTGGGCTAGTGAAACCTTAAAAAACTGGCAGGAGAGGGGAATTCTGCGCGGCGGTACAGCTGGTGAAATTTCACCTGATCACGATTTGACGCGCGCTGAATTTATCACTTTGGTCAATCGCATGAAGGGTTATTTTAAAAAGAGTGATGAGGTTACGCGTTTTAGTGATGTCGATCAGACTGATTGGTTTTACGAAGATGTTGCAATTGCCTTGGCAGCTGGCTATATCGAGGGTACTTCGCCTGTTACGATGTCACCGCTTTCGCCAATTACGCGCCAAGAGGCAATGGCTATTATGGCGCGCATTGAAAATTTAAAGCCGAATAGAGACGTATTATTGGCAGTTAAAGATGTCGCTTCGCTAGCCGATTGGGCGGCCGACGACGTTTCGGCTTGCATTAATGAAGGTTTTATTACCGGTAGCGAATCTAGAGTGATGCCCAATAAGAATATTACTAAAGCAGAGGCAATTGTCTTTTTAGATCGCCTGTTTAGCAATAGCAGGGTGTTTTCATTTGCCGGTACTTACGGCGGCACGTCGAGTGACAAAGTGCAATACGGCAGCGTAAAAATACTGGCCGACGGCATTACGCTCAAAAATGTCAATGTCTTAAACGATTTAAAAATCGACAAATTAGTTGCCGACGGCGAAGTTTATTTAGAACAAGTTGCCATCGGCGGCAATTTAATTGCCAATGGCGGCGGCATTAATTCGCTTTATTTTAGAGATGTCGTAGTTGACGATAGTTTGATTGTAGCCAAATACGATGACAGTATTCGCCTGCATATATCGGGTAACTCGACGTTTGGGCACATCGCTTTAAACAGCGGTGTAATTATAGATGCTAGTGAACTGACCGCACCGCCAATTAATGGCGTCGAAATTCCGAACCAACTGGTGGCCAGTGCGAGCGTCAGCTTGACTGGTAGTTTTGACACTGTCAGCTGCAATTCAAAAGACTTAAAAATTGTACTTGACGGCAGCGTTGAGAAGTTCGTCGTCAAGCAAGATATTACTTTAATCGGTGAAGGGAAAATTGGTAGTATTGATTGTCAAGGCGGCGCTAAAGTGAATATCGGAGATGACCAAGTTACGTCTGAAAATGCTGCGAAAAGTATGATCGTCATGCCAGATTTGAATTCTACTTGTTGTCAAAATAAATCCGATTGTAAAGTTACAGATAAAATCGACGACAACGACGCCGTTGATGACGAAGATAAAGCTAGCGTTTCTTTAAGAGAAGTGACAATTAAACAAAAGCCGCATAAGTTAGATTATTTAGTTGGCGAACAACTCGATTTAACTGGTTTAGTCGTCATCGGTGTTTATTCAGATGGTACGACAAAGCAGCTGACAATTGCCAGGCAAAATATCTTTGGTTATAATGCCAATCAGCTTGGTCGCCAAGAAATAACCATTATAGCGAATGATAAAATTGTAAGATTTAGTGTCAATGTTGGCGATGGTGGTGGCATACCGTTTGGCGCTGAAATTGTTTCAGTAGCGACGCCGGCAGCATTGGTTTTTGAAAATGGTACGGCGTTAGAAGCGATACGTTTACCAGCTAGACTAAACGTCAATTATCGCTACAATGGTCAACTAGCCGTTGGCGATGTCGCCGTCGTTTGGCAACCGTTAACCGGTTATGCAGCCGACAGAAAAATCGGACAAAGCTTAATGGTTGATGGTGAGATTGTCGTGCCGACTGGTGTCACTTGTCAGGCGGAAATTAAAAAAGTAAAGGCTGAAATTATCGTTAAAGCGGCCACTTTAAGGGTAACTAGAACGAGTTTTAGCAATCAACGAATTGTCGAGGGTTATCCCAAAATTGTGATGGCCGATGGCAAGATATCATTTAAAATAAAATTAAAGCCGAGTTACGTCGGCACTTTTGGCCCCGTTAAATTGCGCGTCGTAAGTATGCCTTTAACAGTAGCATTGCAGGCGGATCAACTTTTTAATGACAATGCGCTAAATCAATTTGATCTCTTGATTGCCGATGGCGGCGAATATGAGATTGCAGTAAATGAGGTGCTACGTGAAGAAGGCTGGCGTTATGTATTTGGCTTACACGATAGCGCAGAACCTGATCCGAATCGGTTTATTTTAGATAAAATGATTAGTTACGGTTTACAATAGTCTTATCGTATTGCGGTGCAGATGCACCGCTTTTTATTTTTTGAGCTTTACACGCCGATATTTCCACTTTTGACACTTTTGTGTTAAAATACTAAGTGATGATGGAGGTGCTATGGGTGACGGAAGATATTACACAATAACGCAGTTTAGCAGTGTCGTTTGGTTGACAATACTCATTTTGGCGACTGTGACGACACTGCTCAACAGCTTTTATAAAATTGAAAAGTGGCGCCGCTTAATTGGCTTTAGCGGCGTGGCCTTAACGCTCGCCTTGATGAGCCATTTTGTCGCCGCAGTTATTCACATTATTTCTGAAATTGAATTTTGGCATAGTATTAAAACGCTATTTCTGGCGCTCTACATCGCTTTAATATCTTATTATTATTTTATTTCGCTGTTTAAATTTAAAAAACTGCACAGTAAACTGTCGTCACTGTCGCTAATTTTACTTGTGATTGGCTGTCTACTGCTGGCTACTGTGCCGTTTTGGTGGCTGACCTATGCCATCTTTGTGATACAGTACACTTTGCTATCAAATCAAATTGCGGCCGATAGTTTGGGCATTAACCTATTTACCAATATTAAGCGAATGGTGCTCGATTACGTCGTCATTATCGATGTGAAAGGCTACTTAGTGTATGCTTCGGAACAGACGAGCGGTGCAGCCTTTTTCAATTTAAATAGCAAGATGAACCTAAACGATATCGGCAGTTTCTTTATCGGCGACGTCGTCATTAGACAATCGTTTAATAAGCAGTTTATTCGCCTAAAGAACGATCAAACGCGTTACTTTCAATTTCACAAAAAGGCAATTTACTCAAACAATAAGCTGGGCGGTTATATTTTGACATTTGTCGATATAACTGAATTAATTGCCATGCTCGACGACTATGAGGCCAAGCGCGAGGCCGTCTTTAAGAGCAATGTTCGGCTGCGCCGCTACAGGGATAGAGTATACCGCATCGAACGCGAGAAAGAGGTCAATCATCTACTGCGCGAAATAGCGCAAAACCAAGAAAAAGCGTTGGCCGAGCTGGCCACTGCGATCGACCAGTTATCAATTGACAGCACCGCTTTTCAAGCGACAATTAAGCAATTAATCGCCCGCGCTAAATCTAATTTAAGCGATGTTCGACAGGCGGTGACGGCATATAAAAATTACTACGGTAAGGGAGAATAAAGTGATCAAAATTATGATTGTTGACGATCAGGCGCTATTGCGCAAATCGATGGCGCAATTAATCAGTATCGATTCGGATATTAGCGTCGTTGCAATGGCCAAAGACGGCGCCGAGGCAATTGAAATGTGTGAAGCGCATTTGCCCGACATTGTCCTAATGGACATTGAAATGCCCGAAATGGACGGCATAATGGCGCTGCGCGAAATCAAAAAGCGCTATCCGCAAACGCGGGTTATCATCTTGACGACATTTGACAATAAAGACAACATCATCGAATCGTTTTTGGCCAATGCCGATGGCTATATCACCAAGGAAATTGCGCCACATGAACTGATCGCCACCATCAAGTGCATTAGCTATGGGCTGTCGGTCGTGCACGAAAATGTCAGAGCAGTTATGGTAGACTTTTTTAGACAAAATGTCAATGCGGCCGGCAATGCTACAGAAGAACTGGCGCCCGAAGAAGTAGAAATTGTCAAACTGATTGTCGAGGGCAAAAGCAATAAATTTATTGGCAACAGCTTAAACTACACCGAGGGAACAATTAAGAACAAGGTCAGCCGTATTTACGAAAAGTTAAAGCTGCACGATCGCCTGCAGTTGGCCGTCTATGCGGTGGAAAACAACATTGTATGATAAGCGAAAAACTAAAAGCGGAAATTGCAGTTATTAGCATTGTTCATATCGTCGCCATCGTACTGGCGTTGGTCTTTTTTATGGTCATCTACATCAAGGCGCGGCGCGACTACGCCGTTAAGGCCTTTCTCGTCATGCAGGCCAGTACCATTTTTTGGATGATATTTAAAATTTTCAAAACGGTGTCGCCAACCGAAACGCTGCGCTGGGCCTTTATCGTCGCCTATTACTTTTGCATTTGTCTATTTGAGGTAACTTTTTTCGAGTTTTCCTTTTCTTATTACAAGGGCCGGCCGCTTAAAAAAGCCTTTCGCTACGGCCTGTACAGCCTAGCCACTATTCAATTTTTATGGGTTTTGACCAATCCGTGGCATCATCTATTTTATGCAACCTATAATTTTTGGACTGACAGCTTTGGCGTTCTATTTTACGTACACAGCGTCATCGCCTATGGTTTATTGCTGGCGGGCGTCGTCTATTGCGGCTTGACCTTTCGGCGGCGCTTTGTCGATGTCGCACTTTGGTACAAAGTGGCATTGGCCGTGGCCATGTTATTTCCATTAATTTTTAACTATTTATTTATCGCCGGCAAAATTGAGCAATTATTGCACTTATTTGGCATTGCGTTTACTTTTGATACCGACATTACGCCCATCATCTTTGTGCTGTCGACGTCTATATTTTTGTACGCCACCTTTAACCATCAATTGTTGGATTTATCGCCAATTATGAAACACGAAATTGTGCACAAACTAGACACCGCAATTTGCGTCGTCGACGACCAGGGCAAGGTCGTTTACGTCAATCAAAAGATGTTGCAGTCGTTTGGCAGTTCTGCCAAAAGCGGCATTGCGCAGTTGATTAAGCGGCTAAAAATTGACGATATGGTCGATAAGTCTAGCGATATCTTGGTCGACAATCGAGTTTATGACGTGTTTGTTCAACGGGTAGATGTGCTTTTAAGTAAGCAGTATATCATGCGCTTTAATAATATTAGCGACTATAAAAAAGTTGAAGCTGATATACTACTTGAACAGCGCGCCTTGAGCGAAACCAATCAAGCGCTGCAAGGCGTTATTGAAGAATTAAAAAAAGTGTCGAAAATTGGCGCGCGCAATTACGTCGCGAGAGAACTACACGATATTATTGGCCATTCCCTAGTGGTCGCCATCAAGGCGCTGGAAGTCGCCAAATTATATCGTCAAATTGACCCGTCGGCCAGTCAAAAGGCAATTGACGACAGCGCACGAGCACTGCAGATGGGCGTTCAATTAATGGGCGACGTAAACACCGACAAGGCGCGCCTTTACGGTGCGGCGCTACAGCGCGACATTGAAGATATACTGCGCCGCATTGCCAGTTCAAAGATCAAGACGCGGCTCAATTTTAGGGGTGCACATCAATTAGTTGACGGCGCCGTCTACGATGCCATCAGCCGCATTTGCCTTGAATTGGTGACCAATTCGCTCAAGCACGCCGCGGCAAGTGAAATATTTATTTCGGTGACTTTGCGACCGGCCACCATCGATTTACTGTACATCGACGACGGCGTCGGCTGTGCTAATTTAGAAGCGGGCAATGGCCTGCGCGGCATTAAAAAGCGCCTATCTGAAATAAATGGCATGGTAAAATTCGTGTCGCCGCCGGGCGAGGGCTTTAGCGCCAGCATTAAAATTAGAAAATGACCCACGTCACTTTTTTTGCTATATTTCAGTTACTTGCGTCACTTGTAAAATGACTAGATATTGGCTAAAATAAAAGTAACGATTTAGTTGGGCAGTAATTATAGTATGTCATCTCGACTGTAGCGTAGCGAAACGGAGAGATCTCGCTTTTAAAACCCGAGATTTCTCGCTTTCGAAATGACAGCTCTCGACTGAATAGTTACAAATAAAAGTGTAATTGTGTGCAACATAAAGGCGTTAAGACAGTTAAACTGTAATGGCATTGCTTTATCTAAGGAGGCAAAAATGGCAAAGGCACATGAAGTCGATTACAAGTTATTTGGCGACGATATGCAGTTTGTTCAAATTGAACTTGACCCCGGCGAAACGGTTTTAGCCGAAGCCGGTGCGATGATGTACATGGACGGCAAAATTAAAATGGAAACCATCTTTGGCGACGGCAGCGAAAAGGAAAAAAACAGTGGTTTTATGGGTAAATTAATGGGTGCCGGCAAGCGCGTTTTAACGGGCGAGGGCCTATTTATGACGACCTATACTAACGCACAATCGGGCAAGGCGCACGTCGCCTTTGCGGCGCCCTATCCGGGCAGCATAGTGCCAATTGATTTAGACGAAGTCAACGGCACTTTAATCTGTCAAAAAGACGCTTTTCTGTGCGCTGCTAAGGGCGTCGCCGTCAGCATGCACTTTCAAAAGAAATTATCCGGCTTTTTTGGCGGCGAGGGCTTTATTATGCAAAAGCTAGAGGGCGACGGCCTGGTGTTTTTGCACGCCGGCGGCACGATTGTCAAAAAGAAAATTGTGCCGGGCGAAGTATTTAAGGTCGACACCGGTTGTTTAGTGGCAATGACGGCTGGCATTTCGTTTGATGTGGCGCTGGCATCGGACATTAAAAGCGCCTTTTTTGGCGGCGAGGGCATTTTCCTCGGCACATTGAGCGGCGAAGGTTACGTTTGGATGCAGTCGCTGCCGTTTAGCCGCATGGCCGACCGCGTGATGAGCGCCGCCGGCGGCAGCAGGGGCGAAACGCGTGGCACAACGGCTGGTTTAAGCGATTTATCGGGACTGACAAATATATTTGGTAGAGATTAGGAGAAGATATGAAAAAGATTACAGTATTACTAATGGTTGTCGCGCTACTAGTCAGTAGCTTTAGTTTGGTTTATGCCGTCGACTACGAGTCAAACTTATTGATTAATGGCGACGGTGATAGCATGGATGGTTGGACTGACCCCAATGGCGATATTTGGGAGGCTGATGATGAAATTGAAGCATTTAGTGGCGATCTATTTCTGTGGCCTAAAAATGGTAGCAGTTCAGACGTCGCTGAACAATCATATATCTATCAGGACATCTCTTTAGCGGGTTTTAATGCCGGTGAAACGGCTATTTTAAGCGGTTGGTTGGCCAACTATGATCAGTCGCCGCACGACCGGGCGACCTTAAAGCTGTCATTACTCGATAGTTCGGGCAATGTTTTGGCAGAAGACTATCGCATGCAGCGCGATCCGGAGTGGCATGAGCACGCCATCTTTTTAAAAATACCAAGCGGTGCCGTTACGGCGCGCGTCACGCTTATTGCAACGCGCTTTGTCGGTGCGGACAACGATGCTTATTTTGATATGATGACATTTATGGTCAGCCAAAAAAATTATAATTTAGTGACGGTAACCGGCGATAAAGAAACCGCTCAAGCTGGTGAAATGGTACAGTGCGTTGCCAATAATGGCGTAACGACTGACCCGACTGCCTATGAATGGTCGACCTCTTATAGCGAAGTTGCCACGGTTGACGCCACCGGTAAAGTAACTATGTTGACAGGTGATGAAGTTGGCATTTACGCCAAAGATAAGGCAACTGGCTTAACGGGCGTTTATTGGATAAACTCCGATAAGCAGAATAGCAATAATAATAATGATCAATCAGAAGCGTACTTGTGCGTCTGCGATTTTGAAACGGCTGGTGGTCAACCGTCAAATTTTGAAACACAGGTTGTCAAACAGGGCGAAAAAATTGTAAAACCCGATGTTGAGCCAACCCGCGACGGCTTGCCATTTTTGTACTGGGCAACGCTCGATGACGATGGCCAGCATTATACGGAATGGAATTTTGATGCGCCGGTTCAAGATGATATGGAATTAGTTGCACAGTATCGTCAAGCCGATGCTGTTCAGGTCAGATTTGACACAAATGGCGGTTCGCCACAACCGGCGACCCAAACTGTTGCATTGGGTGGACTGGCCAGCGCGCCCGCCCAAAACCCACAAAAAGCGGGCTACACTTTCACCGGTTGGGTGACGGCCGAGGGCCCCTATGATTTTAGTGCCCCCGTGCAGCGTTCAATTATTGTCTATGCCAAATATCAAAAAGATGGTTTTAGCAATGATAAGAGCCATCGCTCTGATATTATCATTGACGATAAAGACTACGAAAAGGCGATTATCAGCTATATCGAGCCATTCTTTGGCGGTTATCCCGACGGTACATTTGCACCCAATAAGACGATTACGCGCGCCGAATTGGCAACCGTCTTTGCCAGAGTGCTCAAATTAGATACGACGACGATGGGCAATATGCAATTTAGCGATATGAATGGCCACTGGGCGGCCGCGGCAGTTTCTAAAGTAGCCGATTACGGCATTATCAAGGGCTATCCAGACGGCACTTTCCAACCGGATAAGCCGATGAAGCGCGCCGAAATTTGCGCCATTATCAACAACTATTGGCATGTCACTGGCTTTGTGCCCGATGCGTCAGCGGCGCCGATAAGCGATATTAAGGGTCACTGGGCAGAGCAGCTTATTACGGCGCTCTACAATCACCGCTTTACCGACCTTTACATCGACAAGTCGTTTAAGCCCGATGCGCCGCTACAGCGCGCCGATGTGGCACAGATTATGAACCGCATTACCGACCGACCACTGTTAACCAATAGCGTGCAGTTGTTTAGCGATGTCAGGTCTGATTTTTGGGGCTTTAACGAAGTCAATACGGCCGCCAGTCGCGTGCCCGTAGAATAGCGTAGTCAGTTTTATCGACACACTAAAGCGTCAATTATTTGGCGCTTTTTCTTTGCATATTTGCGCCAACTAGAGTATGATAGTAACGAAGCTAAAAGCTTATCATTTCGATTAGTGGAGGAAGCAATGAGTAGACTATTTGGAACCGACGGCGTGCGCGGGGTCGCCAATGTTGAACTAACCGCCGAATTGGCCTTTAAGCTCGGCAAATACGGCGCCCATGTGTTGTCAAAGGGCAAAAAAAAGGCGCGCATTGTAATTGGTAAAGATACGCGCGTATCCGGTTATATGTTAGAAGCGGCCTTAATGTCGGGCATTATGTCGGCCGGCTGCAGCGCCTTTTTAGTGGGCGTCGTGCCGACGCCGGCCATTCCGCATTTAATTAATCACTATAATGCCGATGCCGGCGTAATGATTTCGGCTAGCCACAATCCGGTAGAGTTTAACGGCATCAAGTTCTTTAGCGGCGACGGTTTTAAGTTATCCGATAAACTGGAAGAGCAAATCGAGGGCCTTGTAATGGGCATTATTCCCTATCAACCGAAAATTGGCGGCACTCAAGTGGGTCGACGGGTACACCACTTTGAAGCCAATTACGTTTATGCCGAGCGCATTCGGGCGTCGATTGAGGGCGACTTAACGGGGCTGAAAGTGGCGCTCGACTGCGCCAATGGCGCCAATTTTGAGGTTGCGCCGAGCACCTTGCGCGAACTGGGCGCCACCGTCACGGTGATCAATAATCACCCCGACGGTTTTAATATCAATAAAGATTGCGGCTCGACCCACCTTGAAAAAGTGGCGCGTTTGACGCGCGAAGTGGGCGCCGATATCGGCATTGCCTTCGATGGCGACGCCGACCGCATGCTGGCGGTCGATGAAAATGGCGACGTCGTCGACGGCGATAAAATTATGTTAATTATCGCTAAAAATCTGGCGGCTGAAGGCAAGTTAAACGACAATACCGTCGTTTCGACTGTGATGAGCAATATGGGGCTCGATAAGGCACTCGCTGCCAATGGCCTAAAGTCAGTCAAAACTAAAGTGGGTGATCGCTACGTGTTAGAAGAAATGCTTGCAAATGATTACGCGATTGGCGGCGAGCAGTCTGGTCACGTCATTTTACTCAATTACAACAAGACGGGCGACGGTTTGCTTTCGGCGGTACAGCTGCTTGCGGTATTGAAAAAATCGGGTAAAAAAATGAGCGAATTGGCCACTGGCATGACGGTTTATCCGCAAATTTTAAAAAATGTGCACGTGCCCAATGAAGACAAATACCATATCCTAGAAAATGAAACAATTGCCGCTAAAATTGTCGAAGTCGAACAAAAGTTGGCCGGCGATGGGCGCCTATTGATTAGGCCATCGGGAACCGAGCCGTTGGTGCGCGTGATGCTAGAGGGTTCAGATATTGAGGTCATTACGGCTTATTGTGATGAATTAATTGACGTCATCACAAGGGTGTATCAGTAGCACGTCGAGAAATATCTATTTTTGTCGCGATTGAAACGCGACTGGCGCTTTTGTGATAGCCCTTTATGTCTGCGCTACGGTGGATTGCGTTTGGTGTCAGTCACTAATAACATATTAACTAATCAATATCCACAGGGATTGGCTATCGTTAACTTTTTATTTCTGGTTTAAATTGCTGAAAGAAATAAAAAGATTAACTGTCGCCCGATATAAAATGCTACGCATTTTAATCGTAGTCATTTCGAGTGAGCGCAGCGAGTCGAGAAATCTCGGGTTTAAAAGCGAGATCTCTCCACTTCGGTCGAGATGACAGAGCGGGTAGATGTCGCGACTGCGCTTGACATGACACCTCTTTTGTCATTTCGAGTGAGCGCAGCGAGTCGAGAAATCTCGGGTTTAAAACTAGAAAGTAGAACAATTATGAAATATAACCAAAAAAACATTGTCACTATACTGTTAATTAGCCTGTTGTCTGTCGCGTTGGCCAGCTGCTCGCCGGGTCAAACGAGTGACGTGCCGACGCTGACTAAAACGACGGCGTCCATCGCCTACGCGCCAAGTACACGCAGCCATTAAAGGGCTATCTATCGCGTTGGCATCGCTGACAATCGCAGCCCCTGTCATTTCGAGTGAGCGCAGCGAGTCGAGAAATCTCGGGTTTGATAATTAGAAAGTAGAACAATTATGAAATATAACCAAAAAAACATTGTCACTATACTGTTAATTAGCCTGTTGTCTGTCGCGTTGGCTAGCTGCTCGCCGGGTCAAACGAGTGACGCACCGACGCTGACTAAAACGACGGCGTCCATCGCCGATGCGACGAGTGGTGCGCAGCTGCAGTCGACCATTGCAACGCCGTCTGAAATGACCACTGCAACGACAGCTGAAATGAGCACTGAAACGACGGCTGAAACGACAACCGAGACGACAACCACGACCGCACCGTCGACAGAGCCAATTGATTTAGACGAGAGCACTGTTCGCTGGCTGCAAGAGCAACTTAAAATTGCCGGGTATTACACCTTAATCGACGGCGTTTACAGCGCCGATACAGCGACGCAGATGGCGGCCTTTTGCAGCGATCAGCTCGGCCAGACTTATTCTGATTACAATGCCGTTATCGAAGCGGCTTTAATCGATTATAATCGCGACCGCATGGCGGGCGACATTGACGATTATTTGGTTTACGCCACTAAAGAAATCAATTTGCGCTCGACTGATGTGCCGAGCCGCTTAGTCGATTTAACGGTCAATCACATTATCGCCGAGGGCGTTGAGCAGCTTGAAGAAAAGGCCCATCAACAGCTGGTTAAAATGTTTGATGCCGCCGCGGCCGACGGCATTACGCTGCGCGTCGTATCGGCCTACCGTAGTTTTGAATATCAAATTAGACTATTCAATCGCCGCGTCGTCAAATACGGCTTTGCCAACGCCAATTATTCAACGGCCATACCCGGCCAAAGTGAACACCAAACGGGGCTGGTGGTCGACGTCGACGACGGCACTTGGACGCACACCGTCAAGCAGAGCTTTGAAACGACGCCGGCTTTTCGCTGGCTCGATCAACACGCTCACGAGTACGGCTTTATTTTAAGCTATCCGGACGGAAAAGAGGACATTACGGGCTATATGTACGAGCCGTGGCATTATCGCTTTGTCGGCAGCGTTGCCGTCGCCACCGAAATTAAGCAGCGCGGGCTCACTTTGCAAGAATACGTTGCACTGCAAGATCAATAATAAATAGGCCGCTTATAGCGGCCCGAGAGTATCAACGGTTTGAAGCGGCTTTTATTGGCTGCTAGAATAATGCTTCAATTAATACATCGACCGTTAAGCCGTCGATATAGTCGCCGATGGCGACAGCTGATAGGGCGCGTCTGATGGCAGTGGGGTTGAACTCGCTGCCGATTAAGGCGCGCTCGACGTCGTTTAAATTGGGGTTTTTAGCGAAGAAGTCGCCAAATATTTTGGCGCTTTTGATATTGCCGCCGACCACATCGGCGTTAAATTCAACCGTGCCACCGGCGTAGCGAAAGCGCTCGCTAAAACTAAACTGCGGACTCTTGCCGTAGTTCCAGTCGTGCGTGCCGTATTTTTGGGCGACTAGCTGTTCAATTTGGGCGATGTCGGCGGCGCTGTATTGATAGTTTTCAAAGCTGTCAAACTGCTCTTGTAGGCAATTGACGATGGCGTCGACAAATTGCGCCATGCTGAAATCGTCTTGCAGATAGGGCTTAATATTGGTGACGCGGCTGCGCACCGACTTAACGGCCTTGTCGACAAATTTAATGGGGTTGACTTTAAGTGCGTCGGCCAGCACGCTCAGTTCGGAATTGTACAGCATGGTGCCGTGCACTACCGAGCGGTTCTTGCGATGCCACTGGGCGTTACCGGAAAACTTTTTGCCGTCGATCGTCAGGTCGTTGCGCCCCGAAAATTCGGCCGCGACGCCCAGTGTGCCGAGTGCGGCAATAATTGGCGCGGTAAATTCGCGGAACAGCTGATCGGTGCTCTTGTCGGTCTTTTCCATTATAAAGCAAAAGTTGAGATTGCCCGCATCGTGGTAGACGGCGCCGCCGCCCGACAGGCGACGCACCAAGTTGATATTGTGTTGTTCGACAAACTGCTGATTGATTTCGGCATAAGTATTTTGGTTTTTGCCGACGATAATCGACGGGTCGTTAATGTAGAGCAAAAAAATATTGCCGGCGACGTTTTCGCTCAAGTATTCCTCGCTGGCGATATTGTATTGACAATTTGAAAATGGGCTGATGATGAGCTTCATAAATTCTCCTTAGCTGTTGAACGGGTCGATGTTTAAAAATGCTTCCAGTAATAGGGCAGTTCTAATTGGTACTTCGCGATTTTGCAGTATCTCAATGGCCGTTGCGCGGTCGACGATAAGCGGTTCGATATCTTCGCTTTCTTCACTAAAATGGGCCGACGCGCGACCGTTGTAATAGCCGTAGACGATATTGATTTTTTCGTTCGATAGACCAACCGAAGTGTAGCGCGGCTTGGCGATATTGACCACTTCGAGGGCAAGGCCGGTTTCTTCTTTGAATTCGCGAATGGCCGCTTGTTCGATCGTTTCGCCGGCGTCGACTAAGCCGGCCGGCAGCGCATATAAATAGTTGCCGGCCGTGACGCGATACTCTTTAATTAAGACAATTTTTTGCCTGTCGCGGTCGGTTGCCATAATGCTGACGCCGTCGCTGTAGCTGGCCTGATTTTCAATTTCATCGCTTAGCCGTGCGATATCGCCGCGCGACACCATTTCCCAAACTCTGGTTTGACCGGACGGCAGCTGGTAGTCGATTTGAAAGCCGTTTAAGTAATTGAGAGCGTTAGCTCTTCTGATTTGCTTAATTTTTAGTTTTGACATAAATACCTTTCTTTAACAGTTCTATTTTGTCATTATGGCGGCGATTGACTCAGTCTGTCATGTCGAGCGTAGTCGAGACATCTGCCCGCTCTGTCATCTCGACCGAAGTGGAGAGATCTCGCTTTTAGACCCGAGATTTCTCGATTACGGCTACGCCTTCACTCGAAATGACAAAATACGGAGTCATCTCGACCGAAGTGGAGAGATCTCGCTTTTAAAACCGCCTTTAGCTTTCCACTTTCCACTTTATAGTATATAATATTATTACCACTTAACAGAATATAATAACACATATATTGAAAGGCGAGAACAATGTCAATTGTCTATTTTAAAAAATGACGCAGTTCGGCGATGCCGACTACCAGTTGGTCAATTTATAGCAATGAGGAGGAACTATTGCATAAGGCAGTTGTATTAGGTGTCAATTACTTTATCGGCTTGGGCGTCTGTCGGCGCTTGGGCGCCGCCGGCGTACACGTCGTCGCCTGTGACTACGACGTCAACGCCTATGGCTTTAAGTCAAAATACATTAAAGAAAAGCTCGTCGCACCGCATTATCGCGACGAAACGGCCGCCTTTATCGACTACATCGTCGATTATGCGCGTCGCCAAGATGAAAAACCGGTTTTGTTCTGCTGTGCCGACCCCTATGTCGAGGTGGTCGATGCCCAGCGCGACTATTTGAGCCAGTTCTTTTTATTGCCCACAATGAAACAGGGCTTGCAGACGGCGCTGCTCGAAAAGGGGGCATTGGCCGACTACTGCCGTCGCCACGGCGTATTGATTCCGGAAACGATTATGACGACAGATGACAATTTAGTCGCGCGCGTCGCCGCCGAAATTGGTTATCCCTGCATTATCAAACCGGTTAATTCATATGACTTTGTCGCCAAATTTCGCCACAAAATGTTTTACGTCAACGACAGTAGCGAATTACTGGCGGCGGTCGAACGCTGTGCGGCAGCCGGTTTTGCGGTCTTTGTTCAGCGCATTGTCGTCGGCTTTGACGACTGCATGTACACTTACGATGCTTATTTAAACGAACAGAGCAAAGTGACGCACTGGGCGACATGCCAAAAATTTCGTCAATTTCCAATTAATTTTGGCGCTTCGGTTTATACCAAGCAGCGCGTCGTGCCCGAATTACACGCCATTGGCGCAGCTTTTTTAGAGGCGGTTGGCTACAAGGGCTTTGCCGAAATTGAATTTAAAAAAGACGCCGTGTCGGGGCGCTATTATCTGATTGAAATCAATACGCGCTATACCACATTAGACGTCTTAATTTACCGCTGCGGCATCAACATGCCCTATGTGACCTATCGCGAATTGACGGGCGACCCGCTGCCGCCGGCGCATGTGAGCGTCGACAGCGAGCGCTACTTTTGGTACGCTTACGAAGACTTTTTGGCGGTCAGAGAATACGTCAAGCGCGGCCAACTCAGCTGGGGACAGGTAATAAAGTCGTATTTTAATAAAAAGGCCCATGCCATTTGGGATATCAAAGACCCCATGCCATTTTTTAGCTTTGTCGGCCAGTTGTTCGGCAAGTTGCTAAAGCGAATGAGGAAGAAATGATGAAATTAGCAAATTTACTGGTCGATTTAGAAATACTAGAGCAGCGCGGCAGCTTGCCGCTTGAAATCGACGGCTTGACCAATGACTCGCGCGCCGTAACGGCGGGCAGTTGTTTTGTCTGCATTGTCGGCTACCGCGTCGACGGGCACGACTACTTGGCCGAGGCGCGCCAAAATGGTGCAACTGTCGCCTTAGTTGAGCGCTTTGTCGACGTCGACATCGCGCAGATAAAGTTGGCCGATACGCGCTTGGCGCTGGCGGCAGCCGCGCATCGCTTTTACGGTCGACCATCGCACGATTTATTTTTGGTCGGCGTAACGGCGACCAATGGCAAGACCAGTACGTCGTTTATGATCGACCAAATCTTTCGGCAGGCCGCCTTTGAGCGGGCCATTGTCGGCACGGTTAAAACCGAATTTAAGGGCTTTGTCGAGCCGTCGATTTTGACGACGCCCGAATCGCTCACTCTACAGCGCTATTTTAGCGAAATGAAAGCGGCCGGCGTCAGCCACTGTACAATGGAAGTGTCGTCGTCGGGGCTCGAATTAAAGCGCGTTTGCTTTGCCGATTTCGACGTCGTTACACTAAACAATATCAGTCACGAACACATCGACCAACACGGCTCATTTGAGGCCTATGTCAATTTTAAAAAGTCGCTTATTTTAAATGCCAAGCCGTCGGCTTGGGCGATATTAAATTTAGACGATGCCGTTTCAAAATCGCTGATTGGGCAGACCAAGGCACAAGTATTGAGCTATGGCTATGAAGATAACAGTGGCGATTTAAGCGTACAGGCACTCGACTTGTCAACTGGCAAGGCCCGCTTGACAGTGGCGCTCAAGCGACCGATTGCGACGCAATTTGGCACCGTACAGCCGACTACTTACCAGCTCAACTTAAATGTCGCCGGCTTTCATTCGGTTATGAACGGCTTGGCGGCGCTGGCCGTCGGCATCGTCAGCGGCGTTGCCAAGGCCGACATCGAACGCGGCTTGGCGCGCTACAACGGCGTCGAGCGGCGCTTTCAAATCATCTACGATAAAGAATTTAAGATCATTGACGACCACTTTGCCAATATTGGCAATATCGACGTCACATTTAAAACGCTCAGTTTGATGGACTATCAAAAAATCGTCTTCGTCTACGCCATTCGCGGCAACCGCGGCGTGACGACCAATCGCGAGAACGCCGAACGCATTGTCGCGTGGGCGCAAAGGCTCGGCATCGACCGCGTTTACGCGACGCTCAGTAAAGACCACGTCACGTGGAAAGACGCCGTTTCGGCTGACGAAATTGCCATCTTTAAGGCGCAATTAGACGCGGCCGGCCTAAACTATTCGATTGATGACGACTTGGCGACGACGGTTAAGCGCGCCCTTAAATGCGCCGAGCGGGGCGATGTCGTGCTGTTGGCGGGCTGTCAGGGCATGGATTGCGCCGCCCACATCGCCCTCAATGAGCTCTATCGAGAGGGGCTGGATTGGCAGCAGCATTACGGCGCCATTGTCGACCGCGTCTGCTGTTCGGAGGTAAAGCTATGCGCGAAACGATAATTGGCATTATCGGCGGAATGGGGCCGGCCGCCACCGCCAAGTTTTACAACGACCTTGTGGCCCGCACGCCGGCGACTTGCGACCAAGACCACTACCATGTCATCGTCGACGGCAATGTCAAAATAGCCGACCGCACCGCCTACATCTTTGGCGATGGGCCGTCGCCGCTGGACGCGCTGATTAAAACGGCTAAGCGCTTGGCGTGCTGTGGCGTGGGCGTCGCCGCCATACCCTGTATGACGGCACACTATTTTTACGACGACATCGCCGCAGCGGTCGATTATCCAATTGTTCACGCCATGCGCGAAACCAATCACTATATTAAAGCGCATTATCAGGTAAAGCGCGTCGGCATCTTGTGTACCGACGGCACGCGTCAGATGCAGCTATTCGATAAGCATCTAGAGGCGGTCGAGCTACTCTATCCGTCGTCCGCTGGACAAGCGCGCGTCATGCAGGCCATTTATGGTGCAGGGGGCATAAAGGCGGGGCAGACGACGGGGCGCCCAACCGAATTATTGGCGGCGGTCGCGGCCGATTTAGTGGCCAGTGGGGCAGAGCTGATCGTCGCCGGCTGTACCGAGATACCGCTGGCCTTGCAGCAACAGCACGTCACAGTGCCGCTGATCGATGCACTCGCCGTCACAATCGAAAAATTGCTGACATATCGTTAAAAAACCGTATAAAAGCATTAAAAAAAGCCCTGTTAAGGGCTTTTTTGATGGGTTGAAAGAGATTATTCAAACTTATCGTAATAAATTAATGCCTCGTCGACGCCAACCGCCATTAACGATTCGGCCGCCGAGGTGATCATGCGCGGGCTGCCGCACATATAGGCCTCTTTGTCGTCGCCATTTTCTAGATACTTTGTAATCATCGCGTCGACCCGAATGGTGTCGCCTTCCCACTTATCGGCCTTTGTCGCGCCGGTCAGCGAACAGATTAGCTTAAAGTTTGGCAGGTCGCGTTCTAGTTCGGCCAGTTTATCCATCATAAAGAGGTCTTCTTTTTTACGCGAACTGAAGAAGAAGGTACACTTGCGGTCGATTTGATTTTCTTGCATATGCCTTAAAATTGACATAATTGGCGCCATGCCGGTACCGGTTGCCACCATAATCATTTCGCGCTCGTTGTCCATGTAGTAGAAGTCGCCAAATGGGCCAATGATGGTAAAGTCGTCGCCGACTTTGAGGTGGTGGTGAACATAGGTCGATGCGACGCCATTGCTGACCAAGCCGACAAACAGCTCAATTTGCGTATTGTTGCTCGGCGCACCGGCCATCGAGTAGGCGCGGTAAATATCTTCTTCGCTGTTCTCGTATTCCGGCACCAGTATTTGAATGTACTGACCGGGTTTAAAGTCGATCGTTTCACCGGCCGGTAAATCCAGAATTAGGTGCATAATGGTCGGCGTCAACAACTCGTTTGAAGCGACCTTACAGTTGTACTGCTTGACGTTGAACAAATGCTCTGGTATTTCAATTTTAATGTCGTCTTTAACCTTGCACTGACAGCTTAGCCGCACGCCGTCTTGGCGCTCTGCTTCTGTCACAAAGCCGGCTTCCGTCGCCAAGAACTCGCCGCCGCCCTCTGTAACTTTCACCTTACAATAGCCGCAGTTGCCCTTGCCGCCACAGGCCGAGGGGATAAAGATTTCGTTTTCAATTAACGAACTGAGCAGCGTGTCGCCGCCCTCGATCATCAGTTCTTTGTCGTCGTTAATGGTCAGTTTCTTTTCGCCGTAATTGGCAATTGTCGTATTGGCAATCGACAACAAGAGGGCGAGCGTAGCCGAAATAGCTGACATCGATAAGACGGTTTTAATTATTTCGTTCATGTCGCCTCCTATTGAATTTGTACGATGCCGCTAAAGCCGATAAATGCCAGCGCCATCAGGCCAGTGATAATCAGCGTAATGCCGGGGCCTTCTAAACCCTTTGGTATCGGGTTTTTGGCAATTTTCTTTCTGATGCCGGCCATTGTGACAATGGCGAGCGTCCAGCCGACACCGGAACCGATGCCAAAGGCCATCGATTGAAATAAATCGTATTTTCTGATGACCATAAACAGAGATACGCCGAGAATGGCACAGTTGACGGTAATCAGCGGCAAGAAGATACCGAGTGCGTAGTAGAGCGCTTGAAAATAGCGGTCGATTATCATTTCGACAATTTGCACAAAGGCGGCAATGACGATGATAAAGACGATAAAGCGCAGGTATTCAATGCCGAGTGGTACTAAAATGTAGTGATAAACTAAGTAGTTTAACAGGGTGGTAAAGGTCAGTACAAAGGTAACGGCCTGACCCAAGTTGAGCGACGTTTTAATCTCGCTCGACACGGCGATAAACGAGCACATGCCGAGGAAGTTCGACATGATCATATTGTTGGTAAAAATCGCCGCAAAGAAAATAATTAGTGGATGTATTTCAGTCATTATTTAGCACCACCTTTCGAATCGGCACCATCGGGGTCGGGGAACAAGTTTTTGGTCGACCAAATGACGATTGCCAGCATGAAGAACGCGCCGGGGGGCATAATCATCAAGGTCCAGTTAACCCAGCCGCTACCGAGTATTGAAATGCCGAACAGCGTGCCAAAGCCCAGTAGTTCGCGCACAGTTGCAATTGTCAACAGCACCACTGAATAGCCGGCGCCCATTGCCAAACCGTCGATAAACGAGGGTAGCGGCGGATTGTTTTGGGCAAACGATTCAGTGCGCCCCATGATAATACAGTTGGTGATAATGAGGCCGATGTAGGGGCCGAGCGCCTTGCTCATGTCGGTCCAGTAGGCCTTTAACAAAATGTCGACGATGATGACAAAGGCTGCAATAATCAGCGTTTGCACCACCATGCGAATGTGCTTTGGTATAAAGCGCCTAATAATTGAAACGACCAGCGATGAAAAGGCGGTAACGAACATTAGGCCAAGGCCCATGATTAGCGAGTTCATCATCAAGTTGGTGACGGCCAGTGAAGAACAAATGCCCAGAATTTGTCTAAATACCGGGTTGTCCTTAATTAAACCGGCCTGAAAAATGCGCTTGAATTTCTTTAGTGTATTAGCGGCCATTACAAGTCACCCCCCACCGTATCTAAAAAGGTCGTAATGTTCTGATTGATAATGTTTTTGACGGCTTGCGACGTCAACGAGGCGCCGGCGATGGCATCGACTGCGCCACCGGCGGCGGGGCGGTAGATAACCGTTTGATCGCCCTTTAAGGGAATGCCGCGAAACTGTTCTTTAAACCAGTCTTCATCGACGCGGCCACCCAAGCCGGGCGTTTCGGAATGCGATACAAAACTGATGCCGATCAGATTTTCCAGTTTGGCGTCGACGGCGGCAAAGCCGGTCATCGAGCCCCATAGGCCTGAACCGGTAATCTTAAAGGCGTAGCCGGCGGTTTGACCGTCGACCGTTGCGCGGTAAATTTCGAGCCCGTTGATTTGTTCGCTGACGACCTGTTGTTCGAAAGTGCTTTCGATGTCGGCGGCAGTCGCTCCGTGGTCGAGATTTAAAACGTAGAGAATACTCTGCTTAATCTCCAGTTCGGCCTGTTTTTTAATGGTCTCTTTGGTCAGGTTGTTCAGCGTTGCCAATACGCTGACGAACACCACGGTGACGATTAGCATAAAGACGACGGGGTAGACGATACGCTTTTTCTTAGCCATGCGTCACCTCCACTTTTTTCTTCTTCTGCTTGAGGTACTTGACCAATTCATCTAAAATTGGGCCAAAGGTGTTGCCGATTAAGACGGCAAACATCACGCCGCCGGCAAATAGGGCAAAGCCGCGAATGACGACTGTAACGACGCCAATTAATATGCCGTAAATAAATTTTGCTTCTCTTGTCTTGGGTGAAGAAATGGGGTCTGTCGCCATAAAGACGGCGGCAAATAGCACGCCACCTGACAGTATGCCGACCAGCGGATTGGGCACCGATGTGGCGCCGAGCAAATAAAAGGCGCTGTCGGCGACGGTGAAGCCGGCCAACATGGCGACCATGATTTCCCACGATGCCGTCTTAGAATAAATTAAATAGATGCCGGCTAAAATAATGATAATGGCGCTGGTTTCGCCAATTGAGCCGCCGATGTTGCCGATTAGCAGCTTGAACGCATCGGTGACTTGACCGGCGCTGCGGTAGAGCAGCATTGGCGTGGCGCTGGCCAGTGCGTCGGCCGGTACGTATTCGCCAATAAAGGCTCCAAAGCCGCCCAAGCCATCGGCAAAGGGCTTTGTCCATTGGCCGGTTAAAAAGGCCGGAAAGTTGACGTAGATAAAGGCGCGTCCGACCAATGCCGGGTTAAAGACATTGCGACCAAAGCCGCCAAATACCATTTTGCCAAAGACGATGCCGAAGACGATGCCGATTGCCACAATTAAAAGCGGCGTTCTAACCGGCAAAGTCAGTGCGTATAGCACCACCGAAACCAAGACGGCTTCAGATATCGGCTTGTCGTTGCGCCTGACAAAGACCCATTCGGTCGCCGCGCCGGCCAATAGCGCAGTGCCAATTACCAATAAGACGCGCCAGCCAAAGAAGTAGACGGCGCCAATGATAACGGGCGCCAGTGCATAGAGCACTTTGCGCATCATGGCTTGCTTTAACAGTTTAATGCCAAATAATTTGTAAATAATAATCACTCTCCCACTTTTACCAAGATGTCATAAGTATTCAGCTTGGTTGTTATGTATTAGACGCATTAGCCAAAAAAACGTAACTGTTCAGTCGAGAGCTGTCATTTCGAGCACAGCCGAGAAATCTCGGGTTTTAAAAGTGAGATCTCTCCATTTCGCTACGCTACAGTCGAGATGACATAACACTCGAATGGTTACAAAAAAACAGTAAATTAATAACTAGGCTAATTATAGCATATTTGGCTATCGACAACAATTGATAAAGAACAATTGTTACATAAAATCGTAGTGGAAATTGGTCGCCATTTGCATTATACTAAAGCTAGTAATGTGCTGCTAAATTCTAATTTTTGAAGGGGAACTATGTTAAAGAAAATATCCTATGTCGTCTTCCCGTTTGTCGTCGTCATCATTGCGCTGTTTGTGATGGCTGGCTTTAACGGCTTTTATTACTATCAATTTGCTAAAAACAATACCTACGATGCCGTCGACATCGCCAAGGCTGATATGCCGAAAGTGATCGACCGCTTGTCCGGTTACGTCGTGGGGCGCTACCCCAATTTTAATTATCAACTGAGTATCGACGGCGTTGAACAAGACGTTTACAATCGGCGCGAAGTACTACATATGGCCGACGTGCGTCAAATTTTTGACATCACGCGCTATATTGGCGCCGCTTTGGCAATGTACGTCACGGCGCTCATCTTTGCCCTAGCGGAGAGCGACAGAATGAAATACTTGATCGATTTAACGCGAGCGGGGCTAATTGGCGTGCTGCTGATAGCAGTGTGTTTGGGCCTATTGGTCGTGCTCGACTTCGCCAAATACTTCGTCGTCTTTCACGAAATCTTTTTCGACAACGATTTGTGGCTACTCAACCCGGCGACTGACCGATTGATTCAGATGTTGCCGCAGGTTTTCTTTCGCGATATGGCAGTTGCCATCACCTTGTTGGCCCTGCTGTTGGCCGCTGTGATGCACTTAGTGGCAGTTGTCATCGGCAAAAGACGACCAGCCAAAAGTGAGATAAAATGATAAAATTTTGTTTGGCCAATCACTTCGATGCCAATTACCGCTACCAAATCGACCAATTAAAGCAGCTCGCCGCAGATCAATCGGCCATTGTAATCGTGCCCGAACAGGCCACCTTGCAGGCCGAATACGAACTGCTCGACCTGTTGCAGACCGAAAATGAACTGCTCGAACTGTTGGACTGCAAGGGCTTGCTGCAAATTGAAGTGCTCAGCTTCAAGCGCATTGTACAGCGTATTTTAAGCGATACCAGCTACGCCGACAAGCGGCCGCTGAGCGATTTGGGCAAGCAAATGCTATTGGCCGACATTATCGAAAGCGGTCGCGAGCAACTCGACTTATACGGCGAGGCACATAAAATTAGGGGCTTTTTAGACCAGCTGAGTGCCGTCATCAGCGACTTTCGCCATCAGGGCATCGTCGCCGACGACTTGACAAAGCTACTGCGCCAGCCGGACGACGCGCCGTTATTCGACAAAAAATTGACCGAAATTGGCTATATTTACGCGCAGTATTTGGCGCGGCTCGACGCCACAACCTTTGACGACGACGGCTTAATTAAGCGGGCGACCGAACTGTTGGCCGAACGGCCACTATTTGCCGATAAAACGGTTATCGTCAGCGGTTTTTCTAGCATGACGGGCAGCGAACAGCAGCTGTTAATTGCGCTGGCCCGCCAAGCGGCCAAAACCACCGTGCACATCGTCGTCGACGACGGCCAAGTGGTCGATTGCTATGCGCGCACATTTTTAGATGGTCTAATTGCCAAAATGGGCGATTTGCAATATGTCATTAGCGAGAATTTTCGCCCGCCCAGCGCAGCTGTGCGGGCCTTTCGCTCGGTTATCGACGCGTCGACCGCGCCACCTGGTGGCATTGCCTGCTTTGTCGCCAATAATAGTCGAGCCGAACTAGAAGCCGTTTTTAGCGATATTGTGCGCCACTACCAAACGGGCGACTATCGCTGGCGCGATATGGCCATTGTCACGAACCAGCTGGTCAATTATCATCGCTCGATTAAGCGGCTGGCCGAAATTTATAAAATACCGATTTTTATCGACGCTCGGCGACCGGCTATTTCGCATTACATTGTCGATTTTATCCTGTCTTTACTGCGCGCCATACTGTACAATTATCGCCTGCGCGACGTCGTTAAGCTGCTCAAAACCGGCTTTTTTGAGTTGACCGAAAGACAAATTTGGCAAATTGAAAATATCGCGCTGGCCTATCACATCAACGGCAAAGACTGGTTTGACAATTTGCCGGCCGACGACGATTTAAGGGCGGCAATTGCAGCGCTGATGGCCAGTTTGAAAACTTTGCAGAACAGCTTACAGGCGGCTGCTAGCGGCGAACAAAAAATAGCTGCACTGCGCAGCTATTTAGACGATTTGGCGGTGCTGACGCGCGTCGCCGACGACGTCGACCAGCTCTACGCGGCGGCCGAATACGAGCGCTCTGAAGAACTGGCGCAGGTTTACAACATTATCGACGACGTGTTCTATCAAATTTACGCCGCGACGACGCAGCGCAATTTGTCGCTCGAACAGTTTTACGACCTGTTAAAATTGGGCTTTGAAAAATATGAAATCGGCATTATTCCACAGGTGCAAGACTATTTGATCGTCGGCAATATCAAGCGTACCCGCTTGGCCAAGTTAAAGGCGATTTACTTTATCGGCATGGACGAAACGGCTATACCGAGCGCGGTTAGTCGTTCGACAATTTTTAACGACGACGAAATGATGCGCCTGCAGGCGATTGGCCTAGAGCGGCTTGCCACGCAGGCCTATAACTACAATGAAGAAGTTTATAAAAGCTATGAAAATATCTTAAAGGCCGATGTCGTCAAATGGTATTATGGCAAGGCCACGCCGGAGGGCGACGTCGTCCGTCCGTCGATTTGGTTTGAGCAAATCGGCGGGGTGCAGGCGACTAACTTAACGCCGGCCTATTTAGCGGCACTCAATTTAGACGAGGCCTATTTAGAGCGCCTGTTATTCGACTTGGCAGACGCCAATGCGGCGGTCGATGGCGCGGCATTGGCCGAACACTTTAGCGCCACAGCAGCGGCTAAAGCGGCCGCATTTAGCGCCGGTCGACGCTACCAAAACAGCGCGCCACAATTAAATGAAGCGCTGATTAGTCAACTGTATGGCAGTCAGTTCAGCGCCAGTGTTAGCCGCTTAGAAAGCTACGCGGCCTGTCCCTATCAGCACTTTGTCAAGTACGGTCTAAAGCCCAAAGTTGAAAAAGAAGTCGACCTCGACTTTCTCGACATCGGCGACTTTTATCACAAAATTATTGAAAACGTCGTCAACAGCTGGCTGGTGCTGCCGCCCGACCAGCGCACGACAGGGCAGTTCGACGACATTTATCTGCGCCATTACGAGGCCTATTTAGAGCAGCACTATCGCTTTCGTTACAACGATAAAAACTGCTATTTTGCACTGCGCTTAAGGGGCGTTTTAAAGACGGCGCTCCAGCAAGTTGTCAGGCAGTTGGCAATAGACAGCTTTACTGAAATTAGCAGCGAAGTCAGCTTTGCCAATCGGCCAGATGCGCTAATGCCGGCGCTCAATTTATACGACCGAGCCGATGCCGTCGTCAACTTGCGCGGCGTAGTCGATCGCCTCGACGTGGCGATTGTCGGCGCCGAAAACTACCTGCGCATCGTCGACTATAAGTCGTCTGCCAAAAAACTCGACGTGCAAGAAGTACTGCACGGCTTACAATTGCAGTTAATGATTTACTTAAACGCCGCCTGTCAATTTATGACGCGGCAAAGCGGCAGTTCAGTGCGGCCGTTTGGCGCCTTTTACTTTTCAGTTGGCGAAGTGACCATCGATGACGACGACGGCAGGGTGACGGACATCGCCGACAATTTGTTGGCCGCCCACCAGTTAAATGGCGTATTTGTGGCCGATGACGCCGTAATAGCGCAACTCGACAGCAGCTTTGCCGACGACGGCGCTTCCAAAATTATCGATGCCAAGCGAGCAGCTCAGGGCGTAAAGCCAAATCGGCAAAGCGTCACGGCCGAACAGCTCGACACATTAAAAGACTACGCGCTATATAAAGCCAAACAGTTGGCGCGGCAAATATACAGTGGTGTCATCGCAATTAAACCGGTGCTTTCGTCTGCTAAGACGCCCTGTGATTACTGTCAGTACGGCGATATTTGTCGCTTTGATGCCACCAAGTCGCACGAAAACTACGCGCGGCTCGACGGCGTCGCTAGAGATGAGGCCCTGTCCACGATGAAGGAGAAAATGTCTGATGAACTTAACCAGTCAGCAACAACTGGCGATTAAGACGCGCGCCAAAAATATGCTGGTAGCGGCATCGGCTGGATCGGGCAAGACATTTGTGCTGGTCGAGCGCATCATCGACTTAATTGAAGCCGGTGAAATGTCGATCGACAGTTGCTTAATTGTCACCTTTACCAATGCGGCCGCCGCCGAAATGCGCGAGCGCATTGCCAAGGCCCTGTTAAAGCGCGCCGCCGGCCAGCTCAAAAGATTGCACTTTGCCAATATTTCGACGCTGCACGCCTTTTGTAAAAACGTCATTGCCGAGCACTATTACACAATCGACCTAAACCCCAACTTTAAGGTCGCCAGTCAACAGCTGATTGATATTTTGTTAGACGATGCGATTGACGCCGCGTTGGCCGACGGCTACGCCGCGCTGACTGCCGATTTTGTCAATATGATGGGCTGCTTTAGCAGCCATCGCGGCGACGACGGCCTAAAAGACTATATCAAGAAAATTTACTATTTGTCGATGTCCAGCGCCGACCCCGCCAAGTGGCTGGCCGACAGCCGCGCACTGTACGATGTGGCCAGTGGTCAAATACCGTTTTTAGAGTCGCTGGTCGACAGCTTAGTCGCCGAACTAAAGGGCTATTTAGAACAGCTTGACAGGGCGCGGACACTCTGCCAAGCCGACGACGGGCCGCGCGACTACTTGGCGACTATTGAAGCCGACATCGATCAATTTCAATTCGTTGCCGACTTGCCCGCCGCAGTCGATTTCAATCGATTGTACGAGGTCGTACAGCGGGTCGATTTCGTGCGCTTGGCGACCGTTAAAAAGGCCAATAAGGAACTGGTCGACCCTGTTTTACAGGCGCGCGTCAAGGCCTTGCGCAACGCCGTAAAAGACCAATTTAAAGCCTTAAAGGGGCGCTACTTTAGGCGACCGATTGACGCCTTAATTGACGAACAACGGCAGATGAAACCGTCAATTGACAGTTTGGTCGACTTAGTCAAACAGACGGCGCACTATTTTCAGCGCAACAAATTGCGCGAAAACGTGCTCGATTTTAACGATTTAGAACAATACACCATTAAAATTTTAAGCAATCGCCAAGTGGCACAGTATTATCAAAAGCGCTTTAGTCATATCTTTGTCGACGAATACCAAGATTCAAACCGCGTTCAAGAAGCGATTATCGACGCCATTAAGCGGACTGACAATCTGTTTTTAGTCGGCGACGTCAAGCAGAGCATTTATCGCTTTAGGCGCGCCGAACCGCAGCTTTTTTTGGAAAAGTTTAGGCGCTACCCACAGTTAGACGATGCCGTGCGGGTCGACTTAAACGATAACTTTCGCACGCATCCCGACATCTTAAAGGGCGTCAATAGCGTATTTGCCAAATTGATGACGACGCAATTCGGCGGGCTAAACTACGCCGACGACAGCATGCTGACGACGATTCGCCAAGATTTTGTCGGTTCGGCCAAGCCCAACATCGTCTTGGCCGACCTAGCTTCGCTTGAGGGCGCGGCCGACGGCAAGGCCGAATTGGCGCTGCAGTTGTTGGCCAGTCGGGTGCGCGCCATTTGCCAATTGCAGTATAGCGAAAGCAGCAGCGACCCTCAGAGCGGTCAACCGATTGTGCAGCAGCGCCGCTTTCGTTATGGCGACATCGTCATTTTATTGCGCAGTGCCAATCGGGCCGGCCCGCAGATTCGCGACTATTTTAATAAGGTTGGCATACCGGTTAGCATCGACCAAGAAGATAGTTATTTCGATTTAATTGAAGTGGCGACGCTGATAAACTACTTAAAAATTATCGATAACCCATTAAAGGACATTCCGCTGTTGGCCGTTTTGCGCTCCTTTTTTGGCGGCTTTAGCGACGACGAACTGGCCGAAATTGCAGTGACGGCAGACGATTACTTCTTTGAAGCGTTGGAAGCCTATTGCGAATTTGGCGCAAATCAAGCATTAAAGGGGCGCATTAAGGCCTTTTTAGAGCGTTATTACGCACTGCGCGCCAGCCGCTTTTTACCGGTCGGCGAATTTATTTGGCTGCTGCTCAATCAGACGGCCTATCGCCAATATGTGTTGGGGCTGCCCGACGGCGTCAAGCGCGCCAAGCAAATTGACGTCTTGCTGGCCAAAGCCGACCAATTTGAAAGTGAAAACCAAACGGGTCTGCATCACTTTGTCGACTATCTCGACCAGTTAAAGCGCTCTAAAATTGATTATGGCGGCAAGTCAAACCCCGCTGATGTGGTCGACGCCGTGCGCGTGATGAGCATTCATAAATCGAAGGGCTTAGAATTTAAGGCGGTCATCGTCGGCAATATCGACAAGCGCTTTAATTTGCGCGATGCGCAGGACAAACTGATACTAGACGCCAACTTGGGCATTGTCGCCAAGTGGCAAGACCCAGCTATGCACTTGCAGCGCAGCACCATACTGTATCACTATTTGGCCGATGCGCTAAAGCGCGAGAGCATCGCCGAAGAACAGCGCTTGCTATACGTGGCGATGACGCGGCCGATTTATCACCTAGAACTCGTCGGCCTGACAAAAAATATTGAAAAAAAATTCAGCGCTTGGCAGTTGAGCGATGCGCCGTTTTACCTGTCAAAGCAGACCAGCTATTTAGATTGGCTGATGTCGACCTTGCTCGACCAAGCGGCCGCGCCGCCCACCGCGTTGCCGGCGCAGATTGGCTTGCCACATTTTAATATCGCCATTGTCGGTCAAGCCGATTTATTGGACAAAGCGGCCGGCGCGCGCCCTGAACGCGCTCAAAATATTGAAATTGCGCGCATCAATACAGCTTTTAACGGCTACGGCGACGATTTGCCGGCGCGCTTGTCGGTCAGCGCCTTAAAAGATGACAGCGCTGCTATTAAACCGCAAAAATTAGTTTTAAAAGACAGCTTTGGCAAAGCCGAGCAGGGTTTTGTCGTCGGCAATTTATATCACAAAATTATGGAACAACTGCGCTTTAAAAACGACGACGTAACGGCGATTGTGGCCGACTTGTCGGCTCGCCTGACTGTTGATATAGCGGCCAAAGTTAACGTCGCGCGCATCGCTCAATTTTTAAAGAGCTCGCTCTATGCGCGCATTGCCGGTGCCACTGCGGTTTACCGCGAACAGCCCTTTGTCTATCGCTATGAACTGGCGCCGGGCAAATTTACGACATTACAGGGCATTATCGATTTGCTGTTTATCGAGGGCGAGCGCGCCGTAGTGGTCGATTACAAGAGCGATCGGGTCGACGATGTCGCCGTGCTTAAAGCGCGCTATCATCGTCAGGTTGAACTATATGGCGAAGCCGTCGAACAAATTTTAGGCATGCCGGTAAGCGAACGGATACTATACAGCATTCATTTAGCTGAAGCAATTAGTTGGTAAGTAGTACAGCTTAGCTTTATCATTTACTACCGCGCATTAATGCACCGTCTGCTGTGGGTGGGTTAGGGGAAAACTGACTTGCGATAGCGCATCGCAAGTCGACAGTTTTGGCATGGTTTCAACTAGATGCAAACGAGTGGCGCAGCTTAATCTGCAGAAACTGAATAGATATCTTTTAAGCTTATTTTTTTTACCGGAACTCCATTGAATGTTGAGGGCAATTGCTTTTTAAATGCCACTTTCGAAAACAAATAGTATGTTTCAACTTTTTTATTTAGTGAACTGGCATCGTTGGCCAACCCTTGTAAAACGGTTTTATCAATTGGTTGATTGCGATACTTGCAAGCTCCGACAATAATACTTTTCGTCGTCGCCAAAGTTGCAACAATATCAATTTGCGCTTGACGACGTTCTTTTTTATGGTTGCCCCACCATTGTCCAATTTCAGTAATTGGTTGGCTTGTCGCAGCGTATTTAAGTAGGTACTGGCGGCACATTTTTTCAAAAATTCTACCCATATATTGCGACAGTTTTGTTGCGACTAATGTATCGTAATATCGCGCCATCTGATTGGTTGAAATCAGCGCTTGATTAGGTGGTATAAATTTATACCAGAAGTTGAAAAACGCATCGTCAATTAAATAAATTGGGCGTTTGCTCTTT
>PDWI01002103.1_pt1 | contig 30553 bp, 27 predicted proteins | sample 1430891 | NCBI WGS metagenome assembly PDWI01 (sample SAMN01162508, study PRJNA174530) | Oral metagenome, whole genome shotgun sequencing project. | biome: Marine environment; feature: Marine mammal; material: Swab sample of the gingival sulcus; isolation source: swab sample of gingival sulcus... | reverse complement strand
CAACCCAGATGTTCTTTTAGGCTGGTTCTCAGTTCGTCGGCAAGATCCATGGCTTCACTCTTTAGGTTTGGTCACTGTGAGTGAACCAGCTTGCCGACGACTTTTCAACTAGTTACATATTTTGTCGTGAACAGAGATCGCTTATACAAGCTCCTTACGCCTAGCTTAGAAAACGCCGGGAATGAATACCTGAGTGCTTTATGATATGCAGACACTTCATTATATTGTTCAGTACGTGTTCCCTCTCGGCGGTACTCGTCATCTGTGTATGATGACTCAGGCCTGGCAGTATCCTTACTCATAAAGTCATAAGCCCGTTTGAATACAAAGGTCTTAATAGGGGGTGTTTGTAGGCAATCATCGTAAAATATTGGGTGCTCAACAGCTTTTTCCCAATACTTATTGGTAGACTTAATATCTTCCTTAATTAATGTATTGAAGTTTTTAGGGTTACAGGCATTAAATGCATTTGCCAGATTAGGCGGTAGTGTGCCTGCCGAGCAAGACAGGCTTAGCGATGCAGAGACAAAAAATATAATTAACGCCCCCTTATTGAACATACTTTCCTCCACGTAGGGTACTTCGATTGCGATAGGTTTTTTCTACCAGCCGTAAAGACTTTTGCTTCGACCAGCATTGCAATAAACATGACACTTCCTCATCGAATAAGCTGTTGAGTATCTGGCGAGTACAGCGTAGCCTACCATATTTGAAGAAATTATAATCATTCTAATCCAGTAGATGATCTTGCTGAATGCAATAAAAAAACCGCTGCGAATACTTAAATTCACAGCGGCTTTGTTAATTATTCAGAGAAAGCATTTACCAATAGGCAAACGACTTCATCCAAATAGCTTACTTATCGTCAGAACCACCATTGTGACCTGAATCATCGTTGCCATTATCATCATCGTCGTCATCCTGAGTCGCATGGTAAATTAAACCACCGACTAATAACGCACCTGCAATCTTGGCAAAGGAAGCACCGCCACCACCGTAGCCACCTGCTGCTGAGCCCGTACCCACATACGTGTTACGGCCCGCATGAGACGCTGTACTTACGTAAGAATGGCTGGCAGACATACCACTATGCGTATGTCCGGGAGCACCTGCGTGGCTATGAGTAATCACTTGGCCATTGGCCTGACGGGCATGGGTATGCGCTACCGCATGATAACCCGGCCCACAGGTTGCACAGGCAGCCTTGGCATAACTGTAATTACCAGAATGAGAACTCTGTACGGTTTTTACACCAGAATAAGAGTGTTTAGTACCAGAGCTGGAACAACCGGTAACTGCCAAAATAGCTGACATCGCCAGAACTGCTGGAACTACCTTGTTCATTGTATCTCCTTATAGCATATTTGCTTATTGTATACTTGTTGGTAAGAAATCAATCAGTTAGGTCAGAAACCGACATAGTTACTCGGTATAAAACTGATCGTCCTCAAGTTTGAATAAGTCATCGGGAGGTAACAATCACAGATCTGATCAACGGTCGTTTTTAGAGGATAGTACCGCTGATTCATATGACGAACACAAAAAAAGCCCAACAAAGTGGGCTTTTTTTAAACACGAAGCACACTATCTGACTAGATTCGTGCGACTCCTGTATCACGTGCTGCCTGAGAAACAGCGACTGGGATACGCTCCGCCAAACGTGGGTCTAACGGGGTCGGAATAATGTAATCCGGGCCGAACTCCATAACGTCTTTGCCGTAAGCATCTTTTACCGACTGGGGGACGGGCTCCATGGTCAGATCAGCCAACGCTTTCACCACCGCAATCTGCATTTCCATATTAATATCACTGGCGCGAACATCCAGCGCACCACGGAAAATGAACGGGAAACACAGCACGTTATTTACTTGATTCGGGTAATCACTCCGTCCTGTCGCAATAATGACATCATCACGAGTGGCTTTTGCCAACTCTGGCTTAATTTCAGGATTTGGGTTAGACAGCGCAAACACGATTGGCTTAGGTGCCATGGATGTCAACATTTCTGGTGTCATCAAGTCCGGGCCTGACAAGCCGATAAATACGTCTGCGCCGTCGCAGGCATCCGCCAGTGTGCGTTTATCCGTCTCTATTGCAGCGAGTTGTTTTTCTTTGGTTAAGCCTTCACGCCCAGTGTGAATGACTCCCTGACGGTCAATCATATAAATGTTCTGACGATCTGCGCCCATCGCCACCAGCAAATTAGCCGACGCAATTCCCGCAGCGCCAGCTCCCAGACAGACAATTTTAGCTTCTTCCAGTGTCTTCCCTTGCAGCTTCAGTGCATTCATCATGCCTGCAGCAATAATAATCGCTGTACCATGTTGATCATCATGGAACACCGGAATATTCAGCATTTTCTTTAACCGCTGCTCAATCTCGAAACAACGCGGCGCAGCAATATCTTCCAGATTAATCCCGCCAAACGTGTCTGCGATGTTCGCAACCGTCTGGATAAATTCTTCGGTATCGGTTGTGCTTACCTCAATGTCAAAGACATCAATCCCCGCAAAACGCTTGAACAGCACCCCCTTACCTTCCATAACCGGCTTACCCGCCAGCGCACCGATATTGCCTAGCCCAAGTACCGCAGTACCATCCGTAATCACCGCAACCAGATTCCCTTTCCCCGTGTATTTATAAGCATCCTCTACATTCTGCTCAATTTCCTTACACGGCTCTGCAACTCCCGGAGAATATGCCAGTGACAAATCATACTGAGTGACGGTTGGCTTGGTAATGTTCACTTCCAACTTACCGGGCTTTGGCTCGGCATGGTATTGTAATGCGGCATCTCTCAAGTCTGACATAGGCGGTTCCTCTCTAAATAATGTACGATATGGCAGTCGCAAATGGGACGACGGTCAAATCTAACATGCCAGAACGGTCTCTGACTAGCGACTGAGTCGCATAATGAGAATAAATGACCGAATACTAAAATACGGGATGGTTCAATCCTGCATTTTGCGTTGTATCGCTGCTAATGCCCCACGCAATATGTTCAACTCAGACGCATCCATCTCTGCCCGTGCAAAGAAACGCCGTAGCTTTAACATCAACTGTCCGGGGTGCTGCTGGTTGACGAAGCCACTATCATTCAACACCGCTTCCAGTGTTTCATAAAAATTCTCGCGCTGGGCAATGCTGGGTAATAGCCGCGTTTCCTGAGCCACTTCGCCCATCACACGCTCATCATTCATCACTTGCTTTCTTAGCTCGTAGCAAAGAATCTGTACCGCAGAGGCCAAATTCAGGGAGCTATATTCGGGGTTGGCCGGAATAGTGGCACGATAATGTGCCAACTGGATATCATCATTGTGAAGCCCCATTCGTTCCGGGCCAAACACCAGGGCAACAGGGCTCTTGGTGGCTGTCTGGTATAACGTCGCGGCGGCCTGCGATGGCTCCATTACTGGCAGATCAAAAGTGCGTGGTCGAGCAGTGCAAGCAATGACCAGTTCGCAGCCTTGCACAGCCTCATACAAAGAATCAACAACCTGAGTCTGTGCGAGCAAGTCCTCCGCACTGCTGGCCATTTTATTGGCTTTTTCTGATGGATAATCACGCGGCTCCACCAAGACTAACTGACTTAACCCCATAGTCTTCATGGCGCGTATAGACGAGCCGATATTGCCGGCGTGATAGGTTCGCACCAGTACAATACGGATGTTCTCAAGCATGATGATCCCCCAAGGTCAGGCGCGATAACGCCGCAAAATTCACTCCCTGCTTTGCATCAAACAAAGGCTGAATAATGTCATCAATCCCCTGCTGAAAGCCCGCTGCCGCCAAAAGCTCCTCAGCATTGCCGCCCCGATACAATAGCTGGTAGTAAGCGTCTGTCTCAATGATTTTTTCAAAGGCCTCCACTGCCATCTCCGATCCGGTTTTCTTACTGCGGGATGAGGTATTTAATAAGCGTTCGGTATAAGCCACGGCTGGTGCAAGCAATAACTGACTGAGTTCACTTTGTGCAGTACGGTATGCATCCAGCAGACTTAATAATCGCACCTCGGGATGTGCCACCGTTGTAAACTGCCACGAACCATCCATGTGCAAAAAGTAAGTCACGATGTCCGTGCCACTATTGACAAGAATCAGATGACTCAGCCATGCCTTCAACTGGTCCGCAGGCTTACACCGTGCATAACGATACAGCAGGTTTCCACGCTCATAAATGCCATCCAACGTACCACGCAGGCGGTAATGGCCAATTGAATAATCAATATCCAATGGTGCGCGCTTTTCCCCTAAGTCCAATGCACGAAGCTTGTCCACAAAACCACTTAGTTCCTGCGACATATTCTCAAATAATTGCTCACCCAACTCCCCTTGCGGCCAACGTCCTTGCGCTCTGAGGCGCTGTAAAAACAACTGATCAACGTCCTCATCTTGATCGCTGAGATAACGGGATAACCACTCTTGATTGACAAGGAATTTTTCCAGATTATTCAGCTCGAACGACTCGCTGGGTTCGATGATTTCTTCCATGCCCTTGAGCCGTATTTGCAGATGCTTTTCGACAAAATAGCGTTGCGGGTGTGCAAAAAAGCGGAATAAATCCTGAAGGTCAATCACCATCTCAGCCTCAACCGGCTCTCGCCCCAGTAACTCCCCTTGCCACCAGGGAGCTACCGCCTCCGCAGGTGGTGTTTGTAATCGTCGAGCGACACCCAGGGCTGCCTCAGAGTAACTAAATAGACCATTGTCATTACTGGTCTGAAAATAACGCGCACTATGCGCTTGCAACGGATGGCGCGTTACAAGCTGTTGTTCGGGAATATGGTAATACTGATCCAGCACATCCAGCAGTTCCGCAACAACCACCGAGGGCGGAATCTCATCATTATTTTTAATGGACTGCCCCAAATAGCTGATCAGCACTTTCTCGCGGGACGATACTAGAATTTCCAGAAACTGATAGCGTTCATCCGCGCGACGTGAACGGTCGCCACGACGAAACTCTACGTCCATTAAGTCAAATGCAGCTCGCCCGTCAACACTGGGAAACTCCCCTTCATTCATCCCTAACAACGCGATCACTTTAAATGGAATCGCGCGCATCGGCAACATGGAGCAAAAGGTTAACTGGCCGCGCATAAAGCCAGTGGCAGTTTTTTGCTCACTGGCAGCTGACTCCAAATAGTCGGTCAATACCAGCAATGTAACTGACTGCGTGTGCGCTTCAGACACGGTTCCCAGTGTCTCAAACAGCTCCCGTAGCGATCCCCACGCCAACTCGGTTTCCTGATTTTGCATTAACAACTGGCCTGCATAGTAGTGCAGCTTCCCCAGCCATTGTGCCAGTGTGTATGTTTTGGCAAGCTCCCCTCTGGCCTGTTTTAGCAATTTAAAAAAGCTGTAAAAGCCCCCCAATGCCTGCGCCTGAGAGCCTTCAATGTCACTATATGGCAATACGCCATCGCAAAACGCCTGATCACTGGGTACGGCATAACCCATCAGCAATCGCTCCAGACCATGTTGCCAACTGTTTTCAGCAAAATGACCCAGCCCCAATGCTTCACGGTGTAGCGCCGATTCGCCCCAGCGGATACGGGTTTCTTGTATCCAGTGGCGCACAATAGCCAAGTCTGCATCAAACAGCCCGAACTGCTCAGCGACAACTGGCTCTTCTAGTACACTGACGACTTCATCCCACAACATGCGGCTTTGGCTGAGCGCAAAGAAGCGCAGCAAAATATCCAATAGATGATTACTTTGGCGTAAGCTGCGGTCGGCTACTGCATAGGGAATGTCATCAAACATTGCATCAATGTATGGCAGATAGGTTTGGATATCAGGCGCCATCACCACCACATCCCGTAAATCCAGTTGTGGGTCTGCCTCAAAGCTTGCAATGAGCTGATCTTTCAGCACTTCCACTTCGCGCATACGGGAATGGCAAGCATGAATGGATAAGCTGTTATCCGCAGCAGCCAATGACAATGGGCAACCTGCCTGATTATTTAAAATGTCATTTTGCAACTGTTGCAACAGCGTGATAGTGCCGGAGGATGCCACAGCATCAAACGAGGGAATCTCTATCTCATTCGCCTGCTGCTCCAATAGTAAAATCTGAAAATCACGCCCCTGCTGCCCCAGCATGGCCAACAGCGGGTTAATGGGGGAAGTATCCGAGTCATTCAGCTGTAATGACTGCTGACGCATTTGCTGTATCACGGCTTTATGACTTTCCGCCCAAAACTCCTGACAAGGATTGAGCAAATAAAAATGTACCTGAATATGTTGGGACAAGGCCTGCAAATAAGCGAGATAAATCGGGGATAAGGTATTGATCCCGAAGACTGAAACCCGCTCTGGCAAAATATCTCTCAACTCGCCAGACGGCGTATTCTTTAGTCGCTCAATCGCATCCAACCAGTGTTGACCGTGATGCGCCCCCTCCTGCTCAGTACCTTGATGTGATAACAACGCCCGCCACAGTGCTGCCTGCCATTTTTGTGTTCGCTCGGTGACCTCGTTAGTGTCAGCGAAGCGAATCAGCTCCCCACGCTGCCAAAGTGCCAACCAGTCTGGCCGCATAAACTGGTATTGATCGTATAAATAAGCCAACTGCTGCGCTAACTGAAAGCGTTTGCGGTCTACCGCATCACCCTGCAAATACTGATGCAATGGCTGATAAACCGGTTCTGTTAACTCACGCAGCATTCCTTCAAACTGCCACAGTAGATTTTCCCGACTAAACGCTTGATGCTTTTCACCCAGCCCCAGTTTGCCCGACATGGCATTGAAAAATTTTGCCGGGAACAGGTATTCAAAATTTCCCCACAGCCGTGAGCGACTGGCAAGCTGCTGCGACAGCCAGCGCTCCATCCCCTGACTCTGGATCAAGAAAACTTCTGTTGCCAACACCGATTGCTGAGGCACACTAAGAACTGTGGTCAGATGTTCCAGCAGGTTTTCAGCATAGTTTGACGTGTGTAGTACGAACATATTGCCTCGGCTCAGTGCATTTGCGCACCGATAGGGTAATGAAATCTTCTTCTCAACAGACCAATTGGCAAAACCAACAGATTTAAGACAAAAACTGTATTTATTCCAGCAATAATCGCAATCACTAAAGTGATATCCGTTTTTGTCATGTATTTTTCGTCTGATCGAATTAGAATGGTGCGGCTGTAAATAGCATTATAAACGACCATAGGCAACCATTTGCGGTGTCGCGCATAGGGGAAGCTCCTTTAAATGAAGCTTGCAACGATCAATCTCTACCAGTTCGCCGAACAAGGGTTTTACTGGTACGAAAAAAAAGACCGCAACTGCTACCAATCCCGCGAATGGAAAAAGAAACGACGCTGGGTGGCTGCACAAATTCAGGCACTGGACGCTGATGTACTTGGCTTTCAGGAGGTGTTTAGTGTCGATGCACTGAAGACACTGGTGACCCAACTTGGCTATCATCACTTCATCACGGCTGATACGCCAAAGACAGACCCAGACGATGACTCAATGTTTCTCAGCCCCGTTGTCGCACTGGCTTCCCGATTCCCATTTAAGAGCAGCCGCCATCTAAGCATTGATAGAGAACTCAATCACTCGCTACCGATTGCTGAAGATTTTAAATTTAGCCGCCGTCCGGTATGTGTCACCATCGAAACGCCTGACCTCGGCGATGTGATGGTTTATGTGGTTCACCTGAAATCCAAACGCCCCGTTGTGGACGACACACTAGCCTACTCGGAAGAAACGCCTTGGGCAGAACGCCTTCGAGACACGCTGTTGCTGCGCTCACAAGGCGATATATTGTCCATGATCCAACGCGGGCTTGAGTCAACCTTGCTGTATCACGACATCATTGACCAGCTCGCATCAACACCCCAGTTAGTTGTCATGGGCGACCTTAACGATCAAGAGCTGTCTTCTTCGGTGCAGGCGCTCACCCAGCAACAAATGATTTATGAAGTCGGCGGCATTGAGGAGGAGAGTTGGCCGGAAGGTGCCAAAAAGGCATTGCACGATCATCGCCTCTACGACTGCTTTGAAATCACCCCGGCACTTCGCGCACAAGCACGTCCTTACACCCACCTGCATCGTGGCAAACCGATTGTGTTAGATCACATTCTGGTCTCCAATGCGCTCAATCCGCGTAACAATGAAGCGACTGGCGAGGTTTGTGATTACCGCGTACTGAACCACCACATCCGGCACGACAATATTGATAATAAACTGCAATCCGACCACGGTTTTGTCTACGTTGAAATCATGCCCTGCAAACTATCCACTGCCGCACAACCCATCGCAAGACGCATCACCACTCGCCCAAACCGCATCTGGACCAAACAGGCAACAGCCAGTGAGCTGGAGCGCCTGCGATTTATCGAGATAGCAGGCGGTGTGTACCAGTCGCATAAAAGTTATCGGCAATTTAAATCACAAGACAAGTGGAAGCATTTTTGGGCATTTTTCTTTGATACCAATCATGGATGGGTCAAGTCTATTTATGGCTCCATTCCCGTCAGCACATTGGTACAGAAAAAGCGCCATACCATTGAGCACGTTATACCCCGCTCTTTTTTGCAGGAATACCTGATCCGTAAACGGATTCCCCGCAGTATTCGCTTTGGTGCTGAGACGAATCCCTTTAATCTACTACCTGCCGACCGTACACTGAACTCGCACCGCTCCAGCTTCCAGTTCGACTTTAATGGCGACAAAGTGGTTCGTCCCGAAAAAATCCATCTAAACCCTGACGCTTATGCCAGCACAGGGATTGATCCTGATGACGAGTGGGTTGTGCCTGAGCGATCACGGGGCGATATTGCCCGTGCTATTCTATATATGTTGCTGGTTTACGAGATTGATGAGTTATATCTGGATCATCTGGAAACACTGGTGCACTGGGCAAAAGTCGATGTGCCATCAGAATGGGAATTGGCCTATAACGACTGGGTACTGGAGCATCACGGCATTCGTAATCCGTTTATTGATAAGGACGTACAACGCATGATCTGGTTAAATGATGAAGCGTTATTAAGCGGGTTACTGTGTCAGGAGCCATTAAAATGATAACCTGCCAACGACTGACGATGGCCACCCGGCACACTCACCCTATGATCTGTTATCTTAAATCCGATTAAATACTATCCATTAACGATTGTTACCCCAAGGAGAAAATCCATGTCCAGAGAAGTTGTTGTATTAAGTGCCGTGCGTTCTGCAATCGGAGGGTTTGGTGGTTCGTTAAGCTCTCTGGAGCCGCATGAACTGGCTGGCCAAGTGATGAAAGAGGCCGTTGCTCGTTCATCCGTCGCCCCTCAAGATATTAATTATGTCACTGTTGGTAACTGCATTCCGACGGATTCCCGTTATGCTTATGTGTCCCGTGTGGCCGCCATTCAAGCGGGTCTACCGATGGAATCCGTGGCAATGACCGTCAACCGCCTGTGCAGCTCTGGTTTGCAGGCTGTGGTCTCAACGGCGCAATCCATCATGCTGAATGATTGTGATTATGGTATCGGTGGTGGTGTGGAAGTAATGTCTCGCTCAGGTTACCTGTCTACCACAGCGCGCAACGGTGCAAGAATGGGTAATACTGAACTGATCGATATGATGGTTGCCACATTGAATGATCCATTCGGGGTTGGTCATATGGGTATCACGGCTGAAACGCTGGCTGAAAAATGGAATATCAGCCGTGAAGAACAAGATGCATTTGCCGCAGAATCACACCGCCGTGCAGCACTGGCGATTAAGGAAGGGCGCTTTAAGTCACAAATCGTGCCAATCACTATTAAGACCCGTAAAGGCGAGTTTACATTTGACACTGACGAGCATGTTCGCCCAGATACAACGGCTGAAAAGCTCAGTGATATGCGTCCGGCCTTCAAAAAAGGGGGTACGGTCACTGCCGGTAATGCTTCTGGCATTAACGATGGCGCAGCATTTATGGTACTGGCATCGGCTGAGGCTGCGGAGAAAGCCGGGCAAAAACCAATGGCTCGTTTGGTCTCGTATGCCGTTGCCGGTGTACCCAATGAGGTCATGGGTGAAGGCCCTATTCCAGCATCAAAACTGGCACTGAAAAAGGCAGGCTTATCACTTGATCAGATGGATGTTATCGAATCCAACGAGGCATTTGCGTCTCAGGCACTGGCTGTTGCCAAAGGTTTGGGACTGGATATGGAAAAAACCAATCCTAATGGTGGCGCGATTGCGTTGGGTCATCCGGTGGGTTGTTCCGGTGCGTTTATTGCGACCAAAGCACTGTATGAGCTGGAGAGAACAGGTGGAAAATATGCACTGGTGACAATGTGTATTGGCGGCGGACAAGGCATTGCAACTATTTTTGAACGTTTGTAAGCCATCGTACTTTGAGCAACGTTGAATAAAAAAACCCTAATAATTGGTATAGTGTCAGCAGAGCTTGGGCATTGTATAATGCGGGCGTTGCAGGATCCTATTTCCCAAATTAATGGAGCAGAATCATGAATTTAGAACGTAATGTAGGTAAAAAAGATAAAAATATCCGTATTGCAGTGGGTATTGTGTTGTTGATCGTTGGTTTGTTTTTTGCAAAGAGTACTTTGATCACGCTGATCGGTATCGTTGCGTTAGCCACGGGGGTCTTGAGTTTCTGTGGCCTGTATAAGGTGCTGGGCATGAATACCGCGACAGCTGAGGAAATTGCCACAGCCAGCCCTGACCTGACGGATCGTGCAGCAGAAAATTTGGAAGATTTCAAAGAGGAAGCGGTTGAAACCGCCGGTGAGCTGAAAGAAAAGGCCGAAGATGTTGTGGAAGACATCAAAAGTGGCGAGCTGGCTGAAGAAGCAAAGGAGAAATTCGATGAGCTAAAAGATAAGGCTGAAGATGTTGTTGACGACATCAAAAGCGGCGAACTGGCAAAAGAGGCAAAGGAGAAATTCGGCGAGCTAAAAGACAAGGCTGAGGATGTTGTTGAAGACATCAAAAGCAGTGAACTGGCGAAAGAAGCCAAGGAAAAGCTTGGTGAGCTGAAAGATGATGCCGCTGAGTTGATGGAAACGGCTAAAGAAAAGATCACAAAAACCAAAGATAATACGCCGAAATCATAATCCTGCTGCGCCAGCCTTCTGCACAGGAAGTGCTGGCGCGATATTCTCACAGCCCTCTCCCTGCGTGTCTTCCTTATCGACTAACCATCTGTCAATCGACTGGCAAGCTTCCCGCGTTGATCGTATTCAATTTGCTGGCCGCCCCTATTTTGTCAAGCGCGATGATTTACTGACACCTCTTTCCGGCAATAAGGCTCGCAAACTGTATGGGCTGATGAGTCAAGATTTGTCTGGCTATCGAAACATAGTGAGCTATGGCGGCACACAATCCAATGCCATGTTAGCCCTGGCGCAGTTTTGCCAAATGCTGGGCATTTCCTTCGAGTATTTCACACGTCCGGTTCCCAAATGGCTGGCCGAGAATCCGCTGGGCAACCTGCACCATGCCCTGGCACATGGCATGCACTGGAAAATCTCACCCAACGGACTGCCACCAGAAACAATCGCATCGGACAGCCTGCTGATTCCGCAGGGCATTGCCATGCCGGAGGCGCATACCGGACTGGCGCTGTTAGCCGCTGAGATTGAATTATTTTGCCAAACTCAACAACTGGATGATCTGGCCATTGTCACACCATCAGGCACTGGCACCACCGCCTTATATTTACAGCAGTACCTAAACCATCCGGTCTATACCGTACCTTGCGTGGGCGACAGGCAAGCCTTACAAACCATGTTTGAAGCCGCACTGCCAAACGCAGCACGTTACCCGCAGATATTGGACACTGAAAAACGCTATCGCTTCGGCGAGCCACAGCCAGAGCTGCTGGATATGTATGAAACGCTGTTAGCCGAAACAGGCATTGAGTTTGAGCTAATGTACGATGCGAAAACCTGGCTAGTTCTGAAAGACCATCTGTTCGAGCAGGCCGTTTTATACCTGCACAATGGCGGTATTAGCGGCAATGAAAGCATGTTAGCCCGCTACCGACGGCAGGCAAATCTCACGCCTCCGAATCCTTAACAGGCACATCTATTTGGTGGTTGGCTTTAACTACCTTGGCTTTCAGATAAGAGTGATTCCCTGCACTGATAAACGCGCCAGTTGTCACCATTTCGCTTACATTGACTTTGTACTGCCTGAGCTGTTCGACTTTATTGGGATTATTGCTTAACAAACGAATGTTATCCGCTTTCAGCGCGTGTAGCATTTGAGCGGCCACTTCAAAGTCCCGCAAATCATCGGCAAAACCCAGCTTTTGATTCGCTTCAAACGTGTCGTAGCCTTCCAACTGCAAGGCATAGGCATCTATTTTGTTGTACAAACCAATACCACGACCTTCCTGTCGCAAATACAAAATATAGCCACCCGCCTGCTTGACCTTCTCGATGGCCTCCTCCAACTGTGCGCCGCAATCGCATCGCTGAGACTCGAACACATCCCCCGTCAAGCACTCAGAATGTAAGCGCACCAGCGGTACATCCACATGTTCAAAATCACCAAGACCGATAGCGATATGTTCTTTATCGTCCACTAAGCCATCAAATGTGAAAAATGTCGCATCAACGCCGCTCAATTTGTGCAAGGGAATGACAACATGATTACGAACACTCGCACTCTTTGGCATCACTGCTTCTGGAAGCGGTTCAATGTGTGTGATATTCGCCATGCGTTCACCCGAAGATAAAACGGCGATTTTACAAAAAGCTACGCTACAAAGATACGATGACTTTATGAGATTATGTAAAGATTAAACCGAACCGCTATCTGCTATATACTCCACCACTCATGATTGCCGCAGTCCGTCAAATAAGGAACCACCATGATTTTTTCATCACTTGATCTTGCACCCGACCTTCAAAAAGCTCTGACGGCCTGTGGCTATCGGGAAATGACCCCAATTCAGGCGCAAGCCATTATTCCAGCGCGTCGTGGAAAAGATATTCTAGCGACTGCACAAACCGGCACGGGGAAAACGGCAGCATTTGCCGTTCCAGTACTGCAACGGATGATGGATAAGCCCCGTCACACTCAGGGACGTAATCCCCGCGCTCTTATTCTGACACCAACCCGCGAACTGGCTGAGCAACTTGAAGCAACCATCGGTCGCTATGCCCAGTTTCTGCCAGTTAAGGTCAAAGCTGTCTATGGTGGTGTGAAATTGGCCGGTCAAGAGGCGGCGCTCAGTACAGGCGTGGATGTGCTCATTGCCACACCGGGGCGTTTGCTGGAGCACCTGGAGCAGTGCAGTGTTGGCCTGTCCTCCGTTGAGTTTGTTGTCCTGGATGAGGCCGACCGCATGTTGGATATGGGCTTTATCAGTGATGTCTGTGCACTACTAAAGCTGACACCCAGCCAGCGCCAAACCCTGCTGTTCTCTGCCACCTTATCAACAGCGGTGAGTGAGTTATCACATAAGCTCTTAAAAAAGCCGCAAACGGTGCGCGCCAATAAAGTCAATACCACCGCAGATACCGTCAGCCATGTACTCTATCCTGTGGAAGAATCCCGCAAGATAGACTTGTTTATGGAGTTGTTTGAAGAAAATAACTGGTTTCAAGTCCTGGTATTTACCAGCACCAAGGAACAGGCCGACCGGCTGCGACTTAAACTTAAAAAATACCCCGTGGCGGTATGTCACGGCGATAAGTCACAAGGCTCACGCCGCCGCGCCATTGCAGATTTCAAATCTGGCAAGGTGCAAATCCTGATTGCCACCGAAGTCGCTGCCCGTGGCCTAGATATTCAGGGTTTGGAATATGTGGTGAATTTCAACCTGCCATTTTTGGCTGAAGATTATGTACACCGCATCGGTCGCGCGGGACGTGCCGGTCAACCAGGCCACGCGATTTCCTTTGTCAGCCCTGAGGAAGAACGGAACCTAGCGAATATCCAGCGTTTGATTGGCCAAAAGATTAAGCGACTACGCCGCAAAGGGTTTGATGTGAGCTATCGTGGCGATCTGCTCAAGAAAGAATCCACACGTAAACGCGCTTTACCCAAAAACCGTGCCAGCCAAACCACCATTGAGAGGCGTAAGAAATAAACACCGGAGCATCTGGACACGTCACCACCCCATATATCACTGACTGAAATCATTAACGGTTGTGATCATTGGCGGTGTCTTACCAACAGGCGGGCGACTTCTTTGCAAGTTCACCACGCCTGTTGCGTTCCACAAGAAATACGCGCTAAACCGCAGAGCCAGCCTTGGGTTTGGGTGGGTTCTCTGCTTCTTTATCCAGCACTTTCAAATCATCCGACTGATCACTGGGTATATTGTATAACTTGAGGATCTTGGCCTGATTGGCAATCGCTTTTTTACGATCGATCACGACCTGATAGCCAAACTCATCCTCCAACTTGATAAAGTCCGACTTACTGGATTTCACCAAACGGTAGAAGGTTTCAAAATCCTTAAAGGTCTTGCCATTAAGTTTTTCAATCATCACAAATGAAATATCATGAAACCCTTTATTGCTGTTCGCTGGCAAGACTCTGGTTAAGATCACCGCTTCCTTACGTGCCTCGGTTGGCCAGAAATTTTTCAGGCTCATGACTCGCTCATCAAGACTCGTTCTGCGACGACTGGCGTTAATCAAGTCGTCCGTCAGTGGCATAAAGATGAATCCACCGAAAATAAAGTAACTCGGCTTCTTCTCAAAACTCGGTGCTGAAACCAACTCAAACTGGTCAATGGTTTTCGTGAGCTTGATATTTAGCGCCATCGGCTTGGCATCTCTGATCACTTTCAGCTTAATGGTATCGCCCAGCTGGTGCATGTCCACAAAATGTTGATACGCAATCACCTCTTTATGACGCAGCTCAACCGTCCCATTGTTAGCAATTTTATGACCATCAATGTGAGTGATAATGTCGTTTTTGAATAAAATACCCTCAGCCGGTGAATCAGGATATACCATTGACACCAGTACACCGCTTTGATCATCGGAGACACCATATTTCTCACGCAACGCCGGACTCTCGATAGTCTGATCAATAATGCCCAATGCTGGGTGGCCATCGTAATGATTATCCTTCAAGTCCGTCAGGAAGTGTTTCACGATAGGTGTTGGCACCATGTAGCCCACATTCTCCGACGAGTGCATAGACTGCATAACCACGCCAATAACCTTCCCGTCAGAGATAACCGGCCCTCCACTATTACCGGGGTTAATTGCCGCATCCACCTGTACAGAAATCAGGCTGCGATTCCGATGCACATACACCGAGCGCTCAATTCTTGATACCACACCTCGCGTCACGCTCAGGCTATCACCACCGACCGGATAACCAAACGCAGTCACCTCCTGATGTGCCTCGGGTAAATCCCCAAACGCTAATGGCTTGTTCTTGAAAAAACTTGGCACTTTCTCTTTCAGCTTCACAATTGCCAGGTCAGCATCGTGAGAAATATGTGTCACTTCTGCCTCATAACGGGTTGTCTCACCATGCTTGCGTACTTCAATAAATGTTGCATTCGAGACGACATGCGCATTGGTTAAAATCTGATTACCTTTGATAATGAAACCAGATCCGGTTGTACGACTAATATAAGAGTTCCACGGCTTTAAGGTATCCACAATATGCGATACCACAAACAACTTAACAACCGACGCTTTGGCGTTTTCCAGAAGTAATAATTTCTGCTGTGAGGCAGCTGGTTTAGTAGCAACATCATCAGCAAATGCGGCACTTGCTCCACCAAATAATGTCCCCATCGTTAGGCTTACATATAATAAAAACTTATACGCATTTGGTCTAAACATAAGATCCCCAAGGTTTATTAAAATACTTTTGTGTTATATATCAACAACTGACGGGTTGTCACAAGGGCTTTATCAATCTATTTAATCAAGCACTATTTCGATTAGGCATCAGGGAAGCTTAACCTTTCATTAAAATTGTTTTTAATTCAAATAATTAGCAAGGTATTCTCAACCAATTATCGCATTTATTGAGGACTGCTTAATAATTAAGCTAACGATAAGCTTGGCAATCATAGACTCACCCTCAACAACTGACTCGCACTCCACACGAGCACAGTAAGCAAAACCCCCGACAATAAAAAAGTAATAATAATTATGAATGAGATTACCCCCCTTCTCGAACAATATAACAGCCTTGTTAATGTCATTATGAACACAGACTACAGTGTACAAGAGTACCAGGCCACTGAGGAAAAACTGGCGAATACGCTGAAAAAAATGAATGGCAAGCTCACGCATGAACATCTACATAATATCACCCGTGTTTCCCAAGTCCTAAACTCCGAAGCGGTAATGATTCCAATGGTCGAAACCGTGAGTAATATAGAAACCCAGGAAGCCTTTGACTATCTATTGGAGCAATTTCTGGAGTGCTTTGAAAACGGATACTATGAAACAGCCACTGCAGAAGCTTGTTATCAAGCCATGCTAAAGCTTGATCCCGCTCGGGTTAAACGTGAAGGAATTGACCAGCATCCCTTCTTTTTGTAAGCCAGAGAAATAGTGTCGTAAGCCATTTTCTTAGCATGGTACAATGTCCGAACACTTTATAAACGGATATTGGTAACCGCTAACAATGATAAATGCCTACCTATCTTCACTTTTACACGACGCCAAACTTCGACTGACTCCCTTTACTCAATGGATAGGGGAGCTTAAAAATCCCGAAATATTAAAAGCGGACATCATTGCCGGTGCCACTGTGGCACTGGTACTGATTCCGCAATCGATGGCCTATGCCCAGCTCGCCAACTTGCCACCACACATCGGCTTGTATGCTTCATTTCTGGTTCCCATTGTCGCCGCGATATTCGGCTCATCCAGACAACTACAAAACGGCCCTGTGGCGATTATCTCATTGATGACCGCCGCTGCCCTCGCATCACTGAACCTCAGCCTGGAGCAGTACATTATCCATGCGGCCATTCTGGCCATAATGGTGGGCGTTTTTCAGCTAGTGCTGGGATTCCTGCGGCTTGGGATATTGGTCGATTTCCTGTCCCATCCGGTTGTGATCGGCTTTACCAATGCCGCAGCCATTGTGATTGGTGGCTTGCAGATCGGTAAATTATTCGGCATCCCTATGGATAGCAGCAAGAATTTGTTGGAAACATTTTCCGAATTTTTCAAACAAGTACCCAGCGATACTCACTTACCCACCGTTTTCATATCCATCCTTGCCTTGTTCCTGTTGGTTTATTTTCGCAAAGCCTTCCCGCGACTCCCAGGCATTTTGCTGACCGTCCTTATCACCACCTTATTATCATGGGCACTAGGCTTTGAAGGCATGGGCGGTAAAGTGGTCGGTGAAATTACCCCTGGCTTACCTGCCTTTGTTTTTCCAGTTGCGGAGGATTTGCACTTTCAAGCCTTGCTGATGCCAGCGGTGATTATCGCTTTGTTGAGCTTTGTTGAAGCCTTCTCAATCGCCAAGGCCGTTGCCTCAAAAACCCGCCAGCGCATCTCGGCAGATCAGGAAATGGTCGGTAAAGGTCTGGCCAATATCGTGGCTGGTGTGACGCAAGGCTATGCCGTATCTGGCTCCTTTTCACGAACGGCTGTTGCCTTTGACGCTGGCGCACGCACTGGCTTTGCAGCGATTGTGACCGGCTTAATTGTCGGCATTACGCTGCTATTCCTAACCCCTTTGTTGTATCACCTGCCATTGGCTACGCTGGCAGCAATTATCATTGTAGCCGTCTATGGCATGATTAAATTTGAACCCTTCCATCATGCGTGGCGCGTCAATCCCCACGATGGAATAATCGCCCTGATTGTGTTCATTACCACCTTGGCATTTGCGCCTCATTTAGAGAACGGTATTTTTATTGGTGTCATCCTGTCCATCATCTTGTATCTATACCGCACAATGAAGCCACACTTTGCTGAGTTAGCCAAAGATAAAGAAGGCGTATTCCGCGATGCAAGAATCTTTGGCATGGAAACCAGCGAAACATTTGCCCTGTTCCGTTATGACGGCGATTTGTACTTTGCCAATGCCGGTTATCTGGAAAAACGTCTCCTCAATGCGGTGGCTGATAAGCCGAAACTCAAAGCCTTGGTATTGGATTTGGAAGCGGTTGATCAAATTGACTCAACGGGTGAGGAAATGCTGGCACACATGGCCGAAGGTCTTAAAGAGGCTGGAATCATTTTCTGCATCAGCCGCCCGAAACCAAAACTGGTCTCTGCGCTAAAACGCTCTGGCCTGTATGAAGTCATTGGCACTCAAAACTTCTACGGCAAGCGGATTCGTGCGATCTGGAGTTTAAAAGAACAGCTTGGTGATGAAATCGATGTGAGCCATTTGGAATATTACAAGCCGCTTGACCCTGATGAAACTCAGAATAGTGATCCAACCACCGTTGTGAACATTAACCCTGACGTTGCTGTTCATTCCGACAACCAACAGGGCACTGCAAACAACAAAGACACGCCGCCAAACACCTAAAGGAATTGATAGCCTATGACCAAACTAATATTTGATATGGAAGCAGGACAAGGTGGTTTACCATGAACACCTGATTACACTGGCATAAGTCTTAATAAGAGGAGCAAGCAAAAGTGGATATGAAACAGTACATTGAAGCGTTTTTTTCTAGCTTTACATTAGAAACCACCCCCGGTACAGCAAAGAAAATTGATGACTATCGTAAGCTTGTTCGTCAGGGCGAGAAGATTTATGTCACCTTCTTGCCGGGTTCTGACTTTAACGACACAATCGATGTCGCTACTCGTTTAAGACGTGAAGGGTTTGATCCTATCCCGCACATTGCAGCTCGCAGTGTGCCCGATCAAAAATACCTGGAAAACATTATCCAACGCTGCGTGGAAGAAGCAGGTGTTGATCGGTTTCTACTAATCGGTGGTGCGGTGGATAATCCGGTTGGCGACTATCATTGTACCGCTCAAATTTTAGAAACAGGCTTGATGGATAAGTATGGCGTCAAAAGCATTGGCTTGGCAGGACATCCAGAAGGCAGCCCTGATATGCCGGATAAAGATATTCAAGAGGCTTTGGATTTTAAGAATGCCTTTGCTGAACGTACGGATGCCGAGTGTTATTTAGTGACGCAATTCTGCTTTGAAGCAGGGCCTATTATTGCCTGGGATAAGGCACTGCAAGCCAGTGGCAACAAACTGCCAATCCATATCGGTGTACCGGGCTTAGCCTCCATCAAATCTCTGATTGCGCATTCAAAAGCTTGTGGTGTGGGGGCCTCCATGCGATTCCTAACCAAGCAGGCTAAGAATATATCCAAGCTATTACTGGTCAGTGCTCCCGATAAGCTTTGTACTGACTTGGCAGAATACAAGGCGACTGACCCAAATTGTGGTATTGCAGGTATGCATTTATACCCGTTGGGCGGCTTGCAGAAAACGGCTGACTGGGCGTATGCCGTGCGTGACGGTAAATTTACGATGCACGCCGACCAGCGTGGATTTGACGTTTAGCAGTCAGTTTGCTCTGATACTGCACAACTGATACGTTTACATTAAATGCTGGTGCTATCTGCGCAGTTTTTGTCAGGTTTAGAAGATAATATCTGCTATCACAATTTAATGGGATTGGTATGACTTAAAAATAAAGCCCGCTTCTCGATAACAAGAGGCGGGCTTTATTCTTTGTGAGGTCAACCTTTACAAGCACCCATATACAAAAATATGCTATCGCAAGACGACCCCTGACCACTCAGCAAATAGCGAGTGGCCGGGACTTGAGATTTTTAGTGAACCTTCACCGTATTGAACTTAGGTGCTACTTCCACTTCTTTATAAGAGCCTGCTGCTTCACCCTCCTCAGAGAACTCAACATTAGAGGCGCCGTCGTAATCCACTTCGCCACCTTCAGCCAAAATCTTTAGTGCTTTGGCAAGTTGTCCCGGCAGAATTTTTTCACCCGGAGCATTGGCAACTTTCATAATGTTCTTGGCAATTGACGCACGATCCGCTGACTTACCAGCTTGCATGGCCAACACTAACAACGCCGCAGCATCATAGCTTTCCGCACGGTATGGACCATCGCCATCAGCGCCATTCTCTTTTGCATAATCCAGGAACATCTTGGCGCCCGCCGACTCAGAGCCTGGCAGTGTTCCAAATGTTCCTTCCAAGTCACCGTCAACATTCTTGATAAGTGAGTCACCAACCATGCCATCGGCCAGAATAAAGCGAGAGAACGCATCGGCATCCAGTGCCGCCTGAATGACCCCACGGCCACCCTGATCTAAGTAACCCAAAACCACCAGCTCTTTGGCACCTGATGCGGACAATGCGCCAACTTCTGCTGAGTAATCCGCTTTACCATCTTCATGTGCCGCAGACATCACCACTTTGCCGCCCTTCGCCTTAAATGCAGAACCAAACGACTCAGCTAGACCTTTACCATAGTCATTATTGGTGTAAGTCACCGCCACTTCCTTAATACCACGCCCAATTGCAATATCTGCCAATACTTCACCCTGACGTGCATCTGACGGTGCAGTACGGAAAAACATGCCGTTATCAGCAACTGTTGTCAACGCAGGTGAGGTTGAAGATGGTGAAATCATCGCCACACCATTAGCAGCCGCCACCTTCGTTGCAATGGCTGTCGAAGCGCCTGAACATGCTGCACCGACAATGGCCACAACCTTTTCGGATGTCACTAAACGCTCTGCGGCTGAACTAGCCACTGCTGCATCGACACAGGTTGTATCAGCACGCACGGGCTTAATTTTTTTACCGCCCAGCAATAAGCCACTTTCTGATGCTTCTTTAAGTGCCAACTCAGCCGAACCTGCCATTCCTGGTGTCAAAGACTCGATAGGCCCCGTGAAGCCCAAAATCACACCCACTTTAATCGGATCATCCTGACTGGCTGCCATTGCTGTTGCGGAGGTTGTCAAGGCTAATGCCGTTGCTAATGCCAATACTGTTTTTCTCATGATTTATCCTCATTTTCCTTATAAAAATCTGGTTTTCCAGATATAAATCCAGCCCTTATGTGTCGCTGGTTAGACACCACCACAGCCGGCAGATGCCACACTACCGGATGTGATAAATTGCACGATACGCTTAATGCTCAAACAATGCCTAAACTAGGAGTGTCGCACCTTTTCCGGCAAAATGCCTCTGGGACTAAAGCGCAGCACCAACAATAATAACAGCCCCATCAAGAATAGACGCAAGTGTGGGGCGCTTTCGATCAAGTGACTACGCAACGGACTTGCCGCATCCATACCACTGGTCAGTGCGCCCATCAAGAACACCGCAATTGGTTCGGCTTCGATCCACATAAACCAGATCAGGAAGCCTCCAAACACTGCCCCCAAATTATTACCACTACCACCGACGATCACCATCACCCAAACCAGGAAGGTAAAACGCAGCGGTTGATAGCTGGTTGGCGTCAACTGACCATCCAGGGTTGTCAGCATAGCACCAGCAATACCAATCACCGCAGACCCCAGAATAAACACCTGCAAGTGGCGTTTTCTGATGTCTTTACCCATTGCACTGGCCGCTTCATCGTTGTCACGAATGGCGCGCATCATACGCCCCCAAGGAGAGTTCAGCGCACGAATACTCAGGGCCAGAATAATGAGCAATACCACGGCGAATAAGCCGACATAGCACAACTTAACAAACACGCTGGAACCTTCAATAACCAGGGTGCGCAGCATTTCAGCTTTTGCATCGGCATCGGTCACGGCTGTCAGTTCGGCTTCATTAAAACGACTCACCAATGAAATAAACCAGTCCTGTGTTTGCAGGTCTGCTTCATACGGGACTGGACGCTTCAAGCCTGTGACATTCTTTACGCCCCGCGTTAGCCAATCCTCATTTTTAATAACTGCAATGACAATCTCCGAGATCCCTAACGTGGCAATCGCCAGGTAGTCTGAGCGCAAACCCAAGGCCACTTTCCCGATCATCCATGCAACACCTGCGGCTAGAACGCCACCGATAAACCATGAAAACAGAATCGGCAAACCCAAGCCACCCAGGAAACCTGAAACAGACGGATCTACATTTTCAATGTTGGCAATGGCTGGATAGAAAAACTGACGTGCAATAAACAAGCCTGCAATTATCACCACAAAGCTTATCAAGCCACGCAGTTTGCCTTTTGGCATTGAGCGTCGCAGAAAGTAAATCACGGCCACCATCGCCAGGATAATTAACAGGGAAATACCAACACCTGCGCCACCGGCAGACCACGCCGCTTTAACCGGCGGATAAGACACCAGCACCGCAGCTACCCCACCAACGGCGGTAAAGCCCATAACACCCGCATTAAACAGTCCCGCAAAACCCCACTGGATATTTACGCCCAGTGCCATAATCGCTGAGATCAAACACATACCGAGAATGCTCAGCGCAACAGACCACGATTGATGCATCCCGACAAAAGCCAGCATGCCGGCCATGATTAAAAATACTAAGGGAGCGCGTAATTTACTCATTTGATTACCTTCCCTTTAAACAAGCCCGTGGGTTTAATCAGCAATACCACGACTAAAATAATAAATGAAACGGCAAACTTATAATCAGTCGATAGCAACTGTGACAGCCCCTCCGGTTGCCAATCTACTGGCAAGATATACACGAAGACCTTTTTATAGGCATAAGTCACCATGACCTCAGAAAAAGCGACAATATAGCCACCGATCACCGCGCCAACCGGATGCCCAATCCCCCCCACAATGGCGGCGGCAAATATCGGCAGCAATAGCTGGAAGTAGGTAAAGGGCTTAAAGCTCTTATCCATGCCATAGAGCACACCTGCAATCGTTGCCAGTGCCGCAGCAATAATCCAGGTGATCAACACAACACGATCTGGGTTAATCCCCGACAATAATGCCAAGTCTTCATTATCCGAAAATGCGCGCATGGCCTTACCACTACGCGAGCGTTGCAGGAACCAGAACAGTGCGATCACGACAATCACCGCAACCACCAAGGTCAGCACTTGCGTATAACGAATCGACAGCCCTTCATCAAGGCCGGTCAACTGCTTAAATTCACGGGCTTTGATTAGAAATTTATCACCATCATAAAATCGCTGATCACCCGGCCCGATAACAAAACGCACAATGGCGTTCATCATAAACATCACCCCAATGGAAGCGATGGTTAGTATGACTGGCGCACTCTTTTTGACACGGTAAAAACGGAATACCGCTTTATCCGTCATCACCGCAAACAGTGCCGTTACGATAATACCCACTGGCAAAGCCAAAAGTGCCGTCGGTAATGGGCTGATGTTTACGCCCAATGACTGTAACCACCAGGTCACTAAAATGGTCACCATGGTACCAAAAGCCATTAGGTCGCCATGTGCAAAGTTGGCAAAACGTAAAATTCCAAAGACCAGGGTCACACCCAGCGCACCCAGCGCTAATTGAGAACCGTAAGCCAGTCCGGGGATGATGACAAAATTTGAGAACAGCGTCAGCGCGTTCAGTATATCCATTGTTTCAGGCATCTGGTTTATCCCCCAAGGAATGATTTGCGGACTTCAGGGTCCGCCAATAATGCTGCACCTGTGTCAGTAAAGCGATTGCGGCCAGTGACCAGGACATAACCCCGATCTGCAATATCCAACGCCTGACGTGCATTCTGCTCAACCATCAGCACCGCAACGCCCGTATTTCTTACCTCGATAATCCGATCAAACAGCTCATCCATGACTATCGGCGAGACACCAGCGGTTGGCTCATCCAGCATTAACACACTGGGTTGGGTCATCATGGCGCGGCCAACGGCGACTTGCTGGCGCTGTCCACCGGATAACTCGCCCGCCGCCTGCTTACGCTTTTCCTTGAGAATCGGGAACAGCTCATAAATATGTTCCATCGTTTCACCAATGTCATCACGACGCAGAAACGCCCCCATTTCCAGATTTTCCTGGACGCTCATACTGGTAAACACGTTATGGGTTTGTGGTACAAAAGCAATGCCCTCACCCACACGCGCCTGCGGCGTTAGGTCGGTAATGTCTTTACCGCCGAGTAGAACGTGCCCCTGTCGCAAGTCCAGCATGCCTAACAAGGCCTTCATTGCAGTGGATTTACCAGCACCATTCGGGCCAACAATGACGGCGATCTCACCTTTGTCAACACCAATGGTGAGATCGTTTAGAATATCCATCCCGCCGTAGCCGCCGGTTAGGTTTTCCCCAATTAAATAACTCATGAGGCCACAACCTCCAGTTTATTTTTCAGGCCACGCCCCAAATATGACTCAATCACCGCCTCGTTGGTTTTAACGGCTTCTGCCGTCCCCTCTGCCAATACCGTGCCCTCTGCCATCACAATAACGGGATCACACAGACGCGTGATAAAATCCATATCGTGCTCAATCATGCAAAAGGTATAACCCCGCTCTTTGTTCAAGCGAACAATGGCATCACCGATGGTATTTAATAAGGTGCGATTCACACCCGCCCCGACTTCATCCAACAATACGACCTTGGCATCAACCATCATCGTGCGCCCCAGTTCCAGTAGCTTTTTTTGCCCACCAGACAAATTACCCGCCAACTCCTGCAACACATGGCTTAGCCCCAGAAACTCAACCACATCGACCGCTTTTGCTCTGATTTCAGCCTCTTGTGCTTTCACCAGAGAAGGCTTAAACCAGGCATCCATCAATGTCTCACCCGCCTGTTGACCAGGCACCATCATCAAGTTTTCCAGAACCGTCAGGGTGGGAAATTCATGGGCAATTTGGAAGGTTCGCAACAAACCTTTAGCGAATAACTGATGGGGTGGTAGTCCGGTGATCTCTTCATCGCCAAGAAAAATCTTCCCCGATGTTGGCACGATATTTCCGGCGATGATATTAAACATGGTGGTTTTTCCAGCCCCATTTGGCCCGATTAACCCCGTTATTGATCCCTTTTTAATGCTCAGGGTGGCATTGTCAACAGCTTTTACACCGCCAAAATGCTTACTTACAGCTTCAACACGAATCATTAGAGAATGGGTACTCGTTATTGGTTAATAGTATCTTGCAGCATCAGCAGAGTTTAATTCAAAAATTACTGAACGGTAATGCTAACACGAATTAAGAAGACCTAAAAACCTTACCAGTCACATGCTCTCGGATAAGCATCGCTTTTAACTAAGGCTCTAACCATCTGGAAGATTTTTTAGCTCAGACAATGCTGGCAAATCATCTAAACTATTCAGATTAAAGTAATCCAGTAATTGCGGCGTTGTGCCAAACATAGCGGGTCTTCCGGGTACTTCCTTGTGCCCAACCACGCGAATCCATCCCCGTTCTTCCAGTGTCTTAATAATATTTGAACTAACCGCCACCCCACGGATTTCCTCGATTTCTGCCCGTGTCGTGGGCTGACGATAGATAATAAGTGCCAAAATTTCCAGCAGCGCACGTGAGTAACGCGGTGGTCGCTCATCCCAATGCTTCGATACCCAGTCCCGATACTCCGGGCGAGTTTGATAGCGATAGCCACTGGCAACTTGCCGCAGTTCAAACCCTCGACCGTCGCAACGACCAGACATTTCCGCCAAGGCTTCTGTGATTGACCTTTTTGTCACAGCCTCCTCCGGCGAAAAATACCGCATTAGCTGACTCGCACTCATTGGCTTTTCCGCACTCATTAACACAGCTTCGAGAATACGTACTAATTCATTCTGCTTCATCGTGTCCTTCTTTGGATGCCGTCACGGGCTTCACATAAATTGGCTCAAAGGGGGATTCCTGCATCAAGTCAATGACTCGGGATTTTAATAATTCCAGGACGGCCAGAAAAGTGACAACCACGCCCAAGCGACCCTGTGCCTCTAATAACAAGGCTTCAAACGGCATAGACTGCCCAATGGCTAATTTTTGCATGGATGATAATACCTGCGTCATCCGGCTACGCACGGAGATGGTTTCACGACGGATTCGGTGATGTGTTTTTTGATCCATGCGCGTCAGGACATGGCTCAGCGCCCGCAACAACTCATCCATAGCCACATCCGGCAGCGGCACTTCTTTTTTAGTTATTACGGGCTTGATCGTAATGGGCAGCCAATCTCGCTCGCAGCGTTCCAGATCGTTAATATCTTGTGCAGCCTGCTTAAATCGCTCATATTCTTGCAGACGGCGCACCAGTTCGGAGCGTGGGTCTTCCTCATCTTCGACAGACTCACGTTGCGGCAACAGCAAGCGGGATTTGATTTCAGCCAGCAGCGCGGCCATTACCAAATACTCCGCCGCCAAATCCAGATTGCGATGTCGCATGACATCAACATAAGCCATGTACTGTGTAGTAATCTCAGCAATGGGAATATCCAGAATATCTAGGTTTTGACGGCGGATTAAGTACAGCAGCAAGTCCAGGGGGCCTTCAAAGCTCTCCAGAATCACTTCCAGTGCGTCCGGAGGGATGTATAAATCCTCAGGCAGCGCAGTCACTTCTTTGCCCTGCACCACGGCGAGCGGCAGTGCTTGCTGGGCCGAAGCTGCTACGGAATTGGTATTAATTGTTATCGACCCTTGTTAGTGATACGCCAGTTAATGATGTACCAGCCAGTCCACATTACCCAGCCCTTCGCGTAACAGTTGCGGTTGGTCATCCGTCAGGTCAACGACCGTAGTTGGCAGGTGACCACTATAACCACCATCAATAATCAGATCGACCTGACTTTCCAGCTGTAACCGTATCTGATGAGGGTCGGTCATCGGTAAATCTTCATTCGGCAAAATCAGGGTGCTAGACATGATGGGTTCGTTTAGCATTTCCAGTAAAGCCTGCGTAATGTGGTTATCTGGAATACGCAGTCCGATCGTTTTGCGCTTGGGGTTTTGTAAGCGTCTCGGCACTTCACTGGTCGCTGGCAGAATAAAGGTGTATGGCCCCGGAGTCAGTGATTTTAAAAGGCGATAGTTCACATTATCCACCTTAGAGTATTGCGCGATTTCTGAAAGGTCACGGCACACCAACGTAAAGTTATGGTTTTTGTCCAAGCGGCGAATACGCCGTATCCGTTCGGCTGCTTGCTTATTATCTAGTAGACAACCAATCGCATAACTGGAATCGGTTGGATATACTACGACCCCACCCTTGTGTATAATTTCCACAGCTTTTGTAATTAAACGACGCTGTGGGTTCTCAGTGTGTATGTGGAAATACTCGCTCATTGCACTGCCAAGGCTGTAAAAATCGGCTATTCTACACTATGATATTTCGGCTTGGGTATGGCTGATGCGAATGAAACGGATAAAAAACTGGATTCGCCCGTTTGTTCAGCCACCGTCCATTAATACTTGGAGATCATTTAGTGCTTTATGCGGTTATTTCTCAGGATATTGAGAACAGTTTAGAAAAAAGAATATCTGTCAGGCCGGAACATATCGACCGTCTGAATGCACTAAGGGATGCCGGTCGCCTGGTACTGGCGGGGCCGCATCCAGCGATTGATAGCAATGACCCCGGTGCTGCGGGATTCACTGGCAGCCTCGTTGTTGCAGAGTTTGATTCACTGGAGGATGCACAGGCGTGGGCCGATGCAGACCCCTATGTTGCGGCAGGTGTTTACGAAAAAGTCACCGTGAAGCCGTTTAAGAAAGTGTTACCCTAAAAAATAAGGATGATGTAAAGCATGTCTATTAAAAAAAAGTTAGTTGTTGCGGGAATAAGTGTTGGGCTTGGTCTGAGTGTTTCACAAGCGGTATTTGCTGAAGCTAAACCGCAGGCAAAGGAAGCACCGGCAGTAGAAGTAAAAAAAGCCGTGGTGGTTGCGGTTGTCAATGGCAAAGCGATCACGCAAGATGCATTAAACAAGTATCTGAGTGTTGTTCAACGCTCTGCGGCACCGAAAAAGAATGACCCACGTGCAGCCTTGGAGGACTTAATTGCCACTGAGCTTGCACTACAGGAGGCGGCTAAAACGGATATTCTATCCCGCGATGAGGTGAAGCAAAGCATTGAAGACTTTACTCGCAATGTGCTTCTAAGCACTTGGACGAAGGAAAAAGTCGAGTCTTTTGAGGTATCTGATGAGCAATTACAAAAGACTTATGATGAGCGTATTAAGAAAGACGCTGACAATGAGTACAAGGCTCGCCATATCCTGTTAAAGACCGAAGACGATGCAAAAGCTGTCATCAAAGAATTAGCTGATGGCGCGAAATTTGAAGAAGTCGCCAAGAAAAAGTCAACCGGCCCTTCTGCTTCTAACGGCGGTGACTTGGGTTGGTTCAAGTCCAAAACCATGGTCAAGCCATTTGCCGATGCAGTAAAGGCAATGAAAAAGGGTAAGGTGTCCGCCGCTCCGGTTAAAACTCAGTTCGGTTGGCACGTCATCAAGCTGGAAGATACGCGTCCTGCCAAGCTACCCACGCTGGAAGTAGTCAAGCCACAACTTCGCCGCATGTTAGCTCAGCAGATGATGATGGATTACATGGAAAAAATGAAAGAGTCTGCAGATATTAAGATCATGCTGACAGGAGAGAAGGAAGAAGCCAAACCTGCAAAAAAAGATGACGCAGCGAAAGCCCCTAAAAAAGCGGAATAAAGCCTATGAAATCAGCTTGGAAAGCATTTCTGATTGATCAAGGTGCGGAGTTTGAAGGCTCCGCACTAGTCTCGTTTGGTAACGCCAACCGTGAGCAACGTATTGCCCCACAGGGTGCAGTGTTGTCAAATCTGGCGGACCGTGGATTGCTGGAGGTCAGTGGTGAGGATGCCATGACTTTCCTGCAAAACCAGCTCACCAACGACATTACCAAGGTGGACGCTACCACTCACCAGTTAACCGCATGGTGTAACCCCAAGGGTCGCGTTATTGCGAATTTTCGGGCCTTTATGCGGGATGATAAAATCTTCCTGATTTTGGCCAGAGACCTGGTTGAAGCCGTCATTTCTGGACTCAGCCGTTACATTATGATGTCCAAAGTGACCATCACTGATGCTACGGATAATCTGGTGCATTTTGGCTACGCGGGTGAACATGCAGAGCGCGATCTGAGCTTGATTTTGGACAAAGTGCCAACGTCGGCGTGTGAGACCATGCAACTGGGTAATCTGAGTATTCTGCGCCTACCCGGTGATACGCCGCGCTTTGAAGTCTTTGGTGATGTCGCTGAGGCAATGGACTTGTGGTCTAAGTGCAATGTACGAGCGGCACCGGTGAGTAGTCAGGCGTGGGATTTCATGAACATTCGTGCCGGTCGTCCAGTCATTACGCTGGCCAGTTCAGAAGCGTGGATTCCACAGATGCTCAATATGACCTTTATTGATGGCGTGGATTTCAAAAAAGGCTGCTACCCGGGTCAGGAAGTTGTGGCTCGGCTGAAGTATCTTGGGAAAACCAAACGTCGTATGTATCTTGCCGAGATTCAGACTGATCAGGTGCCAGAGACCAATGCCAGTATCGTTAACTCAGCAGGTGCTGAAGTAGGTAAGGTACTGAATGCTGTAATTAATCCAGATGATTTGGTCGAGTGTCTGCTTATCCTGAAGATTGCTGATGCGGATAAGGCGATGTTCCTTGGCTCAGCTGATGGCGCCGCCGTAACGATCCAGGAACTACCCTATTCCGTTGATGACGAAGCCTGAGGTATTACTACTTCACGGGGTTCTAATGAACTCCGTGGAGATGTTCTATCTGCAAAATAAGCTTGCACACTCGGGCTTTCGTGTTCACAACTTCTCTTATCCCAGTGTACGACACAGTATTGCTGAAAATACCCAGTCCCTTTGTAGAAAGATCCACGCGCTCAATGTAAGCCAGCTGCATATTGTCGCGCACAGCATGGGCGGCATTATGGCTATGCACTTGCTGGAGTTCTGCAGGAACTTACCCACAGGCCGCATCGTCATGTTGGGTACGCCGTTAAATGGTAGCTATGTTGCACATCGAGTCAGTGCTTGGCCATTAATTAATCATCTATTAACCAAGAGTATGGGGCAAGGCCTGGATGGTACTTATGAGCTACCCACAACCACCAATCGTGAAATCGGCATGATCGCGGGTAACAACAACTCACTGGGCTTTGGCGTATTATTCGGTGGTATGCCTGAAAGCAGTGATGGCACGGTGCTACTCAGTGAAACCAAACACCCACTGCTCAAAGAGCATATTGTAATTAATGCCACGCACACCAGCATGATTTTTTCCCGCAAGGCTGCAGCACTGGTGGCTCGTTTTTTGGAGACGGGAAGTTTTGAACAAGGGTGAGCATCACACAGCCTTTGCCAATGACGATATACCGTAAGCAACTACAACCACACCCTCAAGCCCGAGCATAATTCTCCTCGGCCTATTTCAAACTAATACCATTTCCATTAAATATTGGTACTATCTACGCCGTTTGTGTAAGGTTTGAAAGATAATGTCCGATATCACAATTTAATGGGATTGGTATAACCTTGTTTCTCAGCTTATCGTGCCAAGTGAAGCCATAATGCAACGCCCGCCGCTAAAAGGATTGTCTCCGCAAGCAGCAGCGCAATTGGCTTCCAGCCGACGGTTGAAAGCTCCTTAAATGAGGCTTTCATCCCCAGTCCAACCATTGCAATAATCAAAGCCCAGCGTGAAGCTTCCACCATACCTGTGGCAACAACT
>PDWI01002102.1_pt1 | contig 30569 bp, 21 predicted proteins | sample 1430891 | NCBI WGS metagenome assembly PDWI01 (sample SAMN01162508, study PRJNA174530) | Oral metagenome, whole genome shotgun sequencing project. | biome: Marine environment; feature: Marine mammal; material: Swab sample of the gingival sulcus; isolation source: swab sample of gingival sulcus... | reverse complement strand
ATGATGTTGATTAAGTAATTTTCTAATAAGATACTATAAAAAAGCCTCAAATTTGAGGCTTTTTTTATAGAGTGGGAATTAAAAGAGGTTGTGGAAGACCGAAGACGGAAGACCGAAGGTGAGAGGAGATCTAGCATGAAATAATAGTTCCAAACTAAAACTCTGTTAACAATCTGGCATGAATTACAGAGTTACTAAAGCCTTGATCTAGAGGAAAAGCGTAAATAATCTCAAAACCTCCGGTTTTAATAGGAAATTTCAAACCTCCACCTAGAGAGTATAATGTATTAAAATCTTCAATAAAACTCTCATTCTTTTTAGAATAAATAGCTAAGTCAAACATAATATATATGTATGAACTGTTTTTTAGATCAAAATAGAGATTATTTTGAAAGGATGAGTATGAGGTTGTTGATATAAATTTCTCTCTTACACCTCTAAATGAGGAAACTCCACCAAAATTTAAAAGTTCTAAGTATTCCGGACTATTTTTAAAAAACAGATGATTTGTTATGTTTCTAGAAGAGATAGAAAATCTTCCCATAGGCTTAACAAAAGATGTTTCAAGCTTACTGTTTAACATATGATTACTCTCCCCACTTTCCAGAAACTTTTTGTATAGATCATTAAAATATACTGTTGTTGATAAAAAAAGCTCCCTAAAAGGATTTTTATAAACTGTTGTTTTATAGCTTACAGAAAGATTGTAACCTTTTCTTTCAGAAGATTCCACTTCACTATTACTCTCCTTATTTATAGGAAAAACTCTATTGTAGTTAAATCCTGTTGAAATAGTAAAGTTTTGATTTAGAAAGTATTCAAAATTTATAGAAATTCCCCTATCAAGATAGAGAGAATCCTCTTTTATTTGGGTAAAACCTATATAACTTGATATAGGTATATTATAAAGCCAGGGTTCTCTGTAGTTTAATTCTATCTCTTCACTACTCCCTCTAAGTCTCTGCCAATATATTTTTGCACCCCTAAAAGTTCCAAAAAGATTTCTAAACTCTAAATCTATATACCCAAAAAGTTTATCTTCATCATTTTTTGATGAGTAACCAAGCATACCATCTAAACTATTATAGTTTTCCTCCTCTAAATTAAATAAAACCATATATTTTTTATTTTTATCTTTAAATATTTTATAGGTTGGCTCAAAGGAGAAAAGATTGGTATTGTATAGCATGCTTTTACCATATTCAAGTTTTGAAAGGCTGAACATTGATGGAAGATTTAACCTTAACTCTCTTTCAATTATATGGTTTTTGCTCACCTTGTTACCATTAAAGATCACTCTACTTATGTTGACATAATCTCCGCTTTCTATATTTAGAATAGGTGTTACAACCCTATTTTCCCTGTCTAAATCTACTCTTTCTAAACTAATTTTAACAAAAGGATACCCTCTGTTTTGATAATAGTTCTCTATCCTCTTCATAAGTTTATTAATATTTAGTTTGGAAAAAGGGAAATCTATATCAAACTTATTGTTTATAATCTTCTCATTATAAAAAGGATTACCCGATAATTTAATATAATTAAACAGATACCTCTCTCCACTTAAAATAAAGAGAGTATCATTTCTTGTATAGGATTTAGAGTCAAAATATCCGTAACTTACCAAAGTACTATCAATATTACTGCTAAATTCCAAAACAGAGAACAAATCTTTATCACCTTTTATCTCTATATTTTTTGAGAATATAAAGAAATCTAGAATAAAAATTGAAAACAGTAAAAATTTTATCAAGTAATATTCCTCTTGTTTAGAATCTAAGCAACTATATTATTCTCAAATAGCAGTTACCATCAATAAGCTATTTCGGTTCCCAGCTGTCAACTCTTATAAGATCAGGAAAAGCCTTCTCTTTATAGATTGATGAACCTTTAAACAGTCTCATACACTCTTTGATACCCTCTGTTATACTAGGGTGCGGATACTTTGTTTTCATTATCTCTTCAAGACTATTTCCTTGATTTATCAAATGAGCAATGGAAACAATAGAGGATGAAGCCTGCGGTCCTCCTGATCTCATTCCCAATATTCTGTTTTCCCCATCATTTGAGATAAGTATTTTAACAAATCCCTCTCCCCTACCCATGGCTATTGCCCTATTTACCAGAGAGTTATGATAGAATCCCACTTTATAAGGTATCTTTCTTCTTCTAAGTTGCTTTTCGTTTAAACCAACTGAAGCTACCATAGTTTTAAAAAACATAAGAGTTGACATATTTGAATAGTCTATAGGTTTTAAACTATCTTCAAAAATAGATTGAACCGCAAATCTACCTTCAAGTTCAGCGGTACTTACAAGAGTACTATTACCTGTTATATCACCTGCAGCATATACATTACAACATCTCTTATCAGAAAGAAGGCAAACATCATTTATTTTTAAGAACCCTTTACTATCTTCGGTATATCCCAAATTCTCTAATCCTATTTTTTCTGTATTGGGAACCCTACCAATGGCAACAAGTATAACATCAACTTCAACTATTTTACTGTGTCCATCTTCATAATCTAAAACAACCTCTTGGTAATCACCCATATCTCTAATTTCTCTTAAATTAGCTGTATGATGAATATTCACACCATTATTTTCAAGAGTGTTGGAAACGAAATCACTTACATCATCATCCTCATATGGTATAACCTTATTGGATCTATCTAAAAGATGAACTTCAGTTTGTTGGAAGTTTGAAAAAATTGTAGCATACTCACAACCAATTATTCCGGAACCAATAATGAGCATTCTTTCAGGAAACTTTTTTAAAGAAAGAATGCCGTCAGAATCTATTATCTTTTTTTGATCAATAGTATAACCGGGTAAAGGTCTTGGTCTTGAACCTGTAGCAATAATTATATTATCACCCCATACGGTTTCTTTATTGTTAATAGATACCGTGTTTGCTCCCTCTATCCTAGCGTATCCTCTCTTTAATACTATAGATCCATCCTTATTTTTAGTAGGAGCAAAGGTTTCTATTTGAGAAAGAATCTGATTTTGTTTAGATTTGGCAGTAGTAACAACATATTTTATAATATTTTTGTAGTTTATATGTAAACCTGTAGATCTAAAACCTTTATCTACTCTACTTGCTGTATGGTAATCACACGAAAGTTCCCAAAGAGTTTTTGAGGTCATTGCTCCATGCATAATTCCTGCACCACCTATTTGACCCTTTTCAATAATACAAACCTTTTTTTTATAATCAACACCTCTCATAGCTGCTGAAAATCCAGCCGGACCGCTTCCTATAATTACTATATCATATTTTTCCATAAATATTCCTAATATAATAGTTAAATTTAACTTGCCCTAAAAGTTTAAAGATTATAAAAACAATATATAAACTTAACAAATTAAGGTCATATATAAAAATTAACTATCCTCTTCCTTATTCTTTACAGGTTTATATATAACACCTATACCTTTCTTTCCGTCAATATGTGTTATAATATCTTCATCAAATCTAACATGTCTATAAAACTCATCTTCATAATAAGGCTCAAAACCGTTAAGGAAATCAATATCGTAGTATCCATCTTTATTAAATGGATTAACTGTAAAATATGCAACTCCCAGAGATGTTATATTTTGGAAAAAGTGAGAACCTTGACTAGCCTCAATTTGATATGATTTAAGACCTGATTCAATTATAATTTTAGCTCTGGATATTTCCGGCCAACTAACAGGAATACCTAACCATGGATCAGATGATCCCCACCTTCCGGGACCGCATAAAACATAAGACCTATCCTCTTTATCCATTTTAGAGTTTATCTTATTTATGGCATTTTTCATCTCCTTACTATTTGCAGGATTAAATGCTTCAGGCTTGATATAGATAAAATCCTTTAAACCTTTGTAAATACCGTTACCTAAAGCTTTTTCCGAGATAACAACAGTATCATCAGCTTTAATCTCTTCAATATTAATATCCATAATAGATGTTTCGGCAACAATAGGTCTTATCTGCAGTACATTAAATATCTTAGCACCACTTTCAGTATCAAGATTTGCAGCAAACTCAATCTCAACAGGATTGTTCATCTCCTTTTCACCAAGTTCCATAAGATCTTTAATGATTCTCGCAAGCGGGAAGTATCCATACTTTAAGATACTTGAAAATGTAGCTATTTTTTTACCCTTATAGTTAAAGCCATCTCTTATAACATGCTCTGCATAGTCATAGGTTGAGGCAGTATAAAGCTTTGTTATTCTATCAGCATCATCCAAAGATATAGTTTTTAGATTTACCCCTTCATCAATAGAAGGAGTGAACTTGTAGGTATCCAAATCAAGAGCATAAAACTCCTTTTGAGTATTTCTAATAGCCATATCAGGATTGGTAAGCTGTAACGATTGTTTAGGATAGACAGGTGAAAATCTTAAAGAAACCCCACCATCTACAATTGTTTTACCCAAACCAACCGCAATATTAACAACCCCATGTTCCTGCCTCTCCTTACCCATTGGATAAAAGTTTACAGATCTCGCAACACCTGAAATGGTAGGATAGAAACTATCTCCATAATTTTTACCCGTAACCTCTTGAAGTATTACAGACATCTTCTCTTCATCAATCATATTTTTGGTAGCAGTCATGTAGGATTTTGAGTTTTTAAAGAAAACGGATGCAAAAACAGATTTTATTGCTGTACCAAGCTGATTTATTCTAATAGCAATATCATTATGATTATTTGGTATCATATATGTTGAATATATTCCTGCAAAAGGTTGGTATTGAGTATCCTCCAACAGACTTGAAGATCTTACGGCTACAGGAGATTTAACAACATCCAAAAATGTTCTAAGTTCATATTTTACTCTTTCAGGCAGTTCAGAAGATATAAATCTCATTAGTATATCTTCATCGCTTACATCACTCAAAGCACAAGAGTAAAGATTATTTATGTCCATAAACTCTTCAAATATATCCGTAGTCAAAACCACTGTTCTAGGAATAGAAACTTCAACATCATCATATTTAAATCTAAAACTGTTTTGCATTAGTATTGAATCAAGAAAAGCTAAACCTCTTCCTTTACCACCTAAAAGACCATTGCCTATTCTAGAAAAAATTGTACTCTCATCATATTTATCTTTATCAAATCTGGCTATTTTACCCCTCGATTTGTATATACGATAGTTTTTTATGGTATCATTCATATACTCTTTTGTGGAGCTTACATTGTCAAAATCTGAGAGACTTCTCTCTCTTACTATCTTTTCAAGAGAGTATAAAGCCCTTGCTTTTAACCATTTCGAGAAATGGTGATTTTGAAAATGATACTTAAGAGATACTTCAGGAACATCTTTTAGCTTCTTTCTTAAAGTCCTGAGGTCAGATGCTCTGTCAAACTCTTTAAGTTTTCCCGGCATTTTATCCATATCAGATTCATTTTCAGGTAATCTGAATATAAAATCACCAAACCAAAACTGTTCCTTTATAATGTTTTGAAGCTCTTGAGTAAGGTTTTTAGAAAATTTATTTATAAAACCTACACCCAATTCCATTGCAACATCTTCATACTTCTCTTCAGATGATTGTAAGATTATTGGAATGTTAAGCCTATCTGATTTTATAAGATTTGTAAGCTCGATACCGCTTTCATTTCTTGAATTACCATCTTTTGGATATCTTACATCTGAAATAACTCCCAAAATATTATGTTTATACTTTTGATACTTTTCTACAGCTTCTTCATATGTGGTTGCTAAAATTATTTTTGGTCTACCTCTCATCTTCATCATTTGTTGATGATCATTTAAACCCTCATTCATCAAAGCTATTGCCTGTATAAAGAGAAGTCTGTAAAGCATTGGAAGATAGCTAGAAATATATCTTATCGAATCTTCTACCATTAAAATAACCGGAACACCTACCCTTTCAACATCATTATGTACATTCATCTTATCTTCAATGAGTTTAATAATAGCCAAAAAAAGGTTAGGATTACCAAGCCAAGAAAAGATATAATCTGTATAAGAGAAATCCTCATTTACAAGTCTTTTTGAAATCTCTTTGGAAAAAGGAGTTAAAACAACAACAGGTTTTTTGGGGTAAAGATTTTTTATCTGTTTTGCCATCTCAAATGCTTGAATATTACCCACATTAAGCATACTTATTACAAGATCAAATTGAGACTTTTCTAATGCCTTAAACGCCTCTTCAGCATTTGAAACCTGTTTAATACTTGGAGGATACCTTAGATTTAATGAAACATACTCTTCAAATAGCTTAGCATCAATTCTTCCATCCTCTTCCAAAAGGAACTTATCATATTTTGAACATATAAGTAATACTCCCGTTACCCTCTTGTTCATAAGGGCATGATAAGGGGTATCTTTAAAGCTGTATTTGGCTGTCGAAAAACTTTTATTATACATAATTCTCCAATTTTAAATATTTACTATTTATCAAAAATAAACACTATTGGATCTAAGTTTTCCAAACTTTGCCTTAATCTTATTTTTGGACAACTAAAAGCAGATTATAATAGAAAACTCCAATCACCAAAAGAGTCTTAATCAATTAATATAAATAATTTTATTGTTAATTATCAATTGTTAATTATAATTAAATCGTTTTATATTGTTCATCATTATTTTCAAAATTTTAAGAGAGTGTATGAAAAATAGAGTAATAGAATATCTTTCCAATAGAAAACTACTCATTTTAGGATTTGGTAAAGAGGGATATTCAACCCTAAATTTTTTACACAACAATGGTATAGATTGTGAAGTAGATATAGCAGATATTAACAGTGTGGATCCTCCTCATTGGTTTAAGGGATCAAAAATATTTTCCAAAGATTATCAAACTGTTATTCCTGATTATGACCTTGTTATAAAATCTCCGGGTGTAAGATTGGAAAACAGATTTAAACATTGTAGAAACATAAGCTCTCAAATAGATATTTTTCTTAGATTTTTCAAAGAGCAAGTTATTGGTGTAACCGGAACCAAAGGAAAAAGTACTGTTGCCTCTATGATTCATCACCTCCTTAAAGATTGTGGAAAAGATTCTATTTTAGGAGGGAATATAGGTGTTCCCGTATTTGATATTATTGATGATATTAAAAGTTCAACCCATATAGTTTTAGAGCTTTCATCTCATCAGTTGCAATTTGTTAATTTTTCACCCTCAACATCTATTCTCTTAAATATTTTCCCGGAACATTTGGACTACTATGAAAATTTTGATGAATATTCAAACGCAAAAAAAAATATTTTCAAGTTTCAAAACTCAGAGAATACTCTCTACATAAATAGTTCAATAAAAGCTAAAACAAAATCAAGAGTTATACCTTTCTCATCTATTTTTGATAGTTCAGACAAAGAGAAATACCCAACAAACCTACTTGGAGATCACAACAAACAAAATGGTATGATTGCCGTTAAAGTTGCTTCTGACATTGGGATTAAAAAATCTAAACTTATAAAATCTTTGGAGAGTTTTATACCTCTTAAACATAGGTTGGAGTATTTTGGAACTTACAGGAATATAAAATTTATTGATGATTCTATATCAACTATTCCAGAATCAACAATAGAGGGTGTTAAAAGTTTAAAAGGTGAAGTTGACACTATTATTCTTGGTGGTAAAAATAGAAGTGATAATATAAAATTTAACAATCTGGTTCAGTTTTTAGAGAGATCAAACATTTCCAACATAATCTTAATTCCCGAAACAGGATTAACTATAAAAAAGCTGTTTAGTATGGAAAGTTCCAAAAATATTTTTTTGGAAGAAACTTTAGAAAAAAGTGTGGAAAGATCTTTTAAAGTTACCCAAAAAGATAAATATGTTCTTCTCTCCCCTGCTGCTTCCAGCTATAATATGTTTAAAAACTTTGAGGAGAGAGGGGAACTTTTTAAAGAATTTGTAAAAAACTATTCAGAAAGAACTTAACAAAAGAGGTAAAAATATGTTAACAATAAAGGATAATTTTTCTATAGAGATCCCTTGGCAAGAGAGAAAAGAGGGTTCAAGTGAACTTTTGTGGAGATACGATAAAAATCCAATCATAAAGAGAGATCATCTTAAAGAATCAAACTCAATATTTAACTCTGCGGTAGTACCCTTTAAAAATGGATTTGCAGGGGTATTTAGATGTGATAATCTTGCCAGAGAGATGAGGATCCACAGAGGGTTCAGTAGTGATGGTATAAATTGGGATATTGATGAAAAACCTATAAAGTTTGAATCAAGAATTGATACCACTATCCCTTTTGAATACGCTTATGATCCTAGAGTTACAAAAATTGGAGATACTTACTACATAACTTGGTGTAACGGATATCACGGACCTACAATAGGGGTTGGTTACACTAAAAATTTTGAAACCTTCTACCAACTTGAAAATGCCTTTTTGCCCTACAACAGAAATGGAGTACTCTTCCCTAAAAAGATAAATGGAAATTATGCTATGGTTTCAAGACCTTCAGATACAGGGCACACCCCTTTTGGTGATATATTCTACAGCGAATCACCGGATCTTGTATATTGGGGTAAACACAGACATGTAATGTCAAAACAGGATCCGGGTTGGGAGAGTACCAAAATTGGAGCGGGTCCGGTACCCATTGAAACAAGCGAGGGATGGCTGTTAATCTACCATGGGGTATTAACCTCTTGTAATGGATTTGTTTACCATATGGGAGCAGCTCTTTTAGATCTGGAGAAGCCTTGGAAGGTTATAGCAAGAGGAAGAAACTATATATTCAACCCAAGAGAAATCTATGAACTTGCAGGGGATGTTCCAAATGTAACTTTTCCTTGTGCAGCTCTCACTGACCCTAAAACAAACAGGATTGCAATATATTACGGTGCTGCGGATACTGTAACAGCTATCTGTTTTGGTTATATTGATGAGATAGTGGATTATATCAAAAGGTATAGCAGTGTTTAATTTTGACTTAAGACACACTAAAAACAAAAATTTTGTTCTTGTTTTTTTATATTTTATGAGCAATATTTTATTGCAGGCATCTCTTGATTAGAGGATTGACCATGAAAATAAATTTATGAGGAGTAATAAATGAAAAAAGTTATTGTATGCGTTTTATTGGCAGTCGCAGCAATCTCGTTTGCCAAAATGAATGAGAAGCCGTTACCGGTAATTGATGGAGTAAACTCTTTAAGAGACAACGGAAACTGGGTAATGAAAGCTTCAAACTTCCCAAATCCTGCAACAGGTATTGGATATGTTGATGTTGTTGATGAAAATGTTGCTTGGGCTGCGGGATATGACGGTTCCGGAGGAGGAGCAAAGATTCAAGATTTCATAAGATCTGTAGATGGTGGAAATACATGGACACCAGGAACCGTACCGGGTGCTACAGGTGGTTCTATATCTATGATTTGTGCTGTTAGTGATATGAAAGCTTGGGTTGCTATTCACACTGCACCTAACGCTCAAGGTATTTATCACACTTCAGATGGTGGTCAAACTTGGGAAAGACAAGAAAGTGCTAATTACAACTATCCTACATCATTTCCAAATGTTGTTCACTTCTTCAACGAGAATGACGGATTCTGTCAAGGTGATGGAGTTGACGGATATTTAGAGTGCTACACTACTACAGATGGTGGTGCTAACTGGACAAGAGTTCCTGAGGAAAATTTAGCTCCAACTCTTCCTGGTGAATGGGGAGTTGTAGGTTACTATGATGCTATTGGTGACAATATTTGGTTTAGTACAAACAAAGGTCGTGTTTACAGATCTTCTGACAAAGGTTACACTTGGGAAGCATCTCAAATTGAAGGAAACTCAGACTACACAGATGTAAGATTCATAAATCCTGATCACGGTATTGCAGGAAGATTCTCTAACTCAAGTAATGGTGAAATATGGGAAACTTTTGATGGTGGTATTACATGGGCTTCTATCAGTTTTTCCGGTATGAAGTATCATGACCATATTGATGCAGTTCCCGGAACTGAAAACACTTGGGTTTCTACAGGTGTAAATCCTGAAAACGCAGGAGCTTCTTACTCTTTTGATGGCGGACATACTTGGACTTCTTGGGATGTAATGGAAGGTATCCAAATGTTAGCTATGGATTGGTACAACAACACTACAGGTATAGTTGGTGATTTCAACACTGATCCTAACAGAGGTGTTTTCCTTTTTGACGGTGTTCTTGGAACTTCAGGTATTGATGAGTCAGCAATTACTGCAAATGGTTTTGCTCTAGTTTCAAACTATCCTAACCCTTTCAACCCTGAAACTACAATTAGTTTCACATTGAATAATAATGAAAATATAAACCTTTCAGTTTACAACTCTCACGGTGAGAAAGTAAGTGAACTTGCTTCAGGTGAATTCAAAGCAGGATCTCACAGTGTAAACTTTGACGGTAAAGATCTTGCAAGTGGTGTTTACTACACTAAGCTTTCTTCTGTAAATGGTGTAGTTACAAGCAAAATGATTCTTGTTAAGTAGTCTATTTTGTTAGAATATAACATATAGGAGTTTATTTAATTCCTCAGATAAAAAGGTATCCTTTAATTAAAAAGGGTACCTTTTTACTATTTAACCCAAGTTAGATATAACTATTTCCCTACTATTTAAGACACAATAAAAAAGGTTAAAACTCCCCTATTCTATTGTCCATTTAAGCTATTTTAACAAAAAAATCATATTAAATTTTACTCTATCAAACTATATTATATGCGTAAAACAAACTAAAGGAACTATGGATGAAAAAAACCGTTATGATTATTTTGGCTTTAGTATCTTTTCTTTTTTCAAAGGAGATGAACAGAAAAGAGACTCAATTGGTTGCCAAAAATTGGTATCAAAACTTTTTTAATGAAAGTAAAATCAAAAATTTTATCCCCCTAGGTGAAAATTCACAACTACACACATACACTTTTGAAAATGGTGGTTTTGTTATTGTTACAACAGATGATAATCTCTATCCTGTTGTAGGATACTCTAAAGATTCAGAGTTTAATCCAAATATTGAAATAAACTCTATGAAAAGCTGGTTTTCTGGTTACTATGAGCAGGTTGATATAGCCAAAAGCAGTAAAGAGAGGTTTAAAGAAAATAATCTTCTATGGGAAAAGGTTCTAAACAATAGCTTTGATTTTGTTGACTCGAAAAATGGAAGTATTGAGCCTCTTGTGGAAACAAAGTGGGACCAAAATCCTATTTATAACATGTACTGTCCAATGATTAATGGAGATCAAGCTGTAGTAGGTTGTGTTGCAACAGCAATGGCTCAAATTTTGAGATATTGGAACTTTCCTAACCACGGAATAGGCTCAAAGACCTATACGGATTACCAAGGATGTGGACAAACATTAAGTGCAAACTTTGGCGATGCTACCTATGATTGGAGTAAAATGCCTTTAATGTTAACAAATGGCAACAGTGATGAAGAGAAACATCATGTAGCACAAATTTGTTATCATTTAGGTGTTTCTGTTTCAATGATGTATGGTACAGCTGCAAGTGGTGGTTCCGGAGCTTACTCTTGGGATGTTCCTGGTGCCCTTGAGAACTATTTTAATTTTAACAGTAGTATATCCTTTAAAGAAAAATCTTATTATTCAAACTCAGAGTGGATCTCAAAACTTAAAAATGAGCTTAATGAAGATAGACCTCTATACTATTCAGGATATGGGGAAGTTGGAGGTCATGCTTTTGTATGTGATGGTTATCAACCTACCGATCATTTCCACTTTAATTGGGGTTGGAGTGGTCAAAATGATGGATACTACTATCTTGATAATTTAGCACCCGGATCAGGCGGAGCCGGTGGTGGAGGTTTCAATTTCACCCAAGGTCAGGGAGCTCTCTTTAATTGCTACCCTAATGAAGTAGATGTTTCTCTATACCCAAAAATTCCTGATTTTCTTTTAGAAGAGGAGAGTATTGAGATAGATCTTTCAAACTATTTTACTTCAAATATGAACAACAGTTTAACATATACTGTTGAAGATGTTTCTAACAACTCTATAGTATCAACATCAATAAGTGGATCTATTCTAACCATAAATAAAATTTCTAATGGTGAAGCTGAACTAAAAGTTAAGGCAACCTCAAGTTTTGATAGTAGCTTTGACAAGTTTAAGATTCTTTCCAGAGATTACAAGCCTATAGCAGGTAACGGATATATGGTTGAGCTTAGTGAAGGATCTTTCATGGAATACAATGACAGTGAAATTAAAGATCTTGAAAAAATATCGTTCTTCTCTATGGTTAAGAGAAATAGTGAAAACTCTTCAGCTATTTTCTCAAAAGCAGCTACAACAATGAACGGTATTTATACAACAATATCTCCTTACGGTACTGTTAAGTTCTCGGTTCAAGTTGAAAATGGAACTAAGAGAAAAGTATCTTCAAATACTAAATTAGATTCAGGTAAGTGGTATCAAGTTGCAGGTGTATATGATGGTAAAGATGTAAAAATTTATATTAACGGTGTTTTGGATAATGAAAAATCTTATGAAACTGTACTTCCTGTGAAAAACAATGATTACCCTGTACTGATTGGTAAGCTATCAAGTAAACTGTTTGATGGTTTTATTGACAACTTTTATATATTTGATAGAGCTTTAACTCTTCAAGAAATTAGAGATAATATGTTTATTTCTAACTTTGACAACTATTTAATGGGAACTGATTTTAATCAAGGGTTTGGGTATACAATAACAAATATTCCAAATAATGGGGAGATAAATTTGGTAAACTTCCCAAATAATCCTTATGAAATATCAGAAGCTCCTCAAATGTTTATGGCTTTAGCTAATGAAACTTCAAATGGAGATTTAGACTCCTTTAATCTCTCAAACTACTCTGTAGTGTCAAATCCTGAAAATGGGGATCTTAACCTTAGTAGTGATGGAACTTTCTCCTACACTCCAAATAATGGATTTAATGGAGATGATACCTTTACATATAAGGTTTCCGTTGACGGTATTGATTCAGATCCTTATAGTTTAAGATTTATTGTTGGTAATGAAAGTGGTATAGATAATGAGATGGTTATTGATCAATTCAAAATAATTTCAGCATACCCTAACCCTTTTAATCCATCAACAACTATTAAGTTTGAAGTTTCCTCAATTAGTAATCTTACAATGAATATTTTTAATTCAAACGGAGAGTTGGTTCAGGAAAGAAAGCTGTTAAATATGAATGTTGGATCACACAATATAAAAATTGACGGATCTAACCTTTCAACAGGTATCTACTTTGTTAGCTTAACAAACGGTGCAACCGTACAAACAATGAAGCTAATGCTTCTGAAGTAGAACACTATTATAGATTTCAAATAAAGGGTGTTAAAAAGCACCCTTTATTATTTTATATTAAAATATTTTAACCAATGGAGCATTAAATGGAAGAGATAAAATTTATTGATTCAGGTATAAACAGTGGTAAATTTAATATGGCAGCAGATTACTATTTTTCAAGGGAGAAATTAGAATCACCTATATTTAGAGTTTACAGATGGAAACCATACTGTATAAGTTTAGGTTATCATCAGAAAATAGATGAGATTGATTTAGAGAGGTTAAAAAATTATAATATAGATCTTGTTAGAAGAGAAACAGGAGGAAGAGCTGTTTTTCATGCTACAGAGTTAACTTACTCAATGATAATACCTAAAAATTCACAATTCTATTCAGACTCTATAATGGATGTATACAATAAAATAAGTAAAGTTCTGGTAAGGGGATTAAATCTTACGGGTGTATCTTCGGCAGATCTTGAAAGAGGGGAAGCTCCCAACTTTAAAAATCTTTATAAAGAGAAACTATCATCTGTTTGCTTCTCATCAACATCTACTTATGAGGTAGTATCAAGAGGTAAAAAAATTGTTGGATCTGCACAAAAAAGATTGAAAGATTCGGTTCTTCAACATGGTTCAATATTGGTAGGTTTAGATCATATTGATCTCATTGATTATTTATCAATCCCCGAAAGATTAAAGAGTAGATTTAAAGAACAAGTTAAAGAGAAAACAACTACCGTTGCTCAATTGATAGATCTTGAAAAGAATCAGTATGAAAATTTTTATAAAGAGTTAAGTGAGAATCTATACATATCATTGGAAGAAATATTTGGAGTTAAAGTAAATAGGTATTATTTTAACAATAGTGAGATTAGTGAAATTACTAAAAATGAAAAATATTTCAAACTTGATTATTAGTTTTAATGGAACTATGTTTTAATGATGTAGAGAACTTAAAATTTATATTTCTTATAAAAATTTAAAATAATCCCTAACTATTAAGGAGAAGATATGAAAAAGATAGTTATTTTAATTTCATTATTATTGGTTACATCCTCTTATGCATTGGTAGGATTCGGTGTTCATGGAGGGTTAGATTTAATGGAGGTAGATAAAATTAATAAAGAGTTTAAATTTGACTTTGGAGATAAAGAAGCCACTTATAGTTTAGAAAGAGAAGCAATAGAAAACCCTGTAGCATTTGGTGCTCAGCTTTACTTTGACTTTCCTATTTTTCCTTTAGGTTTAGAGGCAGGATACTATATGGCTGTCCAAAAATATAGGTGGATTGCTCCTAAAGATTTACAGGTTGGGAATGAGAGTATCCCTCTTGATTTTTCTGATATTGATACATCGGGAAATAGTTATAATCATGAATTTACCTATGCAAGAGCCAGTGTAGATGCAACTCTCAAATACTACTTTTTGGAACTACCTCCTGCTGTGAATTTAATGAGATTCTATTTAGGTGCAGGTGTTGGAGTTCATTTTATAACTCCATTGGTATCTGAACAATTTTTTGAAGATGAACTTTCAGAAATGTCAAATAGCTCATCTAACCAACTCTCTTTAGATGTTGAAGATCTTGTTAAATCTAAAACTACTTTTGGTGCTCATTTTGGAGTAGGTACAATGATTGATATTCCTGTACTTCCTATTTCTCTAAATGTTGATTATAGATATACTATAACAAAAGAGAATGAATATGGAGATGAGACAAGTAATTTTAGTACTATAAGAGGAAGTTTAAACTTCTATCTATAGATTTATATTTAAAATTTTAGGAGATCTTTAAAATAGGATCTCCCAATAATTTTTAATCCGTATAATATTTAGAGAGTTTTTTATTTGAATAGAGAAAAAGAGTATATATTACACGGCTACTTTAACTATTCTAAAAATAGTTTCTACTTTTGGGTAGAGATAGTTTTTGAAAATAGGGTTACAGCTGCAACTATAAATGATTTGAGAGAAATATTTTTTTTAAGTTCAGTCAAAAATTATCAATATGAAAGCAACAGCTTTAATATACCCATTAAAGATAAAAAGCCTGTATACTCGTATGATTTTAATCCAAACGAAAGATATGTTTATCAAAAAAGATTTATTGATTGCTTATCAGTAGGAATAAACCAGTTTTGTGAATTTGATAGAGTTGTTAAGGAGATTGATCTTAAAACTCACTACTCATACAGATATTTGAGAAATATATACAGATATTGTGTATCTCTTTTGGAGAATAAAAACTGGAATATAGCTTATTTTGAAAATAGAATTGCAATAGATACAGTTAAGGATAAAAACTTTTCCAGAAATATTAGATACTTTTGTGAAAACTTCCCTACTATCTGGAAAGCTGATGGTATATCTATATATGAGTATATTGATATTACATTTAAAAAAATACTAACTAACCTTTTTGATCATATATTCAATGATAAACCTAAGAATATTAGTGAAAAACATATTTTAGTTTTAAATCTTATAAAAAAAAATACTTTAACCTCTTATGACTCTTACAATTTAAATGAGTTTATAAAATTTAGTCTCTCATCTATGGAGTTTGTTTTAAGACTTATTCAAAATAGTGATAGTTGGTTAGTTGATAGTGGTGTCAAAATTAATGGTAGATTTAGATCTGTAAAAACATTTATAAATCAAACTACTCCTCTTGCCACTAAATGTAAGGGGTTCTATATGGATCTTTTTTTTGATAGAGTAGGATCAATTAAAATCTTTAAAGAGATCTATAATAATAGATTTTCACCAATAAAAAAGAGTTTGGAAGAGGTTGTTTCTTTTATAAAGAATGATTCTGTTGATATAATGAGATCGGGGATAGTAGTTCTCTACCCTTCAGTTTTAAAAAATATAAGAAAAGTCGGTGTTAGTGTAAGGTTTTCATACAGTAGCAGATCTGTTTCAAAAAATATTTTAAATATGGATACCCTCTTAGATTTTGACTGGAAATTTACTTTAGGTGATCAAGAGATTGATGAGAATGAGATTTTAGAGAATCTTAGAAACAACAATGGATACTTTATAAGTAATAATGGTGTTGTTGAACTTGATATTAAGAAAATTAAAGAGATTTTGATTAAGCTGGAATCTAAAAAAAGGGATAAACTCTCCGGAATAACATATTTGGAAGCTTTAAACTTTGAAGATGAAGATTTAAATGTTGATATGAACAATATTTTCAGCTCTAAATTTGATACTCTAAAACCTATAAAAAGAGGTGAAATTAATCTTAAAAACTTTAAAGGTGATTTGAGGAAATATCAATTAAAGGGGGTTATTTTTCTTCTTGAGCAGGAAAGAGCAGGTTTTGGTTCTATTTTAGCTGATGATATGGGACTTGGTAAAACGATACAGATTATAGCACTTACACTATCTGAAAACAGATCAGATAAAAAGCAATCTTTAATAGTTGTTCCTACAACTGTTCTCTACAATTGGGATAGTGAATTTTCCAAATTTGCACCTTCCATAAGTAGATATATACACTATGGAACCGATAGGGAAAAAGATATAGAAAAAATAAAATCTGATATTATTTTAACAACCTATGGAGTGCTAAAAAAAGATATTGAAAAGCTAAGTAAGATAAAATTCAAAAGAGTAGTTATTGATGAAGCTCAAAGTATAAAAAATCCTAGAAGTGATCAAGCTTTAGCTGTAAAAGCTTTGGATAGTGAAAGTAGGATAGCTCTTACGGGAACACCTATTGAAAACAGGCTTATGGAACTATGGTCTATTATGGATTTTTGTAATAAAAACCTCCTCCTCTCTTCATCTAACTTTATAAAAAATTATGAAATACCCATAGTTAAACATGGAAATGAAGAGAGAAGAAAAAGGTTAAAGCAGATAATATCACCCTTTGTTTTAAGGAGAATGAAGAGTGATAAATCTATACTCAATGATTTACCTGAAAAGGTTGAATCAAAAATTTATTTACCTCTTACTGCAGATCAGCTTTTTAAGTATGATCTTATAATAAAGGATACGGAAAACAGCTTAAATAAGAGTGGAAAAATAAACAAAGGTGTAATGCTAAATACAATAGTTAAGTTAAAACATGTGTGTAACTCAACACTTTCAGATTCAGGAGAGATCTTTTCAACAAAGTATATAAGATTAAAATCTATGATTCAAGTTATTATAAGTGAAAATAATAAAGCTATTGTATTCTCCCAATTTGTTGAAACAGGAAAGATGATTAAAAACCTTTTGGAGAATGATATTAATGAAAAAGTTCTATTTTTTCATGGATCACTTTCGGTAAAAAAGAGAGAAGAAATAGTAAGAAAATTTAATAATTCAGATGAACATAAGATTTTAATCCTCTCATTAAGAGCCGGAGGTATAGGACTTAATTTAACTGCGGCAAACTATGTATTCCACTTTGACAGATGGTGGAATCCTGCTGTTGAAAACCAAGCGATTGATAGAGTTCACAGAATTGGTCAAACAAAAAAGACCTTTGTTTACAAATTTATATGTAAGGGTACTTTGGAGGAGAAGATTGATAAAATTATTGAGAATAAAACAAAACTTTCAACGGATATATTAAATCAGGAAACAAATTTTTTATCATCTCTTTCAAAAGCTCAATTTTTAGAAATAATAAGAAGATAAACTATGAACTTTTTAGCTGAATGTTTAAAGAAAATAGGATCTAACTTTCCTATAACAAGATATAATAAGGGTGTTAAGTTTTATAGAGAAGGTAATATTATAGATTGCTCTATTGAAAAAGGATCTATTCTTGCCCTTATTTTGGAAAACAGTGGAAAAGAGTACTCTGTATCAATAAAGCTAGATAAAACTTCGGATATAAAAGATAGATTAAAAAGTTTATCACCAAAAAAACTATTCTCTATATTTTTTTCTAAAAGGGTTAATCTCATCTCCCTTAGTAAACTGATTAGTTTTGATGATTTCAATTATAGCTGTAATTGTAAATATAAGGGTAATTGTGAACATATTGCATCTCTTGTTATAAAAGTATACAATGAGATTTTATATTATCCTCAACTTCTATTTACAATTATTGGTGTCGATAAAAGAGCAATATATGAAACTTTGGTAGAAACTGATATTGGGTTGGATAAAGATTATGGATTACTCATAGATATATTTAATAATATTAAAGGAGATAAAAACTATTTTGGTAAAATTAATGATGATCCTGTATATTTTACAAATAGTAACGATCTTAATTTGGAAGTTGTATGGCAAAGAGTTAATAAAAAGTTTTACAATGACCTTAAATCTGTTAAAGATACCGTTTCAGAGAGAGTAATAAAATTTAAAATCTAGTATGCCAAATTTAAGAAAAAAAACTTTCCCTCTATTTATAATCCTTTCTATTACAATATATCTTACAATACTTTTCTATAAAGTTTATACCTTAGATCTTAAAAATGGAGATTTAAAAGGTGTCTCTATTTATGATAGGAATGGTAAACTTTTAAGGGTGTTTTTAAGTAAAGATCAACAATATCAAATTTCAACTGATTCAATACCTGATCTTCTTTCAAAAGCTGTTATAAGCTTTGAAGATAAACTGTTCTACTCCCACCCCGGTGTTAGAGTTGATGCTATACTGAGAGCTTTTATCCAAAATTTAACAAAGGGTAAAAAATTTAGTGGTGCAAGTACAATAACTATGCAACTTGCAAGATTGATCTCACCCAAAGAAAGAACCTATTACAATAAGATTATTGAGATAATTACCGCTTTTGCTTTGGAACTTAAATACAGTAAAGAGGAGATACTTCTTGAGTATATAAATTTAGTTCCCTGCGGTGGCAATGTAAGGGGGTATAGAACAGGTTCTTTAAGATACTTTAACAGAGAAATTGAATCTTTGGATTTTTCCCAAATATCAACACTTATTACCTTTCCCAATAATCCAACTCTTATCATAAAAAAAGGAAAACAGTTAAAAAATTTATACAATAGAGTTCTCAGTGATATTTATAAAGAGGGGATAATTGATAAACTAACATTTGAAAGTTCAAAAGATATATTAGCAAAAATAGGTTATTACCCATTTCCCGCAAATGCTCTCCATCTTTCAGATAAATTTAGGGGAAAAGAGGGTAAAAGGGTAGATCTTTCAATAGATAGATCTATACAGATAAATGTTGAATCTATACTGAAAAGATATGATAATATTTTGGGTAAACAGGGTATTGATAACATATCTGCAATAGTGGTAGAAAATAGTAGTAGAAAGATTTTGGCATATTGTGGTTCTGATAACTACTATGGTGTTAACGGAATGGTAGATGGTATAAAATCTCCAAGATCTACAGGTTCAGTCCTAAAACCTTTCCTCTATCTTCTCTCTATAGAGGAGGGGATAATCTCTCCCCTATCTATTTTACCGGACTTCCCTACATATTTTGGCAGTTACCATCCTAGAAACAATAGTAATAGATTTAGTGGTTATGTGAATGCTTCTTTTGCTCTTCAAAACTCTCTAAATGTTCCCGCTGTAGATCTTTTAAGTAAATATGGGGTAGATAAGTTTTACAGTTTCTTAAAACAAGGGGGAATATCAACTCTCTTTAGATCTCCTTCCAACTATGGTTTATCCATTATTTTAGGAGGAAGTGAAGCTACTCCTTTTGATATTGCACAACTATACTCAACTCTTGCAAATTATGGCGAGTTTAAAAAAATATCATACCTTAAAGAGAGGGACTCTTCCTCTACTAAAAACATTTTTGGTAAGGGAGGTTCATACTTAACCTTAAAAATCTTATCGGATATTGATAGACCAAAAAATCAAAGCTCTTGGAAACTTTTTGATTCCTATCAAGATATATCTTGGAAAACAGGAACAAGTTATAGTAAAAGAGATGGTTGGGCTTGTGGAGTAACCAAAAAATATACTACCGTGGTATGGTGTGGTAATTTTGATGGTAAAGAAAACCCTAATATTAGTGGTAAAAATAGTGCCGGACCTATCCTATTTTCCATATTCAATTTTCTCAAAAAAAGTGATAGTTTCTCAAAACCTGAAATAGATCTTAAAAAAGTATTGTTATGTAAAGCTTCTGGATTCAAAGCATCAAAACTGTGTAAAGATACAATAACTATAGAGCTTCCGGAATCCTCATATTTAAATGAGTGTAATTTTCATAAGCAGGTACCTATAGATTCAAATGGCAATGAAGTTTGCTCTCAATGTTGGGAGATAGGTAAATACAGCTATAAAACTATTTTTGATATACCAACCAAATATAAAGCCTACAATAGTTTAGTCAAAATAAATGAGTATAGACCCGTAAAGCATAAAAAAGAGTGTAAAAGATTTTACGGAGATGAGAAACCTATAATTATATATCCCAGAAGAGGTTCAACCATTGAGCTTTCCAAAAATAGAGATGGATACTCACCAATAGAATCTACTGTATCCTACGGTGGTGATGATAAGCTTTTTTGGATATTAAATGGAAAACATATTGGTAAAACAAGTGGGGAAAGTAGATATAAAATAGATCCTTTAGAGGGGAAAAATATACTTGAAGTTATAAGTAGCAGAGGTGAAAAAGATAGAGTAGTTTTCAATGTTGTTAAGCCATAATATTATATTTAATTTTAGTTATTATATGTATCTTCCAAAAAAGGTTAAGAATACTTTTTTCAATAGTTTACATAGACACTCTCAAAACAAAATACAAAATTATCAACTGAAACATATTGAAAAATATGCAGTTTATATAAGAGAAAGAAGAAATGGAGAAAATATAACTCAAAATAATTTTGATATAAATATTTATCCAATATTTAGAATAACAACCTAAAGTTACTTGAAAGGTATAATTGGGTCAATCAGCATGGGAAAAGTTTTGAGATTTTTAGAAAATCTATAAATTTTTATGGCACTTCTTTTGGGAAAGATACATACTTTAGCGGTGGTGAAAGGTTTAAATACTATAAATAGTATTATAATTAAATTTCTAGTTATAATCATTAGTCTAACATAAACCATTCTTTTTATATAGAACTAAGAGGTTATACTAAAATATTCAGAATCTATTTTTTAGAATATTTTTCAAAAAAAAATATTATTGTGATGATCATCACAATAAATTGAGAATTTAGATCATATAATACTTATAGAGAAGAGTTTTTTAAAAGAGGTAATGAGATTTTTTAATTTTTATTATCATGATATACATTTTAATACGCTACCATAAATAATTAGAAAACAGCTGAAGACTATGAGACTATATATTAAACTTTGTTCAGATAACGATATAATTTTGCCTGTTTCTTACACACATGCTTTACAAGCTATTATTTATAGACATTTGCCAGAAGATAAAGCTGAATGGCTTCATAACGAAGGGTTTAAATACGAGAAGAGAAGGTTTAAGCTTTTCTCTTTTTCTGAAATTTTAGCAAAAGGATCTTATGATAAAAAATTTAAGAAACTTAAATTTCCTAAAGAGGTTTCAATTGCGATAACCTCTCCCATCGGTTGGATCTTAGAAAAACTTGCTACTAATCTTACTCAAAAAGGGTTTATTAATTTCTGCGGTACAGATCTAAGAATACAACCAATTGATATTTCTGATACCCCCAGTTTTGAAAATGGTTGTGCAGATATAAAAATGCTCTCTCCAATGGAGGTACATACTACTTTCTATAGTAGAAATGATAAAAAATTTACTAAGCATTATAACCCTTTTGACGATGAGTTTATATCTCTAATAAATGAAAATCTTAAAAAAAAGTGGGAGATCTGTTTTAAAGAGGAAAACTTTCCTTCTCCAATTAAAATTAAGCCACTATTTTCATATAGGGATAAAGATAATTTTAAAAGAATTTTAAAGTTTAGAAAGGGTTCAGAACTTACTATTATTGAAGGCTGGAAAGGATACTATCATATTGAAGGGGATCCAAGAGTTTTAAACCTTGCTTATGAGGTAGGTTTAGGCTCCCGAAACTCAGGTGGTATGGGAATGTGGGAACTGAAAAAGCAATAAAATAGTAAACTACAATATATTTAATAAGGAGTAGCATGGAGATAGAACGAACTGGTAATATTTTCTTCGATATGGGTTATTACCTATTTTACCATATACTAGATAAAGATTTAGAGGATAAAGAGTTCTCTAAAGATGAACTTAAGACTATAGTTGATTGGTTATTTAAAGAAACTGAGATATGGTTAAAAAGTTCTAAAAAACATTTTAATATATATTTATTAAACCATCCTGCCTCTGATACCAAAAAGGATATTACCATAAAGAAACAAAATATTTTAAATAAGCTCACAGGATATATAAAAGATATAAAACCTGCTTCTGAAAATTATTGCTCAATATGTGGTAGATATGAAGCAATAGAAAAAGGACTTACTAGAGTAGAACTTCCTCTCTCTGGATCATTACGGGGAAGAAACTTTTTCCCAGGGTGGAGTGATGGAATAAAAACATGTGGTTTATGTGCTCTTAAATCCTATGCAACTATTTTTGGAACAATAAATAGCTCAGGTAAGGCTATACTTATCGACTCCTTCAATCCAAATATAATCTCTCTTTGGATTGATCAAATTGCTAGAAATAAGGAGAAGCTTACAAAGGGTAAACTATTGGAAGAGTTTGGACCTATTACCTACAAGATAAATAATAAACTTAATCTCTTTTATAATCTTATAAATGAAGTTGTTATAGGAGTAAAAAAGAATCAAATAGATGTGAGAAAAGGGTTTGATCTAGTATTTAGTTACTATACAAATTTTGCTGGGAATCCTGATCTTGAGATATACAATATTGATAGTTCTATAATAGGATTTTTATTTAAATTAGAAAGTTCTATCAATGAATGGAATAGATTTGTTTACCGTTTCTATACGAGTAGTAAAGTTAAATACTCCCCTGAAAAGGAAAAACTTGTTATTGAGGAGAAAAAAGAGATTTGCGAAGCTAAGGAGGATCAGTATTTAAATAATAACAACATTATAATTACAAAACTTATAAACAATCAATTTATAGATTACAAATATTTCTGTAAAGAAAGGAAACTACTACTGGATATCAAAATAATTGAAACATACTTTAGTGAGGTTTTAGAAATGAATAAGGATAAAATCAAGTACATAAAAGAGTTCTCAGAACTTATCTCAGAAGAGATTAGAAAAGGAACTTTTAAGATTAGTGAGATTGAAAAAGCTAATAAACATTATGAGTTTCAGAAATTTATAGTAAGAAGCTGTAGAAAATATGTTGAGAAGAATGGAAGTTCCCTATTAACCCTTGACGATTATGTAGATAATCTAATGGAGGAGTGGCAAACTGTTCAAAACTTACTACTTATAAGTTTATACGATAAACTTGCTGATATTTTACAAAAAGAGGATAAAGAGGAGTCAGAAAATGAGTAATACTATACAAACTGTTTTTCTTGTGGATACCCATGTATCTATTTTAAACAACTTGGGTAAAGATGGTAGTAGTAACTATGAAAACTCTGTTGCTGTAAAAAAGATAAAAAAAGAGGGTAGAACCCATACCTATGTTTCAGGGCAAGCTTTTAGAAACTGGCTTAGAACAACACTTGGAGATTCTTATAATTGGAATCTATCCCCTATAACTAGAGATAAAAAAATTGCTTTTACTGCAGCAAATCCTGTTGAGTATGAGGATGATGATCTATTTGGATATATGAAAGCAGAAAAAAAGGAGACTCTTACAAGAATCTCTCCATTAAAAAACTCAGCTCTTATATCTGTAACACCTGTAAATATTTTAGAAGAGTTTAAGGTTATGGCAAGACAAGAGGGTGATTCTGTACCTTATGCAGATCAACCATACTCTGCTATTTTAAAAGGTATTTTGTCCTTAGATATTACATCTCTAGGAGCCTTTACTACTGTTCATAGAGCAGGTTATATGAATTGCACAAAAGAGTATGTTGGCACCTATTTTGATAAATTAACAGAAGTGGATGATCCTCGTTTCTATAAGAATAAAGATGAGCTTCACAAAAAATACCTACTCCCTAAAGAGGAGAGAGTTAAAAGAGCAAGCGACCTATTAAAAGCTCTAAATAAGATCTCTGGAGGAGCTTCTCAAACAAGCCACCTAACTGATGTTACTCCAAAATTTATTGTTCTTGCAGGTGTTGAAGGAGGAAACCATATATTTAGCCATCTTATCTCTGAAAGTATGGAAAGAACAACTGAGTTTTCAATTGATGCTTTAAATGAGATAATGGAAGATTACAAAGATGAGATAAAAACCCCTGTATACATAGGAAGAAGAAAAGGTTTTATGGATAGATGGGATAAAGATCTAAAAGAGTTAGCTGAAAAAAATAGCAATATTATCTATGGATCTCCTGTTGAAATAATTAATCAATTTGTTGAGAATGATAAGTTTAAGGAGTTGTTTTAATGAAAGCTTATAGGGTTAAAATAACATCTCCTACGGCTTCTTTCAGGCATCCAACAATATTAACAGGTTTTCAACCAACCTTATCTGTTCCACCCATTTCAACCATTTATGGTCTTCTTTCTGCTGTAACAGGTAAATATAGAACTCCAGAGATGCAGAAAGTTGGATATATTTTTCATGGTAAGGATAGATTTATAGATCTTGAAACGACATATAAATCTGATGGGAAACTCAGTAGAAAAAAAACTATGACTGTTACTCCTGATATTGTAAAGAGAGAGATCTTTTTTGAACCTGAGCTATACCTCTATCTAAATGAAGAGGAGTTAGCTAAAATGTTCAAAACCCCCTACTTTCCTATTTTATTAGGTCGTAGTAGCGATCTTGCTTTTGCTGAGATAAAAAAGGTAACTCTAGAAAAAAAGGATGATTGTGTATTATACGGAACAACAATCCCCTATAAAAAAGTTAATAAACTTATTACAGGGCAGTTACAAGCATTACCAAAATATTTTACAGATACACAACCAAGAATACCACAAGAGGTACAACCATTTTTTCTTATCTCAAAACCTGTTAAAATTGAAGGTAGTTACTATTGTGATCCTGAATTAGCCAGTATCTTAAATATAGATAAAAACATTGGTATCTACTTCCATGAATAAACTTTACGCTAAAGGTGAGCCTGAGTGGACAGAACTAAAAAAACACCTTTTTGATGTTGTCCATTTAGCTCATCTATTTTTAAAATATCTTCCCAATCTTGAATCTCTTACTAATCTAGAAGATGAGATAAATGATATTGCCATTTTATCAGCTCTATTTCATGATATGGGTAAGGCTTGTTCAGGATTTCAAAAACAGTTAAAATCAAATAAAAAATGGGGATATAGACATGAGATAATTTCTGTCTCTATTCTTGATGGCTTGGAGTATAAACATAAAGATATCATATCTAGAGTTATTCTTTCCCACCATAAAGATTTTCAATATTTCACTAAAAACTTTTCATCTTTAGATGAAGAAAGGGATGATATAATTGGAAATATATTTGGTATTGAGAAAAGTGATGAGAATGAGGATATTGAAAGGTTTAATAAAGAGCTAAAAAGTATAGATATAGAGTTTCTAAATAGTATTCAAGATATTCTTAATCATCTTTATGATGAACACTACTTAAACAATAGATATAATTATACTCCTAAGCTATCTAAACAGCATCCAGTTAAGGAGTATATTATTCCTTTTAGTAATGAAAATAGTTTTCCTGAAATATTACTTCGTGGACTTCTCATTGCCTCAGACCATTTTGCATCAGCTGGGATAAAGGAGATCCCTTTTATTGATTACAAATACTTTAGTTTTTTAGACAGATTCAAATTGAGAGAACATCAGTTAAAATCAAAGGAATCTAAAGGGAACTCAATATTAATAGCTCCTACAGGATCTGGGAAAACAGAATCCTCCATTGCTTGGGCTAAGAAATATTTCAAAACAGGTGAAACCACTCATCTCTTTTATATTTTACCCTTTACTGCGAGTATTAACTCAATGTATGAAAGATTTTCAGATATCTTTGGCATAGAAAATACAGGTCTCTTACATTCAAAAGCATTAAACTCTCTTATTCAAATACATAATGAGAATGAAAAAATAACCATTGAAGATGCTAAAACAATAAAAGAACAATCTAAAAAACTTCTATTTCCTATAATAATTTCTACCCCTTGGCAATTGATACAATACTTCTTCTCTATAAAGTTTTATGAAACAGGTCTTCTCTTAATGAGCGATGCCCTTTTTATAGTAGATGAGATCCATTGTTATGATGCTAAAAGTATGGGAATGTTCCTTGGGATGATCCATTATATAAGTAAAAAATTAGGATCAAATATTTTCATAATGTCTGCAACAATTCCAAAAGTTTTAAGAGAGAAAATAGAAAATAGTTTTCTATCTAAACCTAATCTTATAAAAGTTGATAAAAAAATACTCTCAAAACAGTGTAGGCATAAAATAAATATTATATCTGGTTCCATTAAAGATTACACAGAAGAGATTAAGAACAAAATAAAGAGTGGAAAAAGGATAATAGTTGTAGCAAATAGTATAAAATCTGCAATCAACATATTTGAGAAATTTGAGAATGTAGAAAATAAGGTTCTTATTCACGGAAAATTTATAGCAAAAGATAGAGCAGAAAAAGAGAAACTTGTTAAAGATAGAGAACTCTTAGTAGGAACTCAAGCAATTGAGGTTTCTTTAGATATCGACTATGATGAAATGTACACAGAGCCTGCACCTCTAGATGCTTTACTTCAAAGGTTTGGAAGAGTTAATAGAAAAGGGGAAAAGGGTATTTCAGATATATTTGTTTTATCAAACATAGATGATGCAACAAAATTTATTTATGATCAACATATTACTGAGAAAACCATAGAAACACTTAGGGGGATAGATCTTTTAAGCGAAGATATAGTTGAGCCTCTAATTGATAAAGTTTACAATAAGCTTAACGATAACTATGAAAAAATCTTTAATGAAACCTACAATAGTTTTATTGAGATGACAGATTTAATAAAGGCTTATAAGTGGGATGATGAAGCAAAAGATAAATTTCATAAGCTATTTGATGGAATAGAGGTTATACCTTACTCTTTCTATGATACCTGCTCTAATCTAATAGATCAAAATAGATTTATGGAAATTTCAAATTATACTATCACAATTAGCAATAAACAGTTTTACAAATATAAAGATATAATTCATAGGGAGGAGTTTAAAAGAGGCTTATCCTACTATTTTATCGATATGAAATATCAATCTGATTTAGGACTAATTGAAACTACAAAAAATGATCCTCTCTTTATGTAAAGGTATGATATGAAAAATAGATTTAAAATATATGGTTCACTTTTACAGGCATATAAAATTTGTCCAAGACAGGCTTGGCTTATGTCTCGAAACCTCATTGGAGATCAAAGCAATGATTTCTTAAAAATTGGAAGACTCATTTCAGAAGAAGCTTATAAAAACTCTCTAAAAGAGGTTGAATACAATAGCAATAAAATTGATATTATAAAAAAGAAAGATGGAAAAACAGTTTTTATTGAGGTAAAAAAAAGCTCTCATGCTATAGATTCTGCAATTCTACAATTAAAGTTTTATATGTATAATCTAAAAGATAGATTCAAAAATATTTGTGGGGAGATTAGAGTTCCCAAAGAGAAAAAAGTTATTCCTATTGAATTTGCAGAAAACGATATAAAAGAGATTGAAGATATATCTAAAGAGATTGGTACTCTTATCAATAAAGAGAAGCCTCCCTTACCTATTAGAATAAAACCTTGTTCAAAATGTTCTTATAATGAATTTTGCTGGTCATAATTTAAGAAAAGAAAAAAGGATTTTATGAAAAAAACAATCTATATTTTCTCAAATGGAGAGCTGAAAAGAAAAGATAATAGTCTTACTTTTATTGGAGAGGATGGTTCTAAAAAAAATATTCCAGTTGCTAATGTTAAAGAGATAATGCTATTTGGAGAGTTCTCATTAAATAGAAGGTTACTAAACTTTCTTACACAGCAAAATATAATAGTTCACTACTTTAACTACTATGGTTACTACTCTGGTTCATTTTATCCAAGAGAACATTACAACTCTGGCTTTATGATAGTGAATCAAGTTAAATTTTATTCAGATATACCTAAGAGATTATTTATAGCAAAGCAATTTGTACTTGGAGCATGTGAAAATGCTCTTAAGATATTAAAATATTATGAGAGAAGAGAAAAAAACTTATCAGGAACAATTGCCGAAATAGAGTATTTAAAACTTGAAATTGAAAATCAGACTACAATAGAAACCCTAATGTCAGTTGAGGCTAATATAAAGAAAAAATATTATGGAGCTTTTAACAATATTGTAAATAATGATGATTTTAAATTTATTAAAAGAGAAAAGAGACCTCCTAAGGATTTTATTAATGCTCTTATAAGTTTCTCTAACTCTGTTATCTATACAATGTGTCTTTCTGAAATTTATCAAACACATCTAGATCCAAAAATTGGATATCTACACGCTTCAAACTTTAGAAGATTTTCGCTAAATTTGGATATTGCTGAAATCTTTAAGCCTGTAGTAGGAGATAGAACTATATTTAAAGCAATAAATAAGAAAGTCATAACAGCGAATGATTTTAATAAGGATCTGAATGGAATTTTATTAAATGATACAGGGAAGAAAAAATTTCTTAAATTTCTAGAAGAAAGATTATCTGATACAATTAAACACTCAAGTTTAAAGAAAAAAGTAAGTTATAGGAGACTTATTAGAATGGAACTTTATAAACTTGAAAAACATTTAATGAATGAAAAAGAGTATAAACCATTTATAATGAATTGGTAACCTATGTTTGTAATATTATACTATGATGTAAATAAAAAATTGTGTCCTAAAATACACAAAATATGTAAAAAATATCTTCAATGGGTTCAAAATTCTGTCTTTGAAGGAGAGATAAGTGAAGGTAACTTAGCAGAACTAACCTATCTTATTGAAGATAAGATAAAAAAATATAAAAATGTCTCTATAATTGTTTACAAGTTTAGATCAATGAATTATATTAAAAGGGAGGTGATTGGTATAGATAAAAAGGATGATATAGATTTCATCTAAGTATATTACGCACCTTGACATATTGGGTAAAATGTCTGTCGATCATTAGTAGTGATCTATCAGGCACAGGTTCGACAGATATCGTCAAGCCTGAACCCTTAAACTGTTTCTTATAATTTGTTTCACAATTATTTTTTTATGCCTAGAAAAAGGGTTTATATCGTACCTATAAGGAATTGAAACTTGACAAGGGTACTAAGGACAATTCCGACACTAACGACAAGTTTATATCGTACCTATAAGGAATTGAAACACAGTTTTACCGTCCAAAGGAACAAGCTCTTTACCTGCGTTTATATCGTACCTATAAGGAATTGAAACACAGTTTTACCGTCCAAAGGAACAAGCTCTTTACCTGGTTTATATCGTACCTATAAGGAATTGAAACTCAGAAGAGATCTGCTTTCTAGTAATACACCCCGAAGGTTTATATCGTACCTATAAGGAATTGAAACATATTAAAGCACAATGCAAAACTGCAGTCTCAGGTTGAGTTTATATCGTACCTATAAGGAATTGAAACTTACTACTACTTCTATTTATAACACTGTTTAAAAACCGTTTATATCGTACCTATAAGGAATTGAAACGATCTTGTCCTAAGCTTTTTCCTAAGTTTCTGTAACTGTTTATATCGTACCTATAAGGAATTGAAACATTGGGATGAAGGTTGGATAAAGGAAGATGATAATGTTTATATCGTACCTATAAGGAATTGAAACGTAGGAGTTGTAGTTGGTTCTATGCTGATCTCTATTGCAAGTTTATATCGTACCTATAAGGAATTGAAACGTGTTAATGATAAGGTGTTAAATGAGATTGTGGAGACTGTTTATATCGTACCTATAAGGAATTGAAACTGCAAAGTTTGAGGTTGTGAAAAACTCTAAACTGGCAAAGTTTATATCGTACCTATAAGGAATTGAAACAAACGAGGATGGTAGTTCTAAGGCTTTTGCTGATAATGGTTTATATCGTACCTATAAGGAATTGAAACTTAAACAGATCTATATATTGAAAAGCACTATCTAAACTAAGTTTATATCGTACCTATAAGGAATTGAAACGAAGAAAACAGCAAAAGAGTACATATCCTTTGCTCTTGGTTTATATCGTACCTATAAGGAATTGAAACGTAGATTTTTTGAAGAAGTATAGAAATTGGAGTATTGAAGTTTATATCGTACCTATAAGGAATTGA
>PDWI01002101.1_pt1 | contig 30575 bp, 16 predicted proteins | sample 1430891 | NCBI WGS metagenome assembly PDWI01 (sample SAMN01162508, study PRJNA174530) | Oral metagenome, whole genome shotgun sequencing project. | biome: Marine environment; feature: Marine mammal; material: Swab sample of the gingival sulcus; isolation source: swab sample of gingival sulcus... | reverse complement strand
TTCAAGTGGTGGATAAATTGCGATAAATTGTTGAAAATTGAAAGCTAAAAATAAAAAGCTCCCTAAGTTGTTCGATACTTTTGGGAGCTTTTTATTTGATACTAAAACAAGGAAAGCATGCTCCTGCTTTCAGATTGAATTATGTGCTTATTTTTGTTGTTTCATATACTCTTGAAATGACATTTTGTTGTATAATTTTTTGTAAAAAAAGGTGGTAAGAGGAATAAGCTGCTCGCTAAGCAAATATCCGTTTATGCGCGATATAAGTTTATAATTTTCATCAAAAATGAGTACGGCAGGCATTTGATAATTGTTGAAAAAGGTTTTTACAATTTCGTTAGGCGAGTTTACGCCGGTTCCTTTGTAGGTTTTACCTAAGAAATTAATTTCATTTTCGTTTGCAGCGTTTATTTTTACTGAGTAATAATTCTCGTTTAGCAATTCGGCTAATTTGCTGTTGCCAAAGCTCGTTTTATCCATTACTTTGCAACTAATGCACCAGCTTGTGTAGAAATACACAAAAATTGGCTTCTTTTTCTCCTTGCTCATTGCCATTATGCTGTCAGATTTTATCCAATCCACTTTGCCTGTTGTGTCTGGTTTTTGCGATTTTTTAATTTTAAAAAATTCACGATTTTTTTTATACGAATCAGCAAAACTGTAAACATAATTTAGCACAAAATTATCAAGAGAAGCATTTTGTCCTACATTTTCGGCAAAATAAACAAGGAAATATTCAATATCGCTGGTCTTTTTATATCCCGGAACTACTGTTTTCTTACCTTTTCGGTCGAAATATACGATGGTGGGATAAGATAATCTTCCGTCTAACAACTCTTTTGCAAAATCGTGAGCAGAGCGTCTGGCACCTTTGTTATTTACATATATTTTGTCTTTAAATTTAATGGTGTCGGTAGTTTCTGCATCAAATTTAATGGCATAAAAATTATTGTTTATATACTTGATAATGCCGGGTGTAGAAAATGTTGTTTTGTTCATGTGTTTACACCATGAACACCAATCTGTGTAGGTGTCAATTAACACAGGGCGGTCGCCTTTGGCAAGCAACGAATCTAATTGGTGGATGCTGCGCCAATTTATACCACTCTTTTCTTGTGCATAAAAATTATTGTATGATAATATAACTATTAAGGTAATTATTATTTTTTGTCTCATCTGTTTGTAATTGAAAATTGAGAATTGAAAATTGAAAATTTTTAACCGCAAAGAACGCTAAGTGCGCAAAGTTCACGCAAAGATTTCGCTTTGCGAAATCTTTGCGTACCTTGCGCTCTTTGCGTTTAAGTTTGCCGTCTAATAATCAGTCCGTTGTGTGTTAAATGTAATGCTTGCTAATTGCTCATTACTAATCGAAAGAAGTATTGCTAATTATTCCATTTCTTGTAGAATTTTCAAACTTTCGGATACGTATATATCTTTTTGCAATCCTTCAATCCAATGCTCTCTGCTTATAAATTTACTGCTATCAACTTGCTCTTTTTCGGCAAGAGCTTGTTCCATAATAGCATTAAAATATTGTAAATCTTCCTGCAACATAAACGATTTTGTAGATGTTTTAGTTTTTAAATCTTTATTAAATTGCTTCGATTTTGCACTTAATTTTTCTTGTTCTTCTCGGTATTTTTTTAGGTTTAATGACGTTAAAGTTTTTTCTCTTTCTTCTTTAAGTCGTTTCGTGTTTTTTATTATACTTTGAAAAACTTTATTGGTATCCACACGGGCTTTACTGTGTTGTTTTATTTCGGTCATATTGAGAACGGGTAGGGGCCAAGCTTGATATTTTACAGAATCTATCTCGTCCCATTTTAAAGCATTGGTTAATGTGCTTTCACTTGCATCAAACGAATCGTAAATATCTGGCAAAATTACATCGGGAATAACGCCTTTTAGCTGAGTTGCACCACCGTTTACCCTGTAAAATTTCTGAATAGTCATTTTTAAAGCACCCAACGGCTTTATGTTATCAAATTTAGATGGCAATATTTTGTCTAAACTTAAAATATTTTGCACCGTACCTTTTCCGTGTGTATTTTTAGAACCCACTATCACTGCACGCTTATAATCTTGCATAGCTGCTGCAAAAATTTCAGATGCCGAAGCACTAAAATGATTTACTAAAACTACTAAATCGCCATCATATTGAATGCGCGAATCCTTATCTTTTAGTATGTTAGGTTTGTGCATTCGCGAGCTAACTTGCACGATAGGTCCATCTTTTATAAATAAACCGGCAATTTTAACAACTTCGTGTAATGAACCGCCTGAATTATTTCGTAAATCGAAAATAATACCATCAACTTGCTCTTTTTTAAGCTTTTGTAATTCTTTTTTAACATCACCGGCACAATTTCTGCCTTTTTTTATGTGTCTAAAATCAATGTAAAACGATGGTAGATAAATATATCCGTATCTTTTTGTAGAACCGTCTATTTGCAATATTGCCGATTTTGCAAAAGTTTCTTCCAATATTACCTCGTCTCTCACTATCGGGATTACAACGATGGTGTTATCCGGTTTTTGCACCGTTAGTTTTACTACTGTTCCTTTTTTGCCCCTAATTAATTTTACGGCTTCGTCAAGTCGCATATCTACAATGTTTACGGCGGCACTATCGCCTTGTGCTACTCGCAAAATTTTATCCTCTGCTTTCAATTCGCCTTGTTTCCACGATGGGCTTCCCGGCACAATTTTCACTACAGTTACATAACCTTGTTTTGCCGTTAAAGTAGCACCGATTCCCTCTAATTTTCCCGACATGCCAATATCAAAATCTTCTTTTGTTTTAGGTGTCATATATTGCGAATGGGGGTCGTAGCACTCAATATATGAGTTTAAATATGTTGATAACCAATCAGTATGATTAATTTGAGCGTAGCGTTTAAATACATCAACATAATCATCGGCTAATTCTTTGCGTGCTTTTTCTTCTAATTCTTTATACGTTTTTTTTACGTAGCTTGTGTCTTTATTTTTAATGGCATTTTCTTGTATTTTTAATAAGCGGTCTAATTTTATCATTGCCTGATATTTCAAAAGAGCATGCCATTTTTTATATTTTTCTTTTTCGTTTTTGGGGAAATTTTGTTTATCGGGGTCGGTTTCGAAATGTTCGTTTTTCTTAAAGTTAAACGGCTTTTTTAATATTTCTTCACACATTTTTTTTGATTCCGACATTCTTTGTTCAAGTATTATAATACTCAATTTGAAGAAATTGTAATTAGCATTATTAATCTCACTCGCTAATACTTTCTTATATTGGTTAAATGAATCAATATCCTTTTTTAAAAAAAAACGTTTGCCTCGGTCTAATTTTTTTATGTAAATATTATACATATCGTTAGAATAGTCTTCGCCTAAGACCTTATAATGTCCCATTTTTAAAACTTGATTAATAACTTTGCCCAAAACTTGGTCTTTGCCGCCATCGTCATCAGTGTTATACAATCTGAAAGCTACCAACGAAGATGCTGAAATTAAAACTACAACTATTGTAATGGATATTAATAAAAATTTTTTTCTCATAAGGTTTATATATTAAATTATTTATAATTGCGGTAGAATATTGTTAGAATTTAAACCACCTGCTATATTAACGAGCGACAAAGGTAAAAACAATTTACCGATATAACAAGTTTAAACGAGTTCATATATTAGAATTAGGGCAAACGCATAATTTTTACAAAAAAATATATTGATAAATTTTATATTCTTGTAAAACAGTTAGTTATAATTATATGAAAACAGACCACACAGATTTTTTTTAACTGTGTGGTCTCACTATTCGCTTTTAAACTATTGAAAATAAAATGATTATAGTTTAAAATAAAAATATGCGTTTGCTCTAAAATACGAATTTAGAAAATCTATTTCAACCCGAAAGCATAATAATAAACGCCCGGATAATCTTTGTAAATACCGGCTAACATAATGCCGCCATTGCTGTTGCTGATTGTTTCTGTTAATTCATCAATAGTGCTAACAGCTTGATTATTAACATGAGTGATAATAAATCCGGGGCGCATCTGGGTTTGTCGTCTTAAAGCACCGTTGGTTAATTTGTTAACCCTAATTCCACCTTTTATTCGCAATTTATTCGCCATTTCTGAATTAAGTTCTTCCAATTCGCAACCCAAAGTATTCATTATGTTGGCATTATTTTTTTCTACCAAATCAGTAGAACCCTCGCGATTTTTCAAAATAACATTAATTACTTTATTTTTGCCGTTTCTGTTCACAGTTATTTCAATTTTATCGCCCGGACGATGAGTTGCAATAGCTTCTTGCAATGCAGGTGTCGAATTAGTTTTTTCGCCATCTACCGACACAATTACATCGCCCTTTTTAATACCTGCAATTTCAGCGGCACTATTCATAATTAAGCTATCTACATAAACTCCCTCCGTAATATCCAAATTCATTTCCTTTGCCAAATCGCCATCAACCGAACGAATCATTACACCCAAAACACCGCGCTGAACAATGCCGTATTTCAATAAATCCTCAACAACCTTGTGAACGATATTACTTGGCACTGCAAAACCATATCCTGTGTAAGCACCTGTTGGACTTGCAATTGCCGTGTTGATGCCAATTAATCCGCCAGCCATATTAACCAAAGCACCACCGCTGTTGCCCGGATTGATAGCAGCATCAGTTTGAATAAAACTCTCTACCGCATAATTTCTGTTACGCAAAATATTTATGCTTCTTGCTTTAGCACTAACAATGCCGGCTGTTACAGTGGAATTTAGACTAAAAGGATTACCAATAGCCAACACCCATTCGCCAATTTTTACATTGTCAGAATTATCTAATGCCAATGCAGGCAGATTTTTTTCCTTAATTTGCAATAATGCTAAATCTGTACTTGGGTCGGTGCCAATCACTTTGGCTTTGTAGTTTCTATTGTCGTGCAAAATTACCTCAATATCATCAACATTTTCTATAACGTGATTATTGGTAATTATATAACCATTAGAATTAATAATAACACCCGAACCGGAGCCAACTTGCGCTCTTCTGCTATTATTTTGGCGCGAATTTCCACGCGGACTAAAGAAATATCTCAAAATATCTTCTTCATCGAATTGCTGATGCGGACTACCGCGAAAACCTTGCGAATGTCTTCCGCCCATCACTCTGCTGGTTCTGATATGCACAACTGAATTAACCACTTTATCGGCAGTTTTTGTAAAATCCAACGGTTGCGCATTGTTTTGTGTCGAATTATTATAAACCACTTTATCACTCGGCATCGCATTTTGATGCTGAATAGTTATGGTTTCCTGTGGTTCCTTTTCATATAGTTTGCTTAGTACCGCAAATGTAGCAATGCTAACAAGCAGTGCTACTAATCCTGATAAAAATAATTGTTTTTTCATATTTTTTAAATTTTAAATTTATAATTGTTTTATTGAATTAGGCACTTACGTAATTTTGCTTTTTGCTGTTAGCTTTTTGCCTTTGGCTATTTAATTGCCGCAGGCAAAAAGGCTAAAAGCCAACGGCTAACGGCTAAAAGCTTGTATTAGCTAAGTGCCTAAATCAATTGTTTTAATTAAATTTCCGACTGCAAAAATATATATGTTATTTCTAAAAAAATGTTAAAAATAATTAAGGATTATTAAAAGTGTGAATTAACAATACTTTGTGGTGGTGTTGTAATTGATTGATAATAAATGTTTTGCGAGTTGTAATTGTTGGTATAAAATATCTTGATTATCAGTAACATAATTGTTAATTGCTCATTACTCATTGCTAATTGAACAAAGTGTTGAATAAAAAGTTTGCATATAAAAATAAAATACCTATATTTGTCCGCTTTCAATTTAGTATATAATTAAAAAAATTAAGTATATGAGAAATAAACCACGATTAAGTTTTTGGCAGATTTGGAATCTTAGTTTTGGCTTCTTGGGCGTACAGTTTGGTTTTGCATTACAAAACGCCAATGCAAGTCGCATATTGTCGAGTTTGGGAGCCGACCCACATAATTTGTCATTTTTTTGGCTGGTAGCACCCATCATGGGCTTGGTTGTGCAGCCATTAGTAGGCGCAGCAAGCGATAAAACATGGACGCGATTAGGCAGACGTTCACCATACATTTTGTTTGGTGCAATAGTGTCGATGTTGGCAATGTTTTTTATGCCTAATGCACCAAGTGTAATAACATCGGGCGGAGTTGCCGCATTAGCATTTGGCGTAGTAATGTTGGCATTAATGGACGGTTCGTTTAATGTAACCTTTCAGCCTTTTAGGGCTTTGGTAGCAGATATGACTTCCGAAGACCAACGAAATACAGCCTATTCAATACAAAGTTTTCTCATAAATGTAGGTGCGGTTATTGGCTCTGCATTACCATATATACTTACAGCTTTTGGCATAGAAAACGAGGCTCCGGCAGGACAGGTTGCGCCCTCAGTTATTTGGTCGTTCTACATTGGCGGTTCGTTGCTTGTGTTGAGTGTATTAGTAACAATTATTAAAACCAAAGAGCATTCGCCCAAAGATTTTGAAGAATATAATGGTATTACCGAAGAAGATAAAGCACATAAAGAGAGTTTTTGGCATTTGCTAACCCATATGCCTAAAACCATGAAGCAATTATCTTTTGTTCAGCTATTTTCGTGGTTTCCATTGTTTTTAATGTGGGTATTTTCTACCACAGCCATTTCGCAGCATTATTTTGGCGTACCTCTTGATTTCAATGCCGAACACGAAACCAATATGGACATACGACGAGCATTTGACGAAGCCGGTAACTGGGTAGGAATTTGTTTTGCATTATATAGTTTCGTGGCTGCCTTATTTTCGGTAGTTATGCCCCGATTAATAAAACTTACAAGCAGAAAAACCGTTTATGCAGGAGCTTTGGTAATAGGAGGTTTAGCTTATATTTCCACTTATTTGTTTACCAGTCATTACATGTTGTTAATTTCTATGGTGGGAATAGGAATTGCTTGGGCAGCTATTTTGGCAATGCCTTATGCTATTCTTGCGGGTTCTCTACCAGCCAAACGCATGGGAATTTACATGGGATTATTCAACTTAACGGTGGTTGTTCCTCAAATATTGAGTGGATTATTAGGCGGCATTATTTTGAAAAATATTTTTGGCGGACATGGAATTTACGTATTAGTATTAGCCGGTGTGGTAATGCTTTTGGGTAGTGTAATGGTAATATTTGTAGAAGATAGCACCGCTGATAAGAACACTTAGTTCAATTAGCAATTAGTAATGAACAATTAGCAGTGTTCAGAAAAAAAAATTATTTACTAATATTTTTTTATTGAAAATTAGGTAAAAAGAGCCCAAAGGTTTTTGAAACCTTTGGGCTCTGGCTACCAAAAACATTAAAATTAATTTTTCTGAACAGTCCTAATGAACAATTAACAATTATATTGCTGATAATTAATTGACATAAAATTGATTAAACTAAAAATTAAGCGTGAAAACACCTGTAAAATTAGGCGTTTTCTCGCTTCGTTTTACATAAAAACACAAACATTTTTAAAATAAATTATAATGAATAGAATAATAGTAGTAAGTTTAGTAGCTGCAAGCGTATTGTTTTCGATAGCAGCCTGCAATAATTCGGGAAATAAAACTGCCGACAGTAAATCAGACAAAAAAGAGAGTAAAGCAGTTAGTACTCCCGACAAGTTGGTTCACCCCGATTGGACAAAATCGGCAAATATTTACGAGGTAAATATCCGACAATATACCCAAAGTGGTACTTTTAAAGAATTTGAAACCCACTTGCCACGTTTGAAAAAAATGGGTGTAGATATTTTGTGGCTTATGCCAATATTTGAAATAGGTAAGAAATTCAGAAAAGCCACTGCCAAAACTTTGGTGGAAGAAATAAAAGACCCAAAAGAGCGTGAAAAATATCTTGGCAGCTATTATGGTATAAAAAATTACATGGCAGTTAATCCGGAGTTTGGAACAATGGACGATTTCAAACATTTGGTAGATAAAATTCATGAATTAGGAATGCACGTAATACTTGATATTGCCGCCAATCACACTGCTTGGGACAATGATTGGATTACAGCACACCCCGATTATTACACCCAAATAAACAAAGATTCATTGCCTTGGGACAAGGAATTGATGAAAAAACACCCTGAATATTTCAAAGAAATAGCGAAATTGGGCATTACATATCCTATATCGCCCGATGTTACCGATTGGTGGGATACTGCCGACCTTAATTACGACAGCAAAGAATTGCGCCATGCAATGACCGATGTTTTCAAATTTTGGGTTGAGAAATATGGAATAGACGGTTATCGCTGCGATGTGGCAGGATTTGTTCCCACTGATTTTTGGGAAAATCTTAGAACTTCGTTGGATAGTATAAAGCCGATATTTATGTTAGCCGAAGCCGAAGAGCCTGCTCATCACAATAGAGCTTTTGATGCGAGTTATGCTTGGGAAGTGCATCATATTTTAAACAAAGTTGCAAAAGGCGAAGATAAAATTTCGGCTATCGACAATTATCTTAAACGTGATGCCAAACGTTTCCCGAAAGATGCAGTTAGAATGATGTTTATAACCAATCACGATGAAAATTCGTGGAACGGAACAGTGGCTGAACGTATGGGCGATGCAAATAAAGCAATGGCTGTATTAACCTACACTTTGCCCGGTATGCCTCTGATATACAGCGGACAAGAAGTTGGTTTAAATAAACGATTGCTTTTCTTCGAGAAAGACCAAATTGATTGGAATACCGACACATCATTAATTTCATTTTATACTAAATTAAACCAGTTAAAGACAAATAATTCTGCATTGTGGAACGCTCAATATGGGGCAGCTCTTAAACGTATTTCTACCAATGATGATGACAAAATTTATGCTTTTGAGCGTAAAAACGACAAAAATACCGTTTTAGTAGTTGTAAATTTGAGCAAAACACCAGTAGATTGTAAACTAAAAACTAATGATGATTTTTCAAAGTTGAAAGAATATTTTAGCGGTAAATCTTTTGATGCTAATGATTTAAAATTGAATGCTTGGGAATATAAAATTTTCGTAAAATAATTATTTAAGGATAGGAGTGCTTACTCTTTTTACAACTTTTATTTTTTTATTTTTAATTCACATGATTTGATATATCAACACTCCGTTATGTTTTTGTAATTGGTTGATAAATTTTGTTTTATGCAATATCTTTATCATTAGTAATGTAATTGTTCATTGTTCATTGTTCATTGTTCATTGCTCATTGCTCATTGCTCATTGAGCGGAGTGTTGATTTTAGTTTTTCTTAATTAAATTCATAATACGTGAAAAAGTTAATATCTTGGTTTGTAGATAATTTCGATAAAATATACATCGCCTCATTGTTCGTAATTTCTTTTTTGATTGTTGTGTATTTATTTCCCGGCGAGGGAAAATTTAGGTATGAATTTCAGAAAGGACAACCTTGGCAGCATAAAGATTTGATAGCTCCTTTTGATTTTGCTATTTACAAAATGAATGATGAATTGGCAAAGGAAAAAGAGGAAGTTTTGCAAACTTTTACACCTTATTTTAAGCTGAAAAAAAATAAGGGCAAAATAAAATTGAAAGAGTTTGAAAATGAATTTTCTATTAAGTTGAGCCAACTGCGCGAGCAAGAAGATTCCTTGAAAAAATTAAATCTTTCTAAACCTCAAAAAAAGCTCTCATCTGACTCATTATTAGTTTATTATGAGGTGGTTAGGTCAGCCCTGCAAACTGTTTACAAAAGAGGCGTATTAGACCAATATGAAGATTTATCGAATGTAAATCCTGACTTGGAATTTATTACCGTTGTAAATAATAAGGTAGCCGAACAGCGAGGATATGAGTCGTGTTTCAAATTGAAATCGGCTTACAAATATATATTCGACCGGTTTACGAAAAATAGCAACAAACGATATTCAAACTACTATATTGAGTTTATAAAATCTTTGCAAATCGAAAATTACATTGTTCCCACATTGTTTTACGATTATGCAACATCAGAAAAGGCAAAAAAGGAACTTATTGCCGGAATTTCGCTCACAAAAGGCATGGTGCAAGAGGGCGAAAGGGTGATTTCTCGCGGCGAAATGATTGATAGCGACAAATTTAGAGTTTTAGAATCGCTAAAAAAGGAATATATCAACACATTGCACACGCGAACCAATATTTGGCTGATGTTAGCCGGACGGATTATATTGGTGGCAATGTTTTTTGTAATATTGTTCGTATTTTTCTCAAAATTTGAACTTGAAATTATAACAAGTCGCAAAAATATATTCTTTGTGTTGTCGCTAATAGTGCTGTTTGTTTTTATTTCACATATAATTTACAATGTCGGTGCGCTGAGTCTTTATATCATACCTTATGCCATGTTGCCAATATTGATAAATACCTTTTTAGATTCAAGATTGGCGTTATTTTCGCATATATTAACAGTTTTATTATCAGCATTTTATGCGCCCAACGGTTTTGAGTTTGTATTAATAGAAATAGTGGCGGGAATAGTGGCAATAATGGCTTTGAAAAACATTCAGAAACGTGGCGATTTTTTCGGAGCAACGGGTTTAACAATTCTTAGTTATTTTCTTTTGTATTTTGGAATTTCTATCATTCAAGAGGGAAATATTGAAAGCATAGAGTGGATAAATTTCGCATGGTTTGCAGGCAATGGAGTATTGCTATTTCTCTCATTTCCATTAATTTATTTTGTAGAAAAAACTTTCAAATTCCTTTCGGATATAACCTTGATGGAGCTTTCGGATACTAATCAAAATTTACTACGTAATTTGGCTGAAAATGCGCCGGGAACTTTCCAGCATTCCATGCAAGTAGCCAATCTTGCCGAGGAAGTTATTCGCAATATTGGAGGTAATCCGTTGCTGGTTCGCACAGGCGCATTATATCACGATATTGGCAAACTTGCTAATTATGAGTATTTTACCGAAAATCAAATATCAGGAAAAAATCCGCACGATGAATTAGATTATAAAAAAAGTGCCGAAATTATTATCAATCACAGAATAAACGGCGAGGAAATGGCGAAAAAGGAAAATTTGCCCGAACAAATAATTGATTTTATCAGAACCCATCATGGCACAACCAAAGTGCAGTATTTTTACAGGCTTTATAAAAAGGAAAATCCTGATGCTGAGAATATTGAGGCGGCTTTTACTTATCCGGGACCTAAACCTTTTTCGAAGGAAACCGCCGTGCTAATGATGTCGGATTCAATAGAAGCGGCATCGAGAAGTTTGAAAGAATATAGCCCCGAAACAATTAATAATTTGGTGGAAGGAATAATAAATTATCAAATAAAAGAGGAGCAATTTGATAATTCTAATATTAATTTTGCCGAAATATCGAAGGCTAAGGCAATTTTTAAAAGCAAATTGCAAAATATTTATCACGCCCGCATTGAATATCCGAAAGAAGAGTAGGAGCGCGTAGAGAATTAAAAATTAAAAGTTAAGAATTAAAAATTAAACATTTCGATTTAGGCTTTTAGCCTTTTGCTTTTAGCAATTAATAGCCAATGGTTAAATGCTAAAAGCCAATAGCATAATAATAAGAGTTACAAATTGGTCTCATTTTTACAAGAAACAGTTGAAGATATAGTAAAAAAGTTTGGCGATAATTTGCAAAACATTGAAATAATTTATCCCAATAAGCGAACGGGTTTTCACTTGAAAAATACCGTTGGCGAGGTTGTAGATAAAATAATGTGGTCGCCCAGAACATACACTATACAGCGGTATATCAGCAATTTAAGTCAGCTTCAAATTGTTGATAAATTAAGCCTATTGTTTGAATTATACAAATCGTTTAGGACAATAGACGAAGATTTTGCCTACGATTTTGATGCTTTTTTCAAACTTGGCGAAATTATTTTGCACGATTTCAACGAAATTGATGCCTATCTTGTAGATGCTCGGCAAATTTTTACGAATATTAAAAATATTCACGAAATAGACCAAAAATATGGCTCGCTCGAAGAAGAACAGATAAAAATAATTAAACAATATTGGATAAATTTTTCGCCCGAAAAAAAAAGTAGAGAAAAAGAAATGTTTTTGAAACTGTGGAATTTGCTAATTCCGGTTTACGAAGATTTCACAGCCAATTTGCTTAAAAAATCCATTGCCTACGAAGGTTTAGCCTATCGTATTGCTTATAATAAGCTGATTAATAATGAAATAACTCTGAATGATAATACCAAGATTTTTATAGGATTTAATGCCCTAAATACGGCGCAAAAACGTATTTTGCGATATTTAAAAAAGCAAAATAAAGCCATTTTTTATTGGGATAATGATGTTTATTATCACAAAAACGAAATTCAGGAAGCCGGCGATTTTCTTCGTGCCAATTACGAAATACTTGGCGAAAGCAGCAAATTTATACCCAATAATTTCAAAACTTTTGATAAAAATATTGAACTTGTGGGAGTTCAGGGCAAGATTGGGCAAGCCAAAATTATTCCAAATTTATTGAAATCGTGGTATAACGACGAGGGAAAATTGGAAAATCCCGAAAATACGGTTGTCGTTTTACCCGATGAAAATATGTTGTTTCCCGTTTTGCATTCCATTCCGAACAGCATACAAACGCTGAATGTAACGATGGGATTTCCCATAAAAAACACTTCGCTTTACAACCTGTTGCAATACGTTTTAAAAGTGCAAAGTGCTGTAAATAAGAATATTAATATTTATTATCCAGATGTTTTATCGGTGCTTAATCACCCGATGATAAATGCAATTTACGGCGAAGAACTTAAAGATATTACCGACACTATTATTAGTAGAAATTTGAGTTATGTAAATTATAATTTACTAATAAAAACTGATTTTGAAATATTGCAGACGATATTTTCGCCCATTATTTCGGAGAAAGCAGAGGATTTGAGTGTGAAAATTCTCAATCTTTTATTTCAGCTGTTTACTGCAAAATACGACAAAGAAAAAAACACGCAAGACATTGAAACTGAGTATATTTATCATGTTTACATTGCCATAAAACGACTAAACGACATATTGCAAAACGAAAAAAACGAAATTGAATTTAGTTTCAATATAATTTTTCAACTTATCAACAATATTATTAATAATATTCGCATTCCATTTGAGAGCGAATCGACTGATGGATTGCAAATTATGGGACTTATAGAAACCCGCAATCTTGATTTTGAAAATGTAATTTTGCTCAATGCAAATGAAGGCGTTTTGCCATCGCTCAATCGTCCGCCGAGTTTAATTTCCGAGAGCATTCGGCATGCTTTTGAGCTTCCTGTTCTTAAATATCAAGATGCCATTTTTGCCTATTTTTTCTATCGACTTTTGCAGCGCAGCAAAAACGTAAAAATAGTTTACGATAATTTGGGCAGTAGCAGCAATTCCGGCGAATTAAGCAGGTTTCTCTATCAACTTGAATTAGAATCGGGTTTTAAAATTGAAAAACGCCAACTTAATTTTAAACTTGAATTACCTGAAAATAAGGATATTGCGATAGAAAAAAATGATAATATTTTAAAACGCTTAAATCATTTTGTAGAAACATCGAACAGAGCAAATAAATATTTCACGGCAAGTTCGCTTAACACATATTTGAATTGTCCGTTTCAATTTTACCTAAAATATATTGCCAACATCCGAGAGCCGGAGCGCATTGAGGAAGAATTTAGCCAATTAGAAATGGGCTTGATTATACATTTGGTAATGGAAAATTTTTATAAGCAAATAATCGAGCGCAAAAAAAGCAAAACAATTGAAAAATCGGACTTAGAAAATGTGGAGGAAGAGCTTGAAATTTTATTAAAACAAGCCTTTAAACAACATTTGGAAATACATCAAGATAATGAATTTGAATATACGGGTAATTTGCTTATAATCAAAGAAATAGTATTGAAATTTATAAACTATATAATCAATTACGACAAAAAACGCACACCTTTTTATATTGAGCAATTAGAAGACGCTCATTCGTTTAAAACGAGCATAGAAATTAATGCTAATAATAAGTCGTTTCGTGTTGGCATTAAGGGAGTTATTGATAGAATTGACAAAGACGAAAACACTTTGAACATCATTGATTATAAAACAGGTTTGGCAAATAAAAAGTTCAGCGATATTGACGATTTGTTTTTGCCCATTTCGTCGAAACGCCGCAACGCAATATTTCAAGTTTTTTTATATTATTTATTGGTTAAAAATAAAAAATCTTTTCAGAAATACGACTTAGTTCCGTCTATTTACGATGTGAAAGCAATGTATTTGAAAAGTTTTGACCCTAATATAAAACTTAGCGAGAAGAGGAAAACATTTGACCTTACTTCACAAGATTTTGCAAATTATATCGACATTTTTTTAGGCAGGTTGAAAGAGCTAATTGCCGAAATTTTTGATAAAAATATAGCTTTTTATCAAACCGAAGTAGCCGAAAATTGCAAATTTTGCAGCTATAAAGCTATTTGTGGCAAAGAAAATTGAGAATTGAGAATTGAAAATTGAGAATTTTATAGCAAGACTTTAAACCAAAGTCGTAAAACTCAATGGCATGATTATTTTGCGGTAAAAAAAACTAAAAACTAAAATTTACAATACATTTATTTTAAACAACTTACAAAATATCAAAAAAGAAAAATCTATGAAAATATTAAATTCGCAACAAGTTAAAGAATTAGACAGCTATACAATTAAAAATGAGCCTATTCTGTCAATTAGTTTAATGGAAAGAGCGGCGCAGCAATGTGCCGATTGGATTATCAATAAATATCCTACCAATACGCATGTTTCTATTTTTGCCGGTCCGGGCAATAATGGCGGCGATGGTTTGGCTATTGCCCGAATGCTGTGCCAAAAAGGATTTAGTGTAAGAACCTATGTATGTGGCAGTAAGCTATCAGACGATGCGCTGATGAATTATGAAAGATTGCTTCTGCAAAAACTTAGCTACATAAAATTTATTATTTCTGCCGATGATTTGCCTGGCATAAAATCCAATGAAATAATAGTTGATGCTTTGTTTGGTTCGGGATTATCGCGCCCTGTTGAGGGGATTTTTCTTGAAATCATCAAGCACTTAAATTATGCGTCTGCGCCAATAATTTCGATTGATATACCATCGGGTTTGTTTAGCGAAGACAATTCAGCATTGAGCATCAGCGACGATGGTGGCTATAATAATGCCATACGTGCCGACTATACTTTAAGTCTGGAATTGCCATTTTTGTCATTCTTTTTTGCCGATGCTCAGCATCACGTAGGGCAATTAGAAATATTGCCAATAGGATTGAGCCAAACATATTTGAATGAGTTGCAAGCTGAGTATTATTATATTGATAATCAGTTGATAAAAAACATTTTTAAAACCAGAAATAAATTTGACCACAAGGGCAATTTTGGTCATGCTTTTATGGTTGCAGGCAGCTATGGCAAGATGGGAGCTGCCATTTTGGCATGTAGAGCTTGCTTGCGAACCGGTGTAGGTTTGCTCACCGCATATATTCCGGCTGAGGGATATTCAATAATGCAAACAGCAGTGCCCGAAGCTATGGTTTGTATTGACAAATCGGGCGAAAAATTTTGTAAAAACGATTGGCAAAACTATTATTCGGCTATTGGAATAGGACCCGGATTGGGCACAGATGAAGTGGCTAAGCACTTGCTTGAAAATATTTTACGCAATGCAAATAAACCGCTTGTACTTGATGCCGATGCCATAAATATTTTGTCAAAAAATGAGGAATTGCTCCAACTTGTGCCCGAAAATAGTGTTTTTACGCCTCATGTGGGCGAATTTAGGCGTATTGCCGGCGATTGGAACAGTCTTTACGAGCGGCTGCAAATTCAAATTAATTTTTCTAAAAAACATAATTTATACATTGTTTTAAAAGGGCATAACACGAGTATTTCCACGCCTGATGGACGCTGTTTTTTTAATTCGAGTGGCAACCCCGGAATGGCAACTGCCGGAAGTGGCGATGTTTTAACAGGTGTGATAACTTCTTTATTATCACAAGGTTATATTGTTGAAGAGGCAACCTTATTGGGAGTTTATTTGCATGGATTGGCTGGCGATATTGCTGTGAATAAAATTGGCGAAAATAGTCTTATTGCCAGCGATATTATCAATAATTTGGGTTTAGCTTTTATGCAAATTCAAAAATGATGTGAATTAAAAGTTAAAACGTAAAAAGTAAAAATAGTAAGCCGTAGGTAATTATTTATATTTGTAAATTTTTCTTTGCTTTTAGCTTTTTTGCCAAAAGCCAAAGGAAAACAGCCAAAAGCATAACAAAAAACTAATTAAAAACTATATTAAATGAACGAGTTAGAAGATTTTTTCACTAAATGGTTAGAAATAATAATAAATTATTTGCCAAAAGTATTTTTTGCCTTATTAGTAATGGTGGCATTTTATTTTCTTGCCAAATTACTACGTAAATTAAGTTTTAAATTTTATTCTCGCATTCTGAAAAAACAAAAAGATTTAGTAAAAATAATTTCTGCGGTTATTTACTTCTTTTTCTTGTTGTCGGGAGTATTTTTGGCGTTAGAAATACTTGGTTTAGATAGTGTTTTGACCAAAGTATTGGCTGGTGCGGGCGTTGTCGGTATCGTTGCGGGTTTTGCTTTCAAAGATATTGCGTCTAATGTGTTTGCCGGTTTATTATTGCACATTCAGCGACCTTTCAAAACCGATGATTGGGTAGAAATAGAGGGCACTTACGGAACCATACACCACATCGGCTGGATAACAACATCAATAAAAACTATTGGCGGACAAGAGGTTTTTGTACCAAATCAGTTGATTTATAACACTACTTTTACCAATTTCTCATCTTTTGAGCAAAGGCGTGTCATTTTAAAAAGTGGAGTTTCTTATGGCGATGATTTAGAGCATGTTAAAACAGTGGCATTAGATGAAATTAAAAAAATAGATGCAGTATTAAGAGACAAACCTTTTGAATTTTATTATACCAGCATAGGTAGTTCGGCTTATAATTTTGAACTTCGTTTTTGGATAAATTTTGTAAGTCAGCCGGATTATTTGCAAGCAATGAGCGAAACTATCATGCGTATCAAAAAACGTTTTGAACAAGAAGATATTTCAATTGCTTATGCTGTAACTACATTAGATTTTGGAATAAAAGGCGGCGTTAGCTTATTCGACCAAGCTATTAAAATGGAAAATAACGATACAACACTTCGTTCAATTAGCAATTAACAATTAGGAATGAGGAATTAATAATTATATTGCTGATAATCAAGAAATTATATTGCAAAAAAAGTATTATCAAGTATTTATTATCAGTCGATTATAAAAAAATCAACGGAGTATTGAATTAAGAGTTAAAAATTAAGATGATACTTTGTTCAATTTTTAATTTAAAAATAAAACACAAGATAAAGCGTGAAGACATATTTAAAACAAATATCGCAACTTTTGTATCTGATGGTAATACTTAGTATTATGCTATCGGCGCAACGTTTTATAATGTATATTATTAATAATGAGTCATTTAATAGCTTTTCAATTGTCGATATTCTTACTGTTATTGTTAAAGGTTTGAAATATGATATAGCAACGGTATTTTATATAAATTCCATATTTATATTTTTATATTTATTGCCTGTAAAGTTATATAATTCAGCTGTTTATCAATTTATTTTGAAATTAGTTTTTGTTGCCGGCAATATATTATTAATAATTTTCAATTTAATTGATATAAATATTTATAAAAACCAACAACATCGACTTCTAATTTTTGATGTTAGGCAGAACCTGTTAGAATGGTGGACTAATTTTCAACAGTCTGATTGGTTGAGTTTTATACAAGAATATTTAAGTTTAATTACATTTTTTATCGGCTTTTTATTCATTATATTATTGTTGAGCAATATTATAAAACGACGAAATTACGAAAGCAAAACAGATATTATTTTGCTCAAAATAAGTAGTTTTATTACCATTTTTGTAATTAGTGCAACTTTTACTTATTTCAAAATAGAACAAAAATCGGAGCTGCACAAAAATTTATACATAGAAGCCGACCGTAAATTATTGCCAATATTAGTAAACAATCCATATTTATTAATTTCGGATTATTTTGCCAATGAAAAAGAACTTACTCTTGATGATAGCTGGTATTTAAGCAGTTATAATGCTGTAAATAATTGTAGTGAAATTAATAATTTACCAATATTTAATAATATAAAAATAATAGTAAGTAGCGAAACTTCGCTGCCAATAAAAACACAAAATGGTGTAAAATTACACGTGATAAACAACCAGTATGACAATGTTTTTCAGATGCTTGATGAATTGTTGTTTTCATTTCCTGCAATTTTCAGAAATGGTTTTTATAGTTCGAGCTATTCGTTTAAAAAGGTTGAAAGTTTGGTTGATATTTTAAAAACGCAGGGATATTTTATACGGCTGAAAACGTTTGGATACAGCAAAGATAGCACCGATTTAATTCGTAATTTTTACCGTTTTAATAATTATGCTAATCAAGATAGTAGCAAAAGTTTTGAACTTATTTTGGTAAATAAAAATACAGCAAAAAATAATGCCGACAAATTAGCAAATAATTTACCGGCAGATGGTAATTCTATTATTATCAACGTTTTAGTAAAGTTAAAAAAACAAGTTGCTAACAGTGTGGATATTGCACAATCAATAATTTTTAACTCAAATGTAGGTTTGCCATTCTACACTAATCATAATTTTCTGATTACACAATTTTTGGATATTAAACCCAGTATTTTGCAGTTAATAGGATATTCAAAATCTTTTGTAAGCTACGGAAACAGCCTTTTTCAGCGTGGCAACCGGTGTCAATATCACGTTTTATCAGATAGTTCGTATTGCGCCACTGATAAAAACTTGTTGCTTTATTATTCTAATAATCAAACTATTAGCTTGCACAAGTTAGACAGTTTTACTGCCTGTAATCATAATCTTGCCGATTCGTTGGCTGTTGAGCGTACCTTAATTGAAAACAAATTGCAATCAATGTTATACGATTTCAGAAAAAGAATGAAAAAAACTAAAAGTTTTTAAACATTCAGTCCCCTTTTGAAATCGCGAAAATTGAAATTAGTTGAAAATAATTAATTCTTAATATAAAAAATCATGAAATACTTAAAATCTATCCTTTTAATTAATCTGCTGTTTATCAATGTATTAGTAATTGCACAAGATAATTATTATGAAGACAAACCAATTGATAAAAACATTGTAAATAATGACGAAAATACCTATAAAATTACCGAAAAGAAATTTGTAGATAAATTTTCATTAGGCATCAAAGGAGGTGCTAATTTTTCATTAATTATCCCTTACGAACGATTTACCATTTTTAGTGGTCAAAATCCTGAGAGCTACGAAAAGGAGTACGGCAGTGTTACCAGCAATATTGGTATGCAAATGGGATTTATATTGATGTACGACCTTTCGCAAATTTTGAAATTAAGCCTACAACCGTCTCTAAATGATTATGTTTACAAATATAAAAATAAATATGAGTGGGCAGGGAAAACCAATTTGGAATATGAAACGGAATTTGCGCATAAATTGCGATTTTTTGAACTTCCTATAATGCTTGGCATTTACACAACATACAGCAGTTGGCAGCCATATATGCAAGCCGGACTTTATTATGGCAGAATATTAGGAGCCCACAGCGATATAAATGTTGTGGAAACCAGCAGTAATCTCGGCAACGCCAATCAAGATTTAGAATATAAAACAACCGCATACACCGCCGATTTATATGCTAAAAATCATTACGGCATATTAGCCGGCGGTGGAATATCGTATCTTGCAGGAAATATGCGAATAGGCATAGATGCTACTTATCGGTTGATATTGAGTAACTTAAATACTACTGAAACCCAATATATGAATAACCAAGTGGTTTCGGGCAATTATGATGTACCCGATAAATTTAAGTTTAGCAATATTGCTATTAATTTGTCGTTAATAGTATCGCTGTCGTCGCAAAAACAAGATGGCAGAAGTAGCGGTGCGGGTTCGGTATTTTGCCCAAGTTACTAATAAAAAATAGAAATTACCGCTTTTTGTAGCTTCTTTGTTTTGAATAAGTTATAATTGATAGTAAATTTTATCCCACATATTTTTATGCAAAATTGCTTAAAGTTTATACTTTTGTGCAAAAATTGAGAGTTGAGGCTTACGAAAATCAATGAAAAATTGGCGTGCGCAATGCTAATTATTCATTGCTGATTGGATTATGTCCTGTAATTGACTGCACAATTGTAGCCCACGATGTCAATTGTGGAAAAATAATGGTAAAAACTTAGAATTAAATTGAAAAAAACTAAATAATGAGTAATAATTATTCAGAAGATTCGATAAAAACACTTGATTGGAAAGAACACATACGCCGCCGTCCGGGCATGTATATTGGCAAGCTTGGCGACGGCTCTTCGCAAGACGATGGTGTGTATATTCTTTTAAAAGAAGTACTTGATAATTCCATCGACGAATATATGATGGGGTACGGAAAGAAAATTGAAGTTACTATTAATGAGCAGGTTGTAAGGGTTCGCGATTATGGTAGAGGCATTCCGCTTGGCAAATTAATTGATGTAACATCAAAAATGAACACCGGAGCAAAATACGATTCTAAGGCATTTAAAAAATCGGTAGGACTTAATGGGGTAGGTATAAAAGCGGTGAATGCACTTTCTACCACGTTTATTGCAAAATCGTTTAGAGACGGCGAAGTAAAAGAGGTTCATTTTTCGCAAGGAAACATTACCGAAGAGTTTGACATAATGCCATCTGACCAAGAAAATGGCACAGAAATAATTTTTACACCCGATAACGAAATATTTAACAATTATCATTATATTTCGGCTTATGTTGAGCCGATGCTTAAAAATTATACCTATCTAAATTCAGGTTTAATTATCAATTACAACGACCGTAAGTTTCAATCAAAGAACGGGTTATATGACTTATTGGTAGAAAATATGGATAGTGAAGGATTGTATCCTATTATTCATTTGAAAGGCGAGGATATTGAGGTGGCAATAACTCACGGCACACATTATGGCGAGGAATATTACACTTTCGTAAACGGACAACAAACCACACAAGGAGGCACGCATTTGTTGGCATTTAGAGAGGCAGTTGCCAAAACGGTAAGGGATTTTTACAAAAAAGATTTCGATGTTTCTGATATTCGTTCGTCTATTATAGCAGCGGTTAGCATAAAAGTGGAAGAACCTGTATTTGAATCGCAAACCAAAACAAAATTAGGGTCGAAAAATATGTCGCCCGATGGCATATCTATACGTAATTTTATAATGGATTTTGTGGTTAAAGAGTTGGATAACTACTTGCATATCAACCATGAAGTAGCTCAGGTTTTATTAAAAAAAATACAAGATTCGGAGAAAGAGCGTAAAGCAATTTCGGGTATAAAAAAATTGGCACGCGAAAGAGCCAAAAAAGTGAGTTTACACAATAAAAAACTGCGAGATTGCCGCATTCACTACAATACTAACAACAACGACCGCTCCGATTCTACGATTTTCATCACTGAGGGCGACTCGGCAAGTGGCTCAATTACCAAATCGAGAAATGTAAACACGCAGGCGGTTTTTAGTTTGAAAGGAAAACCCTTGAACACTTACGGATTGACGAAAAAAGTGGTTTACGAAAATGAAGAATTTAACCTTTTGCAAGCTGCGTTAAATATAGAGGAGGGCGTAGAAAATTTGCGCTACAACAATATCGTAATTGCCACCGATGCCGATGTAGATGGAATGCACATAAGGCTATTATTGATAACATTTTTCTTGAAATTTTTCCCCGATGTTATAAAAAAGAAGCATTTACACATATTGCAAACTCCCTTATTTAGGGTTCGCAACAAAAAAGAGACTATTTATTGTTATTCTGACGAGGAAAAATTGTCAGCTATAAGCAAATTAGGTAAAAATCCGGAAATTACTCGTTTTAAGGGTCTTGGCGAAATTTCGCCCGATGAGTTTAAGCATTTTATAGGTAAAAATATCCGTTTAGAGCCTGTTTTGTTAAACAGGGAAGAATCTACCAAAGATATGCTCGATTTTTATATGGGTAAAAATACCGCTGATAGACAAGAGTTTATCATCGAAAATCTACGAATTGAGGAAGATGTTGTAGAAAATTAAATCAATTAGCAGTGAGCAATGAACAATTAGCGTTGCGCACGCCAATTGCTAATTGCTCACTGCTAATTGTTCATTGAAATTCCGTGTTTTTAGTCGGTAATTTCGCCTTTAATCAATAAAACTGTACTTGAATTGTAAGCACCTGAACTAGTTTTACCCGGAATATTTGTAATTACAGTAATTCGTTTGTTTTGAACTCCGTGTTTACCTTTGCTACTAAATACAGCTTTAATTGTAGAACTTTCGCCCGGCTTCACAACATTCTTTGTTTCCACAGCTGTGCAACCGCAACTTGTTCTGGTTTTACGAATAATTAAATCGCGTTTGCCGTTGTTTTTAAATTTGAACTCATGAGTAACTTTGTCTCCCGATTTTATTTTTCCAAAATTAAATATTTTATTTTCAAAATCCATAGTTGGAGCATTTTCCAATTCAGCTTTTGATAATTTTGAAAAATCTTCTACAACCGTTGCACTTATCGTAAGCGGATAGCCTTGTGGCTTGGCACCATCTATTAATAAAGGTATTGCAGCGGTATTATATCCCCAAAGGTTCGATTGATTGCGTGGGTCGTATGTTACTTTAATGGTTCCGCGTTTTTTAGCTGCCACTTGCTTCGGACTAATAGAAACTTTCAAAAACTTTCTTAAAGATTTTTCATTCACACTTACAGTAACCGGTTTATCGCTGTTGTTTACAAACTCAATACTTTGCGTTTTAGGTTGTGTATTTAATACACGAGCAAAAGCTAAATGTCTTGATTTCAATCTTATACCACCAAGTTGATGACGATAAATATCTTCTAATTTTTTAGTTTTTTGAATAACAATACCCTTTATTTCTAAGGTTATAGGCGTGCTGGTTATGTTATTAAATATTTTCACTTGTTTGCTAAAAGCACCCGGACGCTGATGAGGGTCAAATTCTACTCTTATGAAACCTTCCTTACCCGGCAATGTTGGTGTTTTAGTCCATTCGGGCGTGGTGCAACCACAAGTTGATTTTACATTAGTTATAATTATCGGTTTTTTACCTTTGTTTGTAAATTTGAATTTATGAACAGCTTTGCCGTTTTCTTCTTTTATTTTTCCAAAATCGTGAATTAATTCATCAAAACTAACTGTTGAAGAATTTTGTGCGTTCACAATTACCGCGCTTAAAATTATTATAGCTACTGCTAAAAGGTTTTTTCTAATCATTTTTTTAAATTTTAAATTTATTTTAATTAAAATATGAATTACTGCTTGATTTATTTTTCAATACTCCGTTAAATTAAGAATGAAAAATTATAACGCTGATAATCAGTGAGTTATATGAAGTTTTTTGTTGTTTTATAAAAATCTGATTATCAGCAATATAATTGTTAATTACTCATTACTAATTGCTAATTGAACGAAGTGTTTATTCTTGTCTTTGGGGCACTATTTACCCAAATATATGGTATTAAACGTAAATTACTACAATGTATTATATAAACTCATTGAAACTTTGTCTATTTCTTAAAAATCTCCAAATTTAAACTTGTTAATGTCAGTTGTACCCTCATAATAGTAGGTGTGCGCACTCCAATTGTTCATTGCTAATTGAACGCAGTATTAGTTATATAAAAACACTGCAATAATAATTTGCATAAATAATAAAAAGGTCTAAATTTGCACGCTCTTATAATGGTAATAAATAAATATAACACACTTAAAACCATGTGTTTACAAAGATTAATGGCGAAGTAAAATTCTCAATTCTCAATTTTCAACTCTCAATTATAAACAGATGAAAGACCTGACAACCGGAAAACCCATTGTTCTTATATTCAAGTTTGCAATACCCTTGCTTTTGGGCAATGTGTTTCAACAATTATACAATATTGTGGATAGCATAGTAGTGGGTAACTATTTGGGCGAAGGTGCTTTAGCTGCTGTTGGAGCTTCTTATCCTATTATTTTTGCATTATTCGCATTGGTTATTGGCATTGCACAGGGAATTACCATTATAATATCGCAAAATTTTGGTGCAGGCAATATGAAAAAGGTCAAACAAGCCATTTTTACAATGTATTTTATTGGTGTTATTTCATCAATAATATTATCTACCATAGGTATTACAACATCTGACCTAATTTTTGAACTAATTAATTTGCCAAAATCTGTAATTCCGCGTGCAGGTTTATACCTAAACATAGTAATCGGAGGCATAATAATAACTTATTCGCTTAGTGCTACCAATAGTATTTTGCGCGGTTTAGGCGATTCAAAAACGCCTTTATATTTTTTGATTATGTCGTCGGTGCTCAATATTTTGTTAGACCTGCTGTTTGTTATTGTTTTTGAGTGGGGAATTGCGGGTGTTGCCATTGCTACTTTGTTGGCTCAACTAATATCGCTGACTGTGGCACTTACTTATCTGTATAAAACCCATGTTCTTTTTAAAACCGACAAGTCTGATTTTAGATTTAATATGGATATTTTTCTACAAAGTTTAAAAATAGGACTTCCGGTGGGCTTTCAGCAATTTTTTGTAGCAGTAGGAATGGTTGCCATATATCAAATTGTTAATCAGTATGATACATTAGTAATAGATGCCTATTCGGCAGCCGGACGACTTGAATCATTCAATACCATGCCAAGCATGAGTTTTGCTTTTGCACTGTCGGTATTTGTGGGGCAAAATGCCGGAGCTAACAAAATGGAACGCGTTAAAAAAGGACTTCGTTCAACCATTGCCATGACTTCGTCAATATCGGTAGTTTTTGCTATTATAACTTTATTTTTCGGACGAATGATAATGCGCATGTTTTCGCCCAATGCCGAAGTAATTGAAATTGGTTATGAATATTTAATAATTGTATCGGCTTTTTATGTGGTTTTCTCAATAATGTTTTCTTTAACAGGAATTTTTAGAGGAGCCGGCGACACTATTGCACCAATGTTTATAACACTTCTATCGCTTTGGTTGGTGCGTGTGCCTATTTCGTGGTATTTATCCGGTAAAATGGGATACGTTGGTATTTGGTGGGGTGTTCCTATTGCTTGGTTAGTAGGTTTAGCCTTGTCGGTAATATACTATTTTACTTATAGATGGAAAAAACGTATATTAATAAAGCATAAAGCTGCTGTCGATTAGCAATGAACAATGAGGAATTGATAGTTATTAAGCTGATAATCAAAATATTACAAAACTTATTTGTATTTTTATAAAAGTTTTATAATCTGTGGATAATCAGTGTTTTTGAAGTTTATCATGTTTTTAATGAAGAATTATACATGAATAGATTTGTTGTTGAGAGAGCAAACGCATGGATTGATTCATTTAAAACTCTATTAGTGAGTTTTACTGTAAAAGCACAAAATTGGATTGCTCTACATTACATTGTATTAGCCGTCAGATTATTGAAAAAAAGTTTAAATGAGTTTATTTTAAGCATGGGTGTTGTATTCTTCATCCTTAATTCATCATTTTCATACCTTCTACGTAAAATCCCTTATTAAAAATACGTATTTTTACGGATTGACACGCATTTCTAAATAATGTTACTTTGCAAAATATTATTTTTTAATGTATAGTTTCTCCACGTTGTTAATCTTTTTTTCGATAATTTTGTTAAATTAAATTAAAAATTTTATCTTTGTGGAAGTTTTTCAAAACAAGTTATCTTAAAATGACCTTGTGAAACTTAATATTTAAACTTTTAAAATTTTTTTACGATGAGACAAATTTTACTAATTTTGTTATGCGTGATTTTCGCATTAAATGAGGCTTATGCTCAAAACGAGCATTGGTCGCGTCAATTTAAGAAGCCGGCATCTTCAACTGAAATGCTGCCTTCAACAGGAATGTCTAATGGAATGGGTAACCCAAGCATCAGACAAGTAAAATGGCACGAGGGTAAACTGTGGTTTTCAGGTTCGTGGGCAGTAACAAATAGTGTAAGGTGGACACTATGGACTTGGTCGCCGGTAGATGGCTGGGAAGCAGTAACCTACCACCATACTGCACAAGGCGGAGCAGGTCCTTTGGATGCAAAAATTAACGATTTTCTTTGGTTACCTGACGGGCGTCTGGTTGTTGCCGGAGAATTTGCCAAAGTTGATAACCCCGGAGGTGTTCGTTATCGCGCGGTGAGTGCACTTGCTGTTTACGACAAAGATGAACCCACAGCTAACAAATGGAAACCTCTCGGAAGTTTTCAATACAATGGATCTATCGGCGGTTCTATTATGAAACTTGCTTACGACAAGCAAGGAAATGATTTGTATATGGTAGGTACATTGTCAGGAATACCGGGGAAAATAAGCAGCCCGGGTATTCACAAATACAATCTTGATACAAAAGTCTATGTGCCTCTCAAGGGAGGTATTTATAAATCAGGAAGGCTTAAGTCAATAAACGCTATTTATATTGATGAAAGCACGAAACCCTCAACAATTTATGTAGGCGGAGTATTTCAGTGGGTTGGCGGAGATGGTAATAACCCAAAATCCGGCGGAACATCGCTTTGGGCTACCGGCGTGGCAAGTTATCAAGAAGGACGCGACGGCGGTTTTGGTTGGCGCAACTATGCCGAGTTAAAAAAGGCTACCGGGTTTATCAGCACTTCCACAATGGTTAGAACCATTGCAATAATAAACGGCGAATTATGGATAGGCGGTGCTTTTGAAGATAAAGCAAATCCTAAGGTCAGAGGTATTGCAAAGTGGGACAAAAAAGCAAAAAAATGGGTTGATCCAACAGGAAAAGGCGGTGTTGGAAGAGATGTGTTCCAGATGGCTCAAGCCGAAAACGGAAAAGTATATTTTGCCGGTGCTTTTGGCGGACGTCGTAGTAAAGCCGATTTTTACGATGGTTTTAAAAACGGAGATCCTGCACACATGGCAATGTCTTATGACCCTAAAACTAAAAAATGGGAACAACTCGGAGGCGGATTATTCAGTGTTGTAATGCCCGAATGTCGTTTAACTGTTCACGGAAACGATGTTTATTATGCAGGCGATTTTACTCATTTTGGCAGCAGCGATGCTCCTAAAAACGAATCGTATTTTGTTGCTCATTGGAACGAAAACGACGATTTCGCTACTGCTCCTGTTATTACGGCAAAAAAGACACTTCCGAGTACATTAACTGTAAATGTTGATGGCGGAAGCGGAACTTGGAAATATTCACTAAACGGTGGTGCAGCACAAGAAAGCAATACATTTACAGGCTTAGGTTATGGAATACATAAAGTAACCGTAACAAACGGTACTTATACTGAAGATATTTATGCCGAATTTAAAAATCCTATTCAAAAAGAAGTTGCCATAGGAGGAGACCAAAACATTCACTGGTCGCGTCAGTTTCCTCATCCTAAGCACAACGGAGGTAAAATGGGTGTAAATACAGGAATGAAAGACGGCTCAGGAGCACCAATTCCTTCTTGCTTAGCTTGGCACGATGATGTACTTTATTTCTCCGGTAGTTGGGAAGCAAATACCGGCGAGCGTTGGTTTATGTGGACATGGGATAAGAAAAACGGCTGGAAAAAATTAGCATGGAAAAAAGGTTCTTCAGGTGAAGGAATTAAAAGTCCGCCCAGAGGCTTTAAATGGCATGACGGAAAATTATATGTATATGGAGCAATGGAAGCTTACAGCGGATTAGCGGTTTATGACCCTGCCAGTAAAAAATGGTCTGCATTTTCAGGAAAATACAATGGACATAATGTAAAAGGACTTGCATCAAGCAACGGCGGAGGAATTATAAATGATGTAGAATGGGACTCAAAGGGTAATATGTATTTCGTAGGTAGCTGGGCATGGAATAACAAAATATTCCCGGGCAATCTTGCCTCAGCCGTGCGTGTTACTCCCTCAGGAGAATATCAGCCACTCGGCAAATCAGTGTTCCCCTATAAAGACGGCAGAGCCGTAGGTATTTATAAGATTTTAATTGATGAAACAAAAACTCCGGCAGACATGTATATTGGAGGTACTTTCAGATACATACAAGGAGATATACATTCAACCACACAAGCCTATAATGTGGCAAAATGGAATCACAAAAAGAATGACTGGACAGCAATGGGCGTTAATGCTGATGGAAATCCGGGCTTGCCTGCTTATACTTTTAAAGGTTTTGAATTTAACGGAAGTTATCCTATCGTAAGAGATTTGATTATGGATAAAAACGGAGTATTGTATGCAGCAGGCTCATTGGCTATTTTTGATGAGAATCCTGATATGACAAAGCGAGATGAACATTTTGGTATTGTGAAATTTGATAAAGCTAAAAATAAGTGGGTAGGTGTTGTTGATTGCGGAGGTGTTACACGAGATATTTACCAAATGTCGTGGTTAGATGACAAAACTCTTTTACTTTCAGGTTCGTTTAATCATGCCAACGATTTTACTTATTTAGGTAATGCGGCAAAACTTGACGTAACAACAGGTAAATTAACCGGTTTGGGAGGTGGCTTGCGCCGCGCAGGTTTAGCTCAAACAATTGGTTCAACCGTAGTACATGCCATTAAAGGAAACGAACTATATTTCTTTGGATTTTTTGACCATGCAGGAGTAAATGCAAACTCAAATATTGAAGCTCCTAACTCATCAAGTTATATTGCCATGTGGGACGGAACCAAAAACTTTGACCCAAATCAAGGATTGGAAACAGACCGCTTAATAACAGTAGCTGCCTCTAATCCAAATTCTTCTGAAAAAGTAAAAATTGATTTCAAAGCATGGGGAGCTGCAAAAAGTTCCACTTACGAGTGGTTTTACTTTTCAAGCAATAAATACGTAAAAGAAGCAACCGGTGCTAAAGTAAGCATGACCTTACGCGGAAAACCCGGTGATGAAATGTACAGATATGTTGCTGTTAGAAATTCTGACGGTGTTTTAGGCGGAAAACTAAAAGTTACAATTCGCTTTATTCACAAAGATAAATTTACTGCTGCTGTACCATACATTATTTATGATGAATCAACCCAAAAGCTTAGTTGTTCATTATCAGGAATTTCTTACGAATGGTACAAAGATGGCACTAAATTAAGTGGTAACACGCGTAGTATAGCATCAGAAGGTAAGGGTAGTTATAAAGTTGTTGTAGTATCGGGTAAATTTAAAAGTAAAGAATCTGATGCTTATGTAATAGCAGGAGCTAATGCTAAGCCTGTTGCTAATGCGGGAGTCGACCAAACGGTAAAAGCTGGTGATGTTGTAACTCTTGATGGTACAAAATCAACTGATGCAGACGGAGATAACATTACTTATAAATGGACTGCTCCTAGTGGAATTACATTAGATAATGCAACTGCTGCAAAGCCTAAATTTACAGCTCCTGATGTAAAAGAGTCTAAAGATTATACTTTCTCTTTGGTTGTAAATGATGGTAAAGCCGACTCAAAAGCCGACGAAGTTATAATTAAAGTAGTAGCCGCAGGAGTTAATGCTAAGCCTGTTGCCAATGCAGGAGACGACCAAACAGTAGAAGAAAGTGATGTTGTAACTCTTGATGGTACAAAATCATCTGATGCAGACGGAGATAAAATTACTTATAAATGGACTGTTCCTGAAGGAATTACATTAGATGATGTAGCTGTTGCAAAGCCTCAATTTACGGCTCCGAATGTAGAAGACGCTACAGATTTCACTTTTGCTTTGGTTGTAAATGATGGCAAGGATGATTCAGAAGCCGACGAAGTTGTAATTACAGTAAATCCAAAGAGTACAGGATTTGAGGAATTAGAAGTTGGTGAGATTACAGTTTATCCTAACCCTGTTACAGATTATTGTACTATTAAGTTAGATTGTAAAACTTCATCGCATCACAAAATTTCTGTAATTAACTCGTCAGGACAAACTATTTCGATATTATCATCTAAAAAGCTAACTTCCGGTGTAAATACTATTAACTGGGACGCAACAAACGTACAAAAAGGTATCTATTTTATTAAAGTTGAAAATCAGAAAGGAAGTATTGTTCACAGAATAATTATAAAATAATTATTTAGGCGTATTCATAAAATACGCTCATTAAAAAAAATCCGAGTTTTTTAGCTCGGATTTTTTTGTTTTTTGGAAAATATAGCTCTGATAATGTTTATAAATTACGGTGTAATGGACATTTTGAATGGTCAATTTTTTACAGATATTTTGACATTAAGGATAAATTATTTATATTCAATACTCCGTTATATTGTTGTAATCGGCTGATAATTAATGTTGTGCAAAATAGATTTTTTTATTATGCAATGTCTTGATTATTAGTAATATAATTGTTAATAATTCATTGATTTGTGCCAGCATCATTCTCAATTATTAATTATCTCAATTATTTAAAAACGAGCTTGTTATAAGTATTTATTAATATTATCTAATAATTATTTACAAAAAG
>PDWI01002285.1_pt1 | contig 30593 bp, 29 predicted proteins | sample 1430891 | NCBI WGS metagenome assembly PDWI01 (sample SAMN01162508, study PRJNA174530) | Oral metagenome, whole genome shotgun sequencing project. | biome: Marine environment; feature: Marine mammal; material: Swab sample of the gingival sulcus; isolation source: swab sample of gingival sulcus... | reverse complement strand
TAGGCACTTTCGGGAGTAGCCATGTTTTCAAAGATATAGTTGATTGAAAATGCCCCTAGAAGTATTTCATGTGTATTTTTACTGTTTGGGCTTTGCCTTTTTCAACGATATGAGTTTAAAACCTGCTTTTTGATATGGTCTGTAGCCGGGTATCCCTGTACTATCGGTTTTTATTTTTGATTTATGCGGCCAGTTGTAGTGCCTTGGCCATTCGCCTTCCTATTTCAAGGGCATTTGCGGTATGGATACCGAAGAATATCCATAATGTTTCCGTTGCCTTGGTCCTGGCCTTTATCTTTTTCAGGTGGTAATGTTCTTTTTCCTTGCCAAAGCTCCCTTCTAAACGTGTGGCCCTTTCCTTGGTGATCATGGCGGCCATCTGTCTGCGCTGTTTCTCATGCTTTCCGGGCCTTCCCTTTCGTTTGAAATCGGTCCTGATATTGTATTTGGTGGCGAGGCTTCTGTTCTTATTGGTAGCATAGATGGCATCGGCCCCGGCCAATCCGGTCTTTGTCCTTGTAAGGCGTTGTGCCCTGAAGACGGTGTCTTGGAAACGATTGCCTTCATGAAAGGCATTGAAGCTTAAATGTTCGATGAAGCTGATACCATCGATTTGATACTTGTTGACCTTGGCCCCGAATTCTACGGGCTTGATCTCTTTGCCCCGTACAATGGGTCGAAGATAGTCCTTGGCGATTACGATACGGTTTTTTGGTTTTTCGCCCGTATGGAAGATCTCATGTTGTTGGGCATATATCTTCTTAATCGTTGCCCTTCGTTGATGGTATATTTTCGGCATTTCAAGCCTATATTGTTTTTCGAGCTTACGGAGTTCACCATTGACCTTATCGAGCAACAACAGAAAGCTGCGATCGAGCCTTGTGCGTTTTGACTTTGTCTTGCGCCGCATTTTGCCATAGGATATATTGCGCCTTTTCCATTTCAGATATTTGGTACGAGGGGTTTTTATGCCCAAGGCCCTGCAAATCGCCTTTAGTTGACGGTAGCTCCACTCAACGGATTCCCATAATAGCTTTTCGTTGGTAGGGTATCGCACTTCACTCTCGTAGCAGGTGGCATCCATAACGATACTGTGCTTATCCGATATATGGGGCGACCAAGAGTCGAACAGTACTTGTTGGACATTATCGATATCCAGGTTTTTGGCAAGTTCGCAGCGGATCTCGCTCACGATCTTATAATTGGTAAGACGATCATTACCAAGGGAGATCCCACAAAAAAACTGATAATCGATATTGCCGTTGAGCTGCTCTACCAAACGTTTGTCGGAACAGACCGCATAATGTTTAAGGAACATCAATGCCAATTTACCCTGGGGACCGAACATCGAGACCGGTCCTTTTTTACGATCCGATAGACCAAAGGTATCGATCAGGGCATCCCAAGGTATGGCCGAATATATCTTACCTAGATCGCCCCCTAAAAAACGATCGAGGAAAAGGTCGAACTCCTCTGTTGGCGATGAAAAGTTTTTAGAGCTACGGACTCATATTCGGGGTTTTGTTTATCTAAAAATACAGATTATATAACTGAAAATCAAGAGGTTGAACTAAAACTGAAAGTACCTTTTTATTGGAATACTGATATACTCTTGTCAGGATGAAATAGACGACATGCCCCAACCAGAACCTTCCCTGGGCGAAGAACTGGCTTCTGGGCCCGACAACCAAATTATCCTAGGGAAAAAACCGGAAAATCCATATTCTGTAAAAAACATGCGATCGGCATTAAAAAGTTTAAAAGAAAAACAATAAAAAACATCTAAAAATTATGTTGCCAAAACATTAGATGACGAAGCCGTTTAAACTTTTTGGATTCAAGTGGGTCCTTAGTGAACCGCCAACCGTATAAAAAATGATAGCCAAATAAAAAACAGGATGGCCACTATCTGAAAACCAACTGTACTTCCCAGTATAAACTTATATATGGTTCCCAGAAAAATAGAGGAGATGCCTTTCGTGACCTACAAAATCACCCAGCCTGCAATTACCCTACGATCCCCATCTTTTTCAACAAGAAGGAAGCATTCATATTCTTACAGATACCTTTTTTGAGCGTATAGTCGAAATGAAGCTCATTGTTGATGATATCGGCATCAAAATAGAAGTTGTGTACTTGGGACATGTCCTCCGCCACCTTACACAGACTAAGGTCATGGGTGGCAATGATCCCCGTTGATTCAGAGGCCACCAGTTTTTCCACGAATTTTCTGGACCCAATGGCCTTGTCCGTGCTATTGGTACCCTTCAATATCTCATCCAAAATAATGAAATAACGGTCTTTTTGAATTTCATCCACGATGAATTTCAAACGTTTCAGTTCGGAGAAAAAATAGGATTCGTCATCCGCCAAGGAATCGGAGGTCCGCATACTGGTTATCAATTTAATCGGGGAATATTCAGAATAGGACGCACATACGGGCAAACCTACATTGGCCATTACGATCTGAAAGGATACTGTTCTTAAGAATGTACTCTTCCCTGCCATATTGGCCCCTGTAACGATAAAAAATTGCTCCTTATCGATTTGAAAATCATTCAAAACACTTTTATTGGAATCGAGCAAGGGATGGCCTGCCTTGGTCGGCTTTAGAACAATATCGCCATTTATAATCTTTGGAAAGGTATAATCGGGATGATTGTAGGCAAAGTTGCCCAAACTATTGTAGGCATCAAAAAAAACGACAACATCGAACCAAGCACTTACATTGCCCCCATAGTCCTTGATCCATTTCTCCAACCTAAAGGACTGCCATAGGTCCCATAACAAAAAAGCATTCCCCAAAAAACCAAAAAGCATATTGTTCCTTTGGTCGAACGCATTCAATATCCTGGAAAACCTTTCCAATATTTTAGATGTCCGTACTTCCCCCTGCAGAACCAAGGCCTGCCGTTCTTTAAGCAAACCAGCTGTAAATTGGGTGTTTTCCAATTGCATTATCAACTTTTGATATTGATGGAAGGTACTCTGCACCCTTGAAGTGTCCGCCGAAAGCCTGTTTATTTTTTTCAAATATCCACCCGTGATACCAAGACCTAGGACCATCCAGAACACAACACCCCATCCACTCAGCAAATCCATAAAATACATGGTGGCCAGTACTATCGATATCAACGAAAATACAATAGGAAAAAAAGACATGTACCTTGGCACAAAGACCTTACAATCCTTCAGCCACTTTATAATAACATCAAAAGGCACCTCTGTTTTTACCAAACTGGCCGCAGCGGAAAACTCCTGTCTCCACTTTGGCATCTTAGCCAATTCATCGACGGCTTCCTGTTTGGTCGGGATATCCCGAATATCATTCCCCAACAATAAGGATGAGAAATACGCCCCTCCTTCCTTCAATGCCGTCCGGTTCGCATATTGATAGAAAGACCCCCTGCCGAAGAGGTCGATATCCTGACAAAAACAATGATCGCCCCTATTGAATTCCTTGCCATCTGGCAAATGATGGTATTTTCGTTGCAGTACCTCGGTCTCTGTAATATTGATTTGAAGCAAGGCCTTTATCCTGTCGCACTTATATTGCAGATCGGTATGCCTTGAGACCAAGAAGACAAAAACCACAATAGCGGTAACAACCACACAGGCCACTAACCTCCCATTCCCAAAAGCGAGATAAACCCCTATGGCCGCAGCACAAAAAACAACCAAACGCAACATACTTGAGACGTACAGTCGTTTTTTTATTTGGGATAACCGGTGTTTGTATCCTGAAATCTGTTCGTTGTAGAACAATAAGGGCTCTTTCATTGGGGCGGTAACTTATTCGACCTGTAAATATAACAAAACCATCCTAGCTTCTGGCCATGGCACCAAGCATTATAATACACCCGAAAAGATAGGTTCCCTGCCAGACTATTGGGTCAAATATATTCCTTCCCATGACTTTTTCTTTTGCCCCTATAAAACAGGTTGGCGACTCCTATTGGGCCTCTAGAATACCCTGCTTTGTATCTTCAATGGTGAAACCAAGCCGTTTTCTTATGGCTTTCATCCCAAGGAGTCAAATTCCGATTTCAGCTTTTTGGTAAACTTCGAGACTACCAATCCATAGGAATGGTCTACCAGGTCCTTCAATAAGGGACTGGGTAGGTTTTCAATAAAAAGGGTATTCCAATGCACCTTGCTCATGTGGTATCCCGGAATGATCACACCATCATATTCCCCGCGTAGGGAAACAGCCCTTTCAGGATCACATTTTAAATTAACCTGGGAGGGGATCCGTTCCAAGGGAACCAAGGCGAACATCTTTCCCATTACCTTAAAAACCAAAGTATTCCTGTCAAAGGGAAACTCCTCGGTAATCCCCTTTTTGGCAATGCAATAATCCCTGAATTCCTCTATATCCATATGCTTAAAACCTATATAACGACCTTGGCCCAAAGGGCGGCCTACCCCATCCACAGATAACTTATGTGGTTCCCTTTCCTTATATTTTGCTGGACTCCCCTAGATTCAAAAGAACTAAAAAACCGACAACCACATCCCCACTTGGGACATCCTATGGGTTTGGCCATAGGGCCATACTGGGAAAAATGGCCGATACAACCAATAACAGCCTTTATACATCCAATAACTTTTTTTGTTTACCCTCTATCTTCAAAGCGGAATAATCCAATTTCCAACCTATGGTCTCAACAATCTTCTCAATCAGCAATACAGCCTCCAAAGCCTCGCGTTTTGCTGTCTCCATTAAACCACTTTCCGGTATTTTCTCCATAATATGCCTTCTAGCCTCCTTATTCAACGAGGTAAGGTCATTAGGGGCAAAAGTATTGAAGAGTCCGTTCTGTATATCATAAAACTCCAATTCGGGTTCTATCGAGATTATTTCAGGTTCTGGAAAGTTCGTTAGAATGATCTTCTTCTTTTCGTTGTCGGCATGCATCAATACCTTCTGAAGATCATATCCGATCAGGGCCTTGGCATTGATAACGATCAATGCTTTCTTTTTACTGCTCACCAAACTCAAAAAATGCTCCTTGGTATTCTCGTACTTATAGATCTCGGCAAAATCACCTTCCACCGAGATAAGTTTGCAGACACTTTTTATCTTTTCCAAAAGCACCGTTGATTGGTATTCCGTAAGTTCCTTGCTCTTCTTCTTTCCAAACAAGGAAAACACCCAATACATAAGAATGGCCCCCAATACAAGCCCTAAAAAAATTTCCAAGATACTATCCATTTTTATTTTCGATTTTCCCTAAGCGGGTATACTTGAATCCCTTGTTCGATCCATGGCCCAATGCCCTATCCAATACAGCATATGAAAACATACTCCGGCAAAATATAAAATAATGGGCAAACCCAAAAAAATCATAAGTCACTTCCATTGTCCCATTCTCGGACAAATACCCTGCCATTTCGATATCGGGAGGGGCCATAAACAATACAAACCACCTCTGTTGCCGGTCCAACAGCCCGAAGGATGCACTAATAACAAGCGTCATAGACCTTTCCGTTTTGACCGGCATTTTATTTATCCACTTTTCAACTTGACCGGAACCATGGCAGGACCAAACAGCGGTAACATTACCAATGATATCGACCCCATCTGCCATTCACCCTTCTATATTCCTGTACAACACTGGTCTGCTAGGTGATGCGTCATTCTCAAAAGGAGCCACTTGTAGATTAAGGAAATAAGTGCCATCCTCGACATTATTGGGTACAAAAACAAACTCTGTGATCGTTGCTTGTTTACGCATTGTACCATTGAAGTCCCAAAAGGCCTTATGTGCAAGCAGCTCTCCCCCATCCCTTTCCTTATCTATCGAGGGCAGGTCAACCAATAAATGTTCCACTCCCTTGTCCACCAATAATTTTGCGGCATCCTCCGTCATGTAGGGTGGATTGGTATCGGAATACTGTCTAGAGAATTTATCCTTCGAATTGGGTAATGTCCGTATAATGATCGCATCCCTTTTTTTATTGCCAAAGGCATATTGAAGTTGTTTTTTGGAAATTACAAAATCATTTTTTTTCTTCTCAGGAGCAATAGTGACAACCTCGGCATAAAAGAAATATCTATTCATGTTCTTATTGACGGAATGGAATTTTTCGGTAATATGCCCCACACACTCAGTATGTGTGCCGTGTGAATGGGGGTTGAACCAGATATCGTTGAAGTTTACGACAGCCCCTTTGGATACAGCCCCGATAAATTCTCCCTCGACGTGTGGCTCTATTCGTGGGTGCTCAATATACCAAGCATTCACATCGGATGCATTACCACTCATTGGAATTGAAATATCGAGTGGTTTTGAAAGGTCTATCGTATGGTTCCTATTGTTTACTTTTAGTGTTGCTATCATAAAAAATGTCCTGTCAGATATTATCCAGGTCTTTGGGCCCAAAGACCGTTAGCTCCCGGCCGTCAAAGACCAATTCACCGTATTTTATGTGAAAAAAGCTATAATTTAGCCTAAATTAATCATAAACAGATCACTGGCAATCCCATCGACCAAGAACTTTCCTTTTTTTGTGGCTATCAGTTGCCCTTTGGACAGCATCAATAATCCCTGTTCTACGTATTTTTCGATCTGCCAGATTATATGGGCATAGTATTCCTCACCGAACCCTGACCGGACCCTGTCCAAAGAGATGCCCCAACTGGTGCGTAGACCGGTCATCACATACTCATTGTACTTATCGGTTCGGGAAAGTACCTCACTAGTACTAGGCAATTCCCCTTGATCTATGGCCTTGAGGTATTTTGGGTTGTTGGCCACATTCCAACTTCTATGTTCCCCATCGTAAGAATGTGCCGAGGGACCAATACCTATATATTTCTGCCCCAGCCAATAGGCCGTATTGTTTTTGGAATAATACCCTGGCTTTCCAAAGTTGGAAATCTCATAACAATCAAAACCAACCGAGGTCAAAATATCATAAAGTGTTTGAAAGTGTGTTTGGGCCAGTTCATCATCCAATGGCTTTACCAAACCCTTTTTTATAAAACTGTCCAAAGCTGTTTTGGGCTCCACGGTCAGGGCATAGGAGGATATATGTGGAATCCCGAAAGAAAGGGCTTTTTCTATGTTTTGTCTCCACCGCACATCGGTCATATCGGGAACACCATAAATGATATCTATTGAGATATTGTCAAAATACTTGGTCGCTTCCGCCACACATTGCTCTGCCTCTCTTGCGTTATGGGCCCGGTTCATCATTTTCAAATCCTCCTCGAAGAATGATTGGATACCGATACTTAAACGATTGATGTCACTTTGGGACAATTGTATTATCTTCTCCCGTGACAGGTCATCAGGATTGGCCTCTAGGGTAATTTCCGGATTTTCGACGACCCTGTAGTTCGATCGGACATTCGCTATCAGGTCATTGATCTCGTCCGTCTGTAAAACGGATGGTGTGCCCCCGCCAAAATAGATGGTCTCTACCTCGTGGCCCTTAAATTCACCTTTTCGCAACTCCAACTCCTTTTTCAAGGCCGCTATCATCCGATCTTTCTTTGCCATACTGGTCGAAAAATGAAAGTCACAATAGTGACAGGCCTGTCTGCAAAAAGGAATATGTATGTAAATACCGGACATATATCAATTGTAAGTACTCAATGAACAGCAAATTGGGCATAAAAATCATTTAGGGCCGAACTTCGTGGGGTTGTTCACCATAAACCAATCTTCCTATTGTCATGTTTGTATAAGATTAATTGTGTGTTTCAAGCACTAAAGTTAACAAATAAAAACCAGATAAAAATCCTATGGGATTTTTCAAGCAGGCTCTAACTAGCAATTAATCTTATACGTTCTTGGCAATAGTTTCTGTGTAAATTCTCGTTGTTTCTGATCTATTATCAATTAGTATTTGATGTGGTTCCTCAAAACCAAGTTTTATCTGTTCAATATCGTCAAATATCACATTTTTATTCTCCAAACTATTTTCTAATGTTATAAAATTTTCAAATATTTTAGATGATTTTGAATCAATCTTACTTTTTGTGATTTGGCTATTTGCCCTATGGGTTTCGATTTCAGTTAATAAGTTATCCTTCAAGTCATCTTTTAACTGTTCCATTTCATCATAAATACTGTCTTCGTAATTAAACTCTATTATCGATTTATAAAGTTCCTCAATTTTTCCGATTCGGTTATGATTTGGTTTTTTGTCCGATAAATTTATTTTTAATTCTAAAAGTTTAATAAGTTGGTACAACTGTTCTGATTTTAAGGCGATTTCTGAATAAAAAAAGAACTTGCTGCTACTTATTTTTTCTGCAATTTTTTCAACTTTTTTATATGAATTTTCTGTCTTAGATTTTAAATAATTTATCCCAGAATCAATTCCTGTTTTTTTATAGGTTGATGCAAAAAAAGAAGATATTTTTTTTGCATTATTTTTTATTGAAATAAGAGTTTTTTCTGCTTGATTGCTGTCTTCGGAAATTATATCAATAACTTCTTCTTTTTTATCTTTTCCATTTTTATTCTCAAACGTGTTTATGATTTCTTGTTGTGCAGAAAGTAGGTATTCAAATCGAATAATTGATAAATCATATTTTAACCTATCAACAATAACATAATCTTCGGTTGTGAAAAATTTTCGATTATTTAATTCGTTCGTTTTTGTGTTTACGTATCTTAATTTTGCTAACCTTTCATTATGATGTAAACTGATAAGTTCATTTATTCCTTTTTGGACTGAGGTTAATTGCTTTGTTAAACCTTTAAAATAATATTGACCAGTTAACATTGAAGCAAATTGAACAGCTAAAATTGGTGTGAAAACAGCAGGATTTGCACTAATAAAACCTGCGTGACTTCCAAATTTAGAACCATTCATCGTTATTGAACTTAAAGAACCATTTCCGTAAGTCATTAAACTGCTGGTGTTTGCAGTTGCAACGTATAGTCCATTTGCTGAATAAGCTACCGAGCTTCCAATAGAAGACGCTCCAGCAATTTGAGAAAGAAAATTTGATTTGTTATCTTGAGTTGTTATTAAAGACCAACTATTATCTAAATTTATACTATTGTTTAATTTAAAACTTAAATTTGAAATATCATTTTCCATATTGAAACTATCTGCTACCTCGATAATTTTGGTTTTCTCTTTAGGTTTCAGATTCTCAATAGATTTATTAATTTCAATAAGCTGATTTTTAGTTGAAGAATTACTTTCGATAATATTCTTGTCGATGGTATCAATTCCGAGTTTTTTCCTTAGCCATTTTATCATTCTATGTCGTTCGTTTTAAATTATTGCCAACTCCCTGTTGGGGCAAATCCCCAAATATATCCTTATTATGACCATAAACCTCAACTTATTTTGGGCAGAAACCCATTGCATAAGGCCCCACAACACCGACACTCTGCCCACTACCTGCCATCCTTTGGCCATCGTCCGCACCCTTAACTACTTCTTCACCCTACCCTCGTTCTGCTTTACAAAGGCACCCCAGCCCGAATAGCCCTTACCAACCTCTACCCTGCCCTCATTATAAAAATGACAGACCGCAGCCGCAAGGCCATCTGTGCTATCCAGGTTCTTGGGCAGTGATTTTAATCCAAGAATACTCTGTAGCATTCTTGCGACTTGTTCCTTACTGGCATTTCCATTACCTGTGATCGCCATTTTTATTTTCTTGGGAAGATATTCCGTAATGGGGATCTGACGGGATAAACCCGCGGCCATCGCAACCCCTTGGGCTCTGCCCAACTTTAACATGGATTGTACATTTTTTCCGAAAAATGGTGCCTCAATGGCTATTTCATCGGGATGATAGGTGTCGATCAACTCGATCGTACGTTCGAATATAAGCTTGAGTTTGGTGTAGGGGTCCCTATATTTCTGAAGCAACAACTCGTTCATTTGAACAAACCTCATTTGCCCGTTCTCTACCTTGATGATACCAAACCCCATGATCGTGGTCCCTGGATCGATTCCCAATATGATTTTTTCGTTTGGCAAATTCTACTATTGTTAATTGTTGGATATCGGAAACGTATTGGGCCGGATCAACCTTGTACCGCTTGCCTTACATCCCATTTATAACTTACTTAATCGTTCGTGTTGAGTACAATGGGTATCCTGAATTTCGCACGTACGGGTATATCCCTTTTCAATGCCGGCTTCAATGGTGGCAAGTTTCCTAGGCTTTGTGAAATGATTTCATCAAATTCCGGCATTGTCCTTTCAACCTCCTTGTCCTTATCAATATTCACGACGGTTATCCTCCCCTCCCTGTCAATTAAAAAATCCACATAGACCATGGTCCTCGTTTTGGGGTCTATGACAAACTCGAACCCTTTCAATGTTTCCGAAAAATGATTGAGCAACTCCGTCTCGAAACATTGCCTTTGCATTGTTTTTGAAGTTGACTCATCACAATTTTCAAAAAGTGGGTAGCTATCAACGTCATTCCAATCAATGGTAAGCATTTCCTTATTGACCAATTTTTGGGTTTTTGCCTCCTTGGATTCAAACAAACCACAAGAAAGGCAAGAACATAAAACCAGTATGGCCAAAAACTTTTTCATTAACCCCTTTTCTAGGGTGAAAATTACGATTTTTTAAGGAAAGTAGTCTTGGGCCACCACTGATAAATAAATTAAGACATGTAACAATTACATCCTATCTTCGTCAAACGATAAATAATATCACATGGATATCGCTTTATTTTTATTTGGGCTTGTTTTTATACTCATCGGGATTTTAGGTAGTTTTCTACCGGTATTGCCCGGTCCGCCATTAAGCTGGATCGGACTTTTATTGTTATACTTGACCAAGGCGGTACCCGATGATTGGGGCTTTCTGGGCATAACCTTGGTGATTGCCCTGATTGTTTTTGCGCTCGATTATATCATTCCAGCTGTAGGGACCAAAAAATTTGGTGGAACCAAAGCAGGAATGCTAGGGACTACCATCGGACTATTGGTTGCCCTGTTCTTTCCTGTCCTAGGACCCTTTGGCATTGTAATCTGGCCCTTTGTCGGGGCTTTGCTCGGTGAACTTTTGAACAAGGCCGATAAAAAAACGGCCACTAAGGCTGCTTTTGGCTCTTTTATAGGGTTCTTGACCGGGACTTTCCTGAAGTTCATGGTTGCAATCGTTTATTTTGGACTTTTTACAGCAACGTTCTGGGAGTATAAAGGAGCCCTGTTCCCTTATTTCGGTTAATCGACCCAAACCACTTTGTCATTGACCGGGCTTCGTTCACCAACTTGAAGCTCCCCTTCAAAAAAACCCATATATAAAAACCCAAGACATTTTTCCCCTACGGCCAAATCAAAAAACTCATCCATATAGGCGATTAAGCTAGGGGAACTCCAATAACATCCGATTCCGATTTCAGTACAGCAAAGCCACATATTCTGTACCGCCATGGCCACAGCAGCGATCTCTTCCCATTCGGGTATACTTTCATTGGAGTCCCGTTGCATGCAAATCGCAATTACAACAGCCGATTTGGCCGGGTTTTCCTTTAGGTTCTTAACCTTTATCCGTTTCGGTTTTTCTTCAACCTCATAGTATTTGTCAGACAGGAAGGTCCCCAACCTTGCCTTGGACTCCCCACGCATCACCTTAAATCGCCAAGGTTCTGTTCTTTTGTGCGAAGGCGCCCAATTGGCGGCTTCCAGGATTCGATCCAAATTTTCTTTGGAAATGGGTATATCAACGTACTGGTCGGGAAATACCGAACGTCTTTTCTTGATTAGGTCAAAAATCATTCATCATGTGTTTAAATTTTAAAACTACTATATTATCAAGCTTACTTCAAAAGCAAATCCATACAATTTTTCAAAACAGGGTTAGGGTTATCCTTTTTCCATATCACGGACAACAGGGCCCGCTGATCGATACTCCTTAATTCAATGAATTTTATCCGCATATGAAAGCCCGATTTCAAGGTTGTGGGTACAATGGCAATTCCCATATTATTCTCCACCAATTTAAAAATGGTATGTGCATGGACCGTTTTATGTGACACCTTGGGGATAAAACCGGCATCGGAACAGATACCCATGATCGTTTCAAAATAAAACGGGCTATATTCTTTACTAAAAAGTATGAAATCATCATTGGCAAATTGATGCACCCCCTTAAAGTCACTTGTCAGGATAGGATGCCCTTCAGGAAGCACCAACGAAAATGTATCTTGATAAACCTTTCTCATCCCCAGGGCTTTGGGAACCTTGGACAACCTTACAAACCCTATATCCAATTCATCCTTTAAGACAGCTTCTACCTGTGCCATATTCGGACATTCCTCCAATGATGTCTTTATATTGGGGTATTTATCCTTGAGGTTTAAAAGCAGTTTGGGGATTACATTTTGCATGGCAGAACCCAAAAACCCGATCCTGATTTCCCCTTTGTCCCCCTCCCCTATTAATTGCAATTGTCTTTTTGCTTCATTTATTTGGTGGAATATAGCCTCGGCCTGTTCTTTAAAATAATACCCTGCTGGTGTAAGAGCCACCTTTTTTTTATCCCTTACGAACAACTTTACCTGCAACACCTCTTCCATTTGCTTGATCTGCCTACTTAATCCTGGTTGCGATATGAAAAGTTTTTCGGCTGCTTTTCTAAAATGTAATTCCTCGGCAACCGCCAAAAAATAAGTAAGGTGCCGAAGCTCCAATTGATAACCCACGGTTATTGAATATTAATGTTATTGGTATTAGTAAGTATCAAACATAATGAATAAATTTAGGGTAAAAGAAAAAATCGATGGTTTCAACTCAAAAAATATTCGAATTAGGGGAAGATTGGTTAACAGCTGGCAAAGCGATTGCCATTGCCAAAGGCCTTACAAAGGTAAAGCTATCCAAGGCCAACAGGGACAAGATCAACAAGAGCTGGGAAATCGTAGGGGATATTATTGGGAAAGGACTCCCTGTCTATGGGATAAACACCGGTTTTGGGCCTTTATGCACCACGAAAATATCGAAGGAAGAAACCCAGATATTACAAACGAATATTCTGCAGAGCCACAGTGTTGGCGTTGGCAGACCCATCGATAAGGAAATCGCCAAACTGATGCTCATCCTAAAGGCACATTCACTCGCCAAGGGCTTTTCCGGTATTTCCGAAACGACCATTGAACGTATCCTTTGGCATATTGAACACGATGCGATTCCCGTAGTTCCTTCCCAAGGATCCGTAGGTGCGTCTGGGGACCTGGCCCCCCTTTCCCATTTATTCCTTCCCCTTATTGGGTTGGGTCAGGTGGAATACAATGGTGAAACGCTAGCGACAGCCGAGCTTTTCAAAAAAACGGGACTTAAGGCCATTGGACTTGGGCCTAAAGAGGGACTGGCCCTTATCAACGGCACCCAATTCATTGCCGCCCATGCCATAAAGGTGGTTGAAAAAATGCATAATTGCCTTTCACAAGCGGATATTATCGGGGCAATGATGATCGAAGGCCTTCAGGGCTCCATAAAACCTTTCTACGACGAACTCCATAAACTCAGGCCCTTTAAAGGGAACACCCATGTAGCCAAAAGAATCAAATTCTTATTGGAAGGTTCGGAAATCATGGAGGACCATGCCGATTGCAATCGGGTCCAGGATCCTTACTCCCTTCGATGTATTCCCCAAGTACATGGGGCGTCACGCAATGCTTGGCTACACCTGAAAGAACTGTTGGAGGTCGAATTGAACTCCGTTACCGACAATCCCGTTATTATTGATGACGAACTTACCATCAGTGGCGGAAGCTTTCACGGACAACCTTTGGCAATGGCCTTGGATTATGCATGTTTGGCTGCCTCCGAAATCGGGAACATCTCGGACCGTAGGACCTATCTGGCCCTGGAGGGCAACAGTCCTGGAGTACCCAAACTCTTAATGAAGGACACGGGAATCAATTCCGGATACATGATCCTACAATACACGACCGCAGCATTGGCCAGTGAAAACAAGGGGTTGTGCTTCCCATCGAGTGCCGACAGCATCCCTACCTCCCTAGGTCAGGAAGACCATGTCAGCATGGGGTCGATAAGTGGCCGAAAGGCATTACAGGTCTTGGGGAATGTTGAGAAGATCCTGGCCATAGAACTTTTGACCGCAGCCCAGGCCTTTGAGTTCCGAAAACCCTTGAGGTCGGGAATCATTTTGGACGAAGTATACAAAACGGTACGTAAAAAAGTTGCCTTTGCCGCCAAGGATAGGGTCTTTGCCGATGACATAGCCATTGGCATCGAAATGATAAAGGACAAAACCATAATGACCGTTATAGATACAACTAAAAAACAAAAAAAGATTTCGTTCAAGACCCCTTATTCTGACGAGTTCGAAGTATTTTAAGATGAAGTCCCTTTTCCAAAGAAAAAAGCAATTAAAGAACATACATGAAATTAATAGGACCATTTAAACAGATTATCCCCATGACAGGGCTCTCCCTAAAAGGGTGTATTTCGGACCATGAACTGAATGTCATAAAAAATGGGGGGATCCTTATCGAAGGGCATCACATAAAAACAATAGGGAAATTCGATGAATTAACAAAAGCCGTGTCCCCCGATACGGAAATACATAAGCTACATGGGGACCACACCTGCCTTCCCGGCTTTGTGGATGCACACACCCACATCTGTTTTGCAGGATCAAGGGCCAATGATTACGCCCTACGCAATTCCGGCAAGACCTATATGGAAATCTCAAAAGCCGGTGGCGGAATCTGGGATACGGTTACCCAAACCCGTAAGGCAACCGAAGAAGCCTTGGTCAAAGGCATTGTCAAAAGAGCCAGACAACATTTGGCCAATGGCGTAACGACCATCGAGGTCAAAAGTGGTTATGGCCTTTCCACTGAGGAGGAATTGAAAATGCTGTACGCTATTAAAAAGGCCGATGCACTTCTTCCCATTGACCTGATACCCACCTGCTTGGCCGCACATATGGTTCCCAAGGATTTTGAAGGAAGCCCCACCCAATACCTGGAATCGATCTCAAGTGAATTATTCCCAATACTTAAGACCGAGAAGCTCACACATCGGATCGATGCATTTATCGAGGAAGGTGCCTTCAGCCCTTCACTTATAGAACCCTACTTCAATAAAGCCACCGAACTTGGCTTCGACATTACCGTACATGCCGACCAGTTCTCCACGGGAGGGAGCAAGGTCGCCATAAAACACAAGGCCATAAGTGCCGACCACCTTGAGGCCTGTACCGATACCGAGATAGCACTTTTGGCCAATAGCAATGTGATCGCAACCGCACTGCCAGGAGCTTCCATAGGGTTGGGATGTGCTTTTACCCCAGTCCGTGAAATCCTGGATGCCGGTGGGGCCTTGGCCATTGCCAGTGACCATAACCCGGGTTCGGCACCAATGGGCGATCTGTTGACACAGGCTGCTATTCTGGGAACTTTTGGGAAATTGACCAATGCCGAAGTCCTTGCCGGAATCACTACAAGGGCGACCGCCGCACTGAACCTATCCAATAGGGGGGAATTGAAAACCGGATTCCTGGCCGATATGTGCATATTCAACACAAGGGACTATAAAGAGATCCTGTACAACCAAGGAAACCTTAAACCATGTATGGTATGGAAAAAAGGGGAACTGGTATATAACAAACATAAACACTGATTTAGGATGCAGACAAATAACCCTCCATTCGATTTTAAATCCCAAATACTTCAAGGCATTCCCAAGGTACTACCCGTAAAAAGGGAAAGATCTTCCGATGTCAGCCATGCGCCAAAACGAAAGGACATTCTCTCCCTGGAAGAAAAAAAACTAGCCATTCGTAATGCCTTACGCTATTTTCCAAAAGATTGGCATTTGGAACTATCCCGGGAATTCGCACAAGAACTTAATGATTTTGGCAGAATATACATGTACCGCTTTAAACCGGAATATGGGATTCATGCACGGCCTATCGATGCCTATCCGGCCCAAACATCCCAAGCAGCGGCCATAATGCTTATGATCCAAAATAATCTGGATCCCGCGGTCGCACAACATCCTGAAGAATTGATAACATATGGTGGCAATGGTGCGGTTTTCCAGAATTGGGCACAATACCTGTTGACCATGCACTATCTGGCCTCTATGACCGAGGAACAGACATTACATATCTATTCCGGACACCCCATGGGATTGTTCCCCTCATCAAAAAATGCCCCTAGGGTCGTTGTTACAAATGGTATGATGATCCCCAACTACTCAAAACCCGACGATTGGGAAAAACACAATGCCCTTGGTGTTACCCAATACGGACAAATGACTGCCGGATCCTATATGTATATTGGCCCACAGGGTATCGTTCATGGTACGGCCATTACAGTGATGAACGCCTTTCGCAAGGTGTTGGGAAAAAACGAATCCCCCAAGGGGAAAGTCTTCCTAACCGCAGGGTTGGGGGGCATGAGCGGGGCACAGCCCAAAGCCGGGAACATTGCCGGATGCATTACCATATGTGCAGAAGTGAATCCGGCCGCAGCACAAAAAAGACATAAGCAGGGTTGGGTCGACGAATTGATCGATGACATGGACGGACTAGTTGCCAGAACCAAAAGGGCCATTACCGAAAACGAGGTGGTTTCCCTGGCCTTCATCGGCAATATTGTCAATGTCTGGGAACGATTCGACAACGAGGGTATATTCATACACATCGGTTCGGACCAAACCTCCCTACACAATCCTTGGTCGGGTGGGTATTATCCTGTCGGAATAAGTTTTGAGGCAGCTAATGAAATGATGGGAACGAATCCCGATGCCTTTAAGATAGAGGTACAGAAGTCATTGCGAAGACAGGTTGCCGCCATTAACAAACATACGGCCAAAGGAACCTATTTCTTTGATTACGGAAATGCATTCCTGTTGGAGGCATCACGAGCAGGTGCCGACATCATAGCCGAAAATAAAATAGATTTCAGATACCCCTCCTATGTCCAGGACATCTTGGGACCCCTATGTTTTGATTATGGTTTTGGACCTTTTCGATGGGTCTGCACTTCCGGTAAACATGAAGACCTCCAAAAGACCGATTCAATCGCACTACATATCATGGAGCAGATAAAGGAAGATGCCCCTGAGGAAATACAACAACAACTACAGGACAACATCACTTGGATTCGGGAAGCCGATCAGAACAAATTGGTTGTGGGATCCCAAGCACGTATCTTATATGCAGATGCCGAAGGACGCAGTAAAATCGCCGAAGCATTTAACAAGGCCATTGAAAACAAGGAAATTTCCGCACCTATCGTCCTAGGTCGGGACCACCATGATGTGAGTGGCACGGATTCCCCTTTTCGGGAGACCAGCAACATCTATGATGGCAGTAAATACACTGCGGACATGGCCATACAGAATGTCATCGGGGACAGTTTCCGTGGTGCCACCTGGGTATCGATCCATAATGGTGGCGGCGTAGGTTGGGGCGAGGTTATCAATGGTGGGTTCGGAATGGTCCTGGATGGTTCCGAAGATGCCTCCAGACGGTTAAAGAGTATGCTTTTCTATGATGTGAACAACGGAATTTCGAGAAGGAGTTGGGCGCGAAATAAAGAGGCCCTATTCGCGATTAGGCGTGAAATGGACCGAACCCCCGAACTGAAGGTTACGTTGCCCAATTTAGTTGACGATGGATTATTGGACAATTTATTCGATTGATCATGGCTATCTACAAAACAGCGGATTCCGAAATATGGACAGGAAGAACATCTGACCAACAACTCTATCTACATGAAAGAATAAAATGTAGCACGATTGATACAATTACGGAAAATTCAATAGCCCTATTGGGTTATTCCTGTGATGAAGGTGTAAGACGGAACCAAGGTCGGACCGGAGCCGCCACTGGGCCAGATGCCATTAGGCACCAACTAGGGAAAATGCCGAACCACTTGGATCCAGGCATACAAATACATGATTGTGGCACCATCGAATGTAATGATGGTGATATGGAAGCTGCACAGCACATGCTATCCGAAAAAGTCTCCTTCCTTTTGAAACAAAAAGCTTTCCCCATACTACTGGGCGGAGGGCATGATATAGCCTACGGCCATTACAAAGGATTGTTGGACCATCCCGGAAAGGGGAAAACCATGGGCATCATCAATTTTGACGCCCATTTTGACCTGCGAACCAATGAAAATGGGGCTAATTCAGGAACACCCTTCTATCAAATCGCACAGGAATGTAAGGATAAAGGAATCCCCTTTGATTATCTCTGCTTGGGCATACGCAAGGATGCCAATGATAGAAAACTGTTTGAAACCGCTGCCGCCCTGGAGGTCAAGTATGTGGAAAATAAGGAATTCAATGTGTGCCAATTAAAATCCGTAACAAAAACCATCAAGGAATTCATTGCAAAAGTCGATTATATCTATACGACCATAGACCTGGACGGGTTTTCATCTGCTTATGCCCCTGGGGTCAGTGCGGCATCACCCATGGGTTTTTCCCCGGATATTGTCCTGCACTCCCTAAGCACCATTATCAAATCGAATAAATTATTGGGTATGGATATTGTCGAGATGAACCCTACTTACGATATTGACCAACAAACAGCTAAATTGGCAGCCTCATTGATCCATTCCGTGATACAAGGACAATAGCACCCTTAGACTCGTTACATCGCCCCAGCCCCCCCTTGGCCATATGGATAGGTGTCATTGACCAAGGGCAAGGATTACCTTAAACAAGGCAAACATATCCGAATTAAAGACTGGATAAGGGAAACATCAAGGTTAATGCCTATAGGTTTTTAGTATGGGGGCGCATCCTTGGCCGGAAAATCATTTCTTACGGTGCTGATACATTTTCATGAATAACATGGTACTCATTTTTTGGGCCCTGTTTTTAGCGATCCATGTGGTTTCCCCCTCAAATAATTCATCCAAGGTCTCAAACCAAAGGTTTAACCAAAAACCAAAATGTTCCGATGTAATGGTATGGTTTGTCCTATCGTCAACTTCTTGATGGGCAACAATTGGGTTTCCATGGTATTTTCGCTTGAGCAGCAATTGCGTTTCCCAAAAATCGGTCAATAATTCCAAATGGGCGTCCCAGTCCGAGATAATATTATTGAAAATAGGCCCCAGTATCTCATCCTTTCGGATTTTCCCGTAAAATGTATTGACCAATAAAGAAACGTCCTGCCTATTACTTATGTCTGTTTTTGTAGCCATCTTTTTTATTTTGACCTTGAACCCAATTAAACCCTTCATCAACCCAAATGGTCAACAAATATATACCACTTAAAACAACATCTTCTCTTCCATCACTGGAAAAAGTCCCGATTTGTTTAAAAACATCCTTTACAAATAGGGTTCAAGAAAGGGTATTCATCCAAAATAGGCAACAAAAAGAACCTTTCAAGGGCGGCATTCCATAGTACTTGTACCCATTTTGGCTATTGGCTTGGGCGAGATGTAGGGAATACCCAGCCCCATTCCCCGTAGAATAAAAAGTACTCCGATTACGACGACAAAAACAGGAATCAGTTGCCGTATCCTTCTTTTGGCCGAACTTTGTAAAAAGCCACTCATATAAATGGCCGTAGTCATTAGAGGTACGGTACCCAATCCGAACAAGACCATATAAAGGCTACCTTCAATAGCACTACCCATGGCTATTGCCCCGAAAAGAGCCATATAGACCAGGCCACAAGGTAGGAACCCATTTAAAAACCCAATGGTTAAAAACGTGTCCGGGGATTTTTTCCTTAATTCCTTTCCAAGCCGGTTTTTTATTTTCGATACAATCCTGAATATCGGCTTCGAAAAATTATGTTCCCCGAAGGTCTTGTAGGGCGTTAGAACAACAATAATCATAACAACCCCAATGATGATCGAAAGTTTTTGTTGCATTCCAAAAACATAAAGTCCCTTCCCCAAGAGGCCAAAAACCAATCCGATCAAACCATAGGCCAAAAGGCGACCAACATGGTAAAGTGCTGTCTGTACTATTTTCTTGAGACTATTGCCACGGTCAACGGGGAGCATAAATGCAATGGGGCCACACATGCCTACACAATGTAGACTGCCCATAAGACCCAGTGCCAATGCCGATAATAACATGATTAATAGGTAATACTCTTTTTGAACAAATAGGGTGTGCCAAGATATTCCCATGAGATTTTAATGTCCCAGCGACCATCCAACAAACGTTTGTCAGGTATGAGCAAATGTGTATTGGATAAACTTATGGGTAAGTCAAAATCCAAGTGTTTATTGGACGGTCTGTACAGGGACACTGTTCCTTTCACTTTATCAGGTTCCATCTCTTCGGGAAATTTAACGACCAACCCTTCCGAGGTTCTGTGTATTATAAGTTTTGAAGACAGGTCATTGGCATTGGCCTCAGCATCTATTTCTTTTTGATACCCCAATTCCGCTTTGTAATATTCCTCGGTCACCAAATCATGGTTCACACGGTCATCCATATTCATACGCACGACAAAAAACAGTATAAAACCTATAAAGCCAATGAATGCCAGTACGATTCCTGTTCCCCAATTTATTTTCATGTGACTCTTTTTAGTGCTTTATCCAAGGTTTAATTGTAACTTCTAGGCCCTAGGAACCGTGCCGTAGTGGTCTCTATTAATTTGCCATTACTATACACCCCGATTTTCAGTTTGTCCTTATCCCCATTCAGGGCCGAATTGTTTATCTCGATAAAAAGGGTGCCTTCCGCCAGATCTTGTGCAGGTACTACAAAATTCTTCTTGGCCACCAACTTAATCGTACCCTTATGTGATATCAACTTAAAATTCACATCAGGTATTTCCCTGGTTGTCTTGTTGATCAACTTATATGTATACACATTGCTGATGATGTTGCCTTCCTTACGTTCATACAACTGCCCAGGAAGCCTTAATAAATTTGCTTCCAAATCATTACGCAAAAAGAGCATCCCAACAAGTACTCCGATCAAAATAAACAAAACAGCGGAGTAGCCTTTAAGCCTTGGTGTAAACTTGAACTTTTCCTTTTTGGTAATCTCGTCCTCACTGGCATAACGAATCAAACCTTTGGGTAGGTTTATTTTTTCCATTACCGCATCACATTCATCAATACAGGCGGTACAGTTAACACATTCCAACTGGGTCCCATTTCGAATATCTATATTGGTCGGACACACGTGGACACACTGTTTACAATCAATACAATCCCCATAGCCCTGGGCTTCACGGTCTTCATTTTTCCGGAATTTTTTCCTCCCACTTTCCCCTTCACCCCGTTTGTGGTCATAGGCAACGACAATCGATTTATTATCGAGCAACACCCCTTGCATCCTACCATAAGGACATGCGATGATACATACCTGCTCCCTAAACCATGCGAATATGAAGTAGAATACCGCAGTGAATATCAATAGGGCGAACAAGGTACTTATATGGGAAGTCGGCCCATCCGATATATACCGTATCAACTTGTCGCTGCCGATCAAATAGGCCAAAAAAACATTGGCTACGATAAATGATATAAGAAAGAAGATCGTCCATTTGGTCACCCGCTTTCTTATTTTCTCACTGTTCCAAGGTTGTCGTTCCAAACGCATTTGTGCAGGGCGGCTCCCATCGATCCAAAATTCAATACGTCGGAAAACCATTTCCATGAAAATGGTCTGTGGACAAATCCACCCACAGAAAATACGACCAAAAGCAACAGTAAAAAAGGCAATGAAAATAACACCTATGATCATGGATATCACGAAAAGGTGAAAATCCTGTGGCCAGAAGGGGAATCCGAAAATGTTGAAACGACGTTCCAGCACATTGAACATCAAAAACTGGTTGCCATCTATTTTAACAAAAGGTGACAAAACCAGGAAAGCCAATAAAAAGTAGCTTACCAACTTCCTGTACTTATAGAATTTTCCACTAGGTTTCTTAGGGAATACCCAAGCACGCTTACCATCTTCACTTATGGTACCTATGGAGTCCCTGAAATTTTCCTTTCCCTGATTTGCCATTATCTATGCCTCATTTATATGGAATGAATCGAATCACCAATTGGCAGCCACTGTAGCTGAATCGGCAGCTTGTTCCGGCATCTGCTCTTTTGCCGGGGCATTCTCATCTACCCATATATCACCTTCCGGGTCTTTGGGGTTCGCTGGCGTTGTTCCCTCAAGACTCAGTACATAACTTGCTATTTGGGCAATTTCAACTGGTTTGAAGCTTGATTTCCAAGCAACCATACCCTTACCATCACGCCCTCCTTCTGAAATGGTATTGAAGACATTTTTTATCCCACCACCCAAAATCCAGTGGTTATCGGTCAGGTTGGGGCCGATTCCCCCTCCACCATCAGCCATATGACAAGCTGAGCACGTACTTTCAAAAATTGCCTTGCCAGCATTTAAATCGGATGCATCGGTCAATAATTCCACCGAACTGGCATCGATCAGGTCCTTGGCGGTTTTCTTGTACTCTTCTATGGCCAAGTTGGCAGCTGCAACTTCCTGTTCATATTCCAGTGCCTGGTCATAATCCTTATAAATATGGAACCGAACCAAATACACCACGGCAAAAACTATGGTCGCATAGAACATATACACCCACCAAGGAGGTAATTCATTATCCAGTTCCCTGATACCATCATAGTTGTGGTCCAAGATAATCTCGCCTTCCTCAGTAATAGGTTTGTTGGCCGTCATCTTGGCCCACAGTTCTTTGGCCCAAGTCCATTCCCATTTTTCCGATTTTTTCTCCAAGTAGCGTTCTTTTGCCTCCTCACTCAACGTTTGGAACATAACATTCTCAATCGACCTCAAGATCAATTCCATGGCAATCAATATGAACAACACCATCAACATAAAGAACTGTGTAATGGGGTATTCTATAATGGCCGGCCTATCTCCAGAGTCAATAAAGTACTCCATCAATCCGAAAATGACAAAGAAGGTCACGGGAATCCTAATCCACCAAGGTAACGTGTTTTTCATAATTCTATTTGGTTATTTTGATTGTTATCATCTTCTAGGGGGAGTTCGCTTACCTCTTTGATATATGCCTTGCGTGCGGTGAATACCCACAAAAAAAGGATTACAAAAAAGAGGAAGAATATACATAATGATATCATGGGATAGGTGGCCACGCCATCTATACTCTCCATGTGTCCTTTAATGAATTTCAGCATGACTTTATTATTCGTTTTGGGTTATGGCCTCATCTGTCCCCTTGATCTTTATATCGGTCCCCAATCGCTGTAAATAGGCGATTAAGGAGACAATCTCACGATCTTTCATTTCCACAAATTCCTCTCCGTTCTCTTCCGCATACTTTTTGTCACTCTCGTATGAGGTCACGAAATCGGGATCAGCATATAGGTTTTTCTCGATTTGTGCTGCCTGGGCATCCATAGACTCATGTGCCTTGGCTATGTCCTCTTCTGTATAAGGAACTCCCAAACTAACCATGGCTTCCATTTTATCCTGAACGCCACTACGGTCATGCTCGTTGCGTATCAACCATCGATACGCAGGCATGATAGATCCCGAAGAAGTACTTTGGGGGTCGTACATATGGTTAAAATGCCAGTTATCGGAATACTTGCCACCGACCCTTAAAAGATCTGGCCCTGTACGCTTACTGCCCCATAGGAATGGATGGTCGTAAACAAATTCACCAGCCTTGGCGTATTCACCATACCTTTCCACCTCACTTCGGAAAGGACGCACCATTTGGGAATGGCAGCCTACACAACCTTCACGTATGTAAAGGTCCCTTCCTTCCAGTTCCAAAGGGGTGTATGGTTTCACGCTACTTATCGTGGGTATATTCGACTTTACCATTATGGTAGGGACTATCTCGATCACCCCACCGATTATAATGGCGATGGTGGCCCAGACTGTCATTTGGACAGGCTTACGTTCCAACCATGTGTGTAAGGTTTCCCCAGGGGTCCTTCTACTGGATACACGAATCAAGGCCGGAGCCTCTGCCAATTCATCCTCTACCTTGCTTCCCGACCTTATAGTAACGACAACGTTATACACCAAGGTGAGCATCCCTAGGATATAGAGGCTACCACCAATGGCGCGCATCCAATACATTGGAATAATCTCATGGACGGTTTCCAAGAAGTTACCATAGGCCAATGTCCCATCAGGATTGAAGTCTTTCCACATCAATGCTTGGGTGAACCCTGCAACATACATTGGCAAGGTATAAAGGATAATCCCCAAGGTGCCGATCCAGAAATGGAAGTTGGCCAGACCTACGGAATACAATTTGGTCTTGAACATTCTTGGCACCAACCAATAGATCATACCAAAGGTCAGGAAACCGTTCCAAGCCAAGGCCCCAACGTGTACGTGGGCAATGATCCAATCACTAAAGTGCGCTATGGCATTTACATTTTTAAGGGAAAGCATGGGACCCTCGAATGTGGCCATACCATAACCGGTGATTGCAACTACCATAAACTTCAGGGTAGGATCGACCCTAACCTTATCCCATGCACCACGCAAAGTCAACAAGCCGTTGATCATACCTCCCCAAGAAGGGGCGATCAACATCACGGAAAAGGCTATCCCTAGATTCTGTGCCCAATCCGGCAAAGCGGAATACAACAAATGGTGTGGCCCTGCCCAAATATAAATGAAGATCAAAGACCAGAAATGCACTATCGACAACCTATAGGAATACACAGGCCTATTTGCTGCCTTAGGTACAAAATAGTACATAAGCCCCAGGAAAGGTGTGGTCAAAAAGAATGCTACGGCATTGTGACCGTACCACCATTGTACCAACGCATCCTGGACACCAGCATAAACGGAATAACTTTTCAAAGCACTTACGGGCAATTCCAGACTATTGAAAATATGTAATACGGCAACAGTTACGAATGTAGCTAGATAAAACCAAACAGCAACATACAAATGACGCTGCCTTCTCTTGAGCATGGTCCCTATCAAGTTTACACCAAAGGCTACCCAGACAAGGGCAATGGCAATATCTATGGGCCATTCCAATTCCGCATATTCCTTGGTCGTAGTGTACCCTAATGGAAGTGTAATCGCGGCGGCCACTATGATCAATTGCCAGCCCCAAAAGTTGAACTTGCTTAAAAAATCGCTAAACATGCGCGCTTTCAACAATCGTTGTGTGGAATAATACACCCCAGCAAATATGGCATTACCCACAAAGGCAAAAATCACGGCATTGGTATGCAAGGGCCTTAAACGACCAAAGCCCAACCAAGCAATGCCATCGGTCACATTCGGGAAAAGAAACATGAAGGCCAGCAGTAAGCCTACCGACATTCCGACAACCCCCCAGAACATGGTGGCATAGAGGAAATTTTTTACGACCTTGTTGTCGTAATAGAATTGTTGTACTTCCATAATTACACTTTTTGACTTTTATTTAGTTCGAATTGATTTGTTCTTATCCTCTTTTTCCCCGGCGGTATCATCTTTCACCAACTCATCCTCAAAGAGCATGCGGACAGATGGCGTATATGGATCATCGTACTGCCCACTGCGAACGGAAATAATAAAAACTGTGAAAAAGATTATAGCAACAATAACGCTAATAGCCAATAACACATATATAACACTCATACCTTACCTGAAATTCGGATCAAACATATAGATTTGCAACAAGACAAAATATGATTTTCGTCATATTTTTGGATTAATTCACTTTTTTTCCTAAAATGTTTGTGGCCAAGGTGGCAAAACCAACCACACTTATAGAGCTCAAAGGCATTAAAATCGCCGCTATAACAGGCTTCAACTCCCCAGTCACCGCAAAAGACAAACCAACAACATTATAAACAAGCGATAACAAAAAACTTAACTTAATGATCTTCATTGCTTTTCTTGACGCTAGAACATATTGGTTCAACTGCCCAAATTTCGAGGCATCGAGTATACCATCACATGCGGGGGAGAACACATTTACATGTTCTGAGATCGCAATACCCACATTGCTCTGGGCAAGGGCCCCTGCATCATTAAGTCCGTCACCGACCATCATTACTTTACGGCCTTGCTCTTGCAATGTTTTTATGAAATCCAACTTGTCGTTCGGTTTTTGGTTAAAATACGTAGGGGTAAGTTTTGGCAATATTTTTTCCAAGTTGCCTTTCTCCCCTTCATTGTCCCCAGACAAAATAGCCAAATGCAAATATTGGTCCATAGCCTTAAAAACTTCGGATACGCCTTCACGATAATGATTGTGGAACACAAAACGCCCTTTATATGTGTCATTGGAACTAATATGTACAGAAGTTGTTTCGGAGTCATGGTCAGCAGTACTACCGACAAAGTCCGCCGACCCTACCTTGATATGGTTTTCTTTTTTTCGCCCTTCAATCCCCTTGCCAAGGTGTTCTTGGTAATCATCAAGGGGAACGATATTGTGTTCCGCCAGCATATCGTACAAGATCCTGCTCAATGGATGGTTTGAGGCCCTCAAGGTATTCCTCAAAAGCGACTCCTCTTCCATTGTCAACTCCATGCCCTCATAAGTGGCCTTGCTTTTCATGGTGGTGGTAATGGTTCCCGTCTTATCAAAAATAGCCGTATCGATTTGAGCCAATTGCTCTATGGTCTGGATATTCTTCAAGTAGAATTTCCTACGCCCGAAAATACGAAGCATGTTGCCAAGTGTAAATGGTGCGGCCAAGGCAATGGCGCATGGGCAGGCAATTATAAGCACTGCGGTAAACACATTCATAGCCTTGCTACTATCATAATACAACCAAAAAGCGGCGGTTACGAATGCAATGGCCAAAACGGCCCAGGTAAATCGCTTCCCGATACTGTCGGTCAAGGTTTGAAACTTACTCTCTTTGTTCTCACCAAATACCGTGCTGCTCCATAATTGGGTCAGGTAACTTTGTGAAACGGTCTTCAACACATCCATTTCCACGGCACCGTCCATCTGCTTCCCACCTGCATAGATCTTATCACCCGATTCCTTGGAAACCGGTTCGGATTCGCCAGTAACGAAGCTATAGTCAATTTGTCCCCTACCGCTGATAAGTATACCATCAACGGGAATCAGTTCCTCATTCCGGACCAAAAGCCGATCACCCTTTTTTATGTCATAGACCTGTACGGTCTCTTCCTCATGGTTTTCTGATATTCTTGTAACAGCAATAGGGAAATAGGATTTATAATCCCGTTCAAAGGAAAGAAAGGAATATGTTTTCTGCTGAAAGAACTTCCCTATCAGCAGAAAGAATACGAGTCCTGTCAAACTATCGAAAAAACCGGTTCCCCAATCAAAGATGATTTCCGCGGTGCTCCGAAGGAACAGAACAAGGATACCCAAGGCAATGGGGACATCGATATTCAGCATTTTGGAACGAAGGCCCTTATAGGCAGAGACCAAATAACCCTGCCCGGCATAGAAGACCACGGGTAGGGAAAAAGCGAACATCGACCATCGGAACACACCTTTATATTGATCCAACCAAAACCCATTGACCTCAAAGTATTCCGGGAATGAAAGAAACATTACATTGCCGAATGCAAAGCCTGCCACCCCTAATTTATAGATAAGTCCGCGATCTACTTTCTTTTTGCCCTTGTCAAAGTCCTCCAACGAGATATAAGGCTCGTATCCTATCCTCGCCAATAAGAGCACAAGGTTCTTAAGCCCTATATTTTCCGGATTGAAGATAATACGCACCATTTTTTTCGGGAAATCGACTTGGGAACTGCTGATGGCAGGATTCAATCTATTAAGGTTCTCCAAAACCCAGATACAGGAACTACAATGGATTTGTGGAACATATAGATTTACAATCTGTAGGTTCTCCCCGTTGAATTCCAAGAGCTTTTCGATAATATTGGAATCCTCGAGAAAGTCATATTTATTTTCGACAACATTAGGCGTGGACCCGGCCGAAGATTGCAGATCATAGTAATAGGATAGGTCATTGGAAGAGAAAATCTCATATACGGTCTTACAGCCATTACAACAAAAATCCTTACCGTCGTGGGCAACAGGGTTTCTGCCGCAATCATCACCACAATGATAACATCGGACTTTATCCATTCATTACATTTGCATATACCTGGCACAAATATCTTCAACTTTCCCGAAATAATACATGATAATTGTCATCTTTTCGATATTTTTATACCATATTAAAGGCTAACTTAACAGTATGGAGAAGGTAGATCAGGGTAGATGTGAGAATTGCATTGTAAGACAGTTCAACCCTTTACGTGCCATGAGTAAGACAGAATTGAAGAAGGTTTCCGACTCGAAGGTCGCCAAGAAAGTTAAAAAAGGTGAGACTATTTTTGAGGAAGGGGACAAACTCGATGGGGTGTTCTGTGTTCGGAAAGGTGTTTCCAAACTTTCAAAACTAAGTTCCAACGGAAAAGACCAAATAATAAAATTAGCCAGTAAAGGGGAGGTCATGGGCCAAAGATCCGTGATTGCAGAGGAATACACCAACTTAAGCGCCATTGCGGTCAGTGATATGGAGGTATGTTTCGTTCCCAAGGACAGTATCGTACACACTTTAAGTAAAAATCCGGATTATGCCATTGAGGTCCTGAGACATATGGCGCATGATCTTAGAGAGGCCGATGACGTAATAGTGAACATGTCACAGAAAACGGTAAAGCAGCGTATCGCCGAGGCCTTTATCTATTTAAAGAACAGTTACGGAGAGGATGACAAAGGATTTTTAAAACTAACCCTTTCCCGAGAGGATATCGCAAATGTTGTTGGCACTGCAACGGAATCCGCCATCCGAATAATTTCCGAATTCAAGAAAAAGGGGATGATTCGGACTTCCGGTAAAAAAATCGGGGTCTTGAACGAAAAACTGCTCCAAGAACTCGTCGAGGGCTTTTGACAACCCAACACCCCTGTCCCCAAATTTTCCCACATACCGAAAACCCTATATTCTACCAAGGGTTTGCTGCTTTTTCGAAAAACTGACATAAATCATAGTTTGCCCAAACGTCTTCCAATAATTTTACATTCCATAAAATGGATTGGAATGAAAAATGTTTTACTGCCAACGGACTTCTCGGAGAATGCCTGGAATGCCACTAAGTATGCCATTGAGTTGTTCAAAGATGAGGAATGTATTTTTCATTTGCTCAACACCTATACCCCTGCAATTGTAAGCAGTAGGTTCATGGGGGCCAGTATGGGCCATGTACAGGAAAGTAATGTTCGCGACAATTCGGAAAAGGGGTTAAAGGAAGTTCTGGGCAAAATAAAAAAGAACTGTAATTACCCCAAACATAATTTCAAGACTATTTCATCTTTCAACCTTCTCATCGATGAGGTCAAGGATATTGTTGAAAAGGTGGGCATAGATATTATAATCACAGGGACAAAGGGAGTATCAGGCTTGGACGAGGTATTCATGGGCAGCAATACCGTACGAATGATCAAGTCCGTAACAAACTGTCCCGTATTGGCCATTCCACAGCATTTTGAGTATGCCAGTCCTACCGAAATTGCCTTCGCCACCGATTTCAATAGGTTTTATTCCCTCTCCGAACTCCAACCGATTATAGATCTGGCCAAAGCCTTTAAGTCATCTTTGCGCATTATCCATGTACAGTATGGGACAAAGGCATTGACAGAGATCCAGATGTTCAATCTGAATATGCTATGCAAGTACTTGGATGAAGTAGAATACCACATACATACTATTTCTGAACTTAACTCCGTATCAAAGACATTGGAAGTTTTTGCCAAGGAACTCAATATACATTTATTGGCCATGCTGAATTACCAACATAGCTATATGGAAAAAATGACCCGTGAAGCAGTGGTGAAACGAATGGCTTTCCACACCCAAATACCCTTATTGGTCATCCCTGAACTTGGCATGAACATGCCCGTGAAGCCCTCATCGAACAGGAAGAATGTAGTAATGGATTAAGAGGTTTGCCCAATAGGATGGTCCTCGTAAAAATCCTTGAATGTTTTTTTGGTGGTGTAATCATCGGTCAAAACCTTATACACCATATAGATTACCATTGCCTGACCCAAGACAGTGACATAAAAAACCCAGTTGAACGGAAAATCCATGGTTGCCATAACCGTCAGAATGATTAAGGTAATAGTGGTGTTGGCCACCCAGAACATAGCGCTATTTTTCATATTTTATTTACAAATTACGAAAATGATACTTCTTGGAGCCAAAAAACACTAAAAAAAGAGTTTGTTCGTCGATTATGGTTTTACCGGAGGTTTATTTATCCCACATATATGGCCTTGCCCGGATTCCAAAATCACACGGATGTCCTCTGGATGGAGATCATATTGATATTGACAGGATGGGGCCATTTGACCATATGGCAAGTAGGTTGTTGAATTGTACAATTTTATACCTAGGATAAAAAAAACCTTTGTATATTTGTAACGTTGTGTTGAGCTTCGATTTCGGTTGAAGCTATGGTGTAAATGCCTTTTGGCATTTACCAATGAAAGGCTTTCCTATTAATGGGAGGCTTTTTTTATCTGCCCTATCAAGATATCAAGTACCCACGACGGACAAAACAGCCCTTCCGCACAATCAATCATCCATATATAGGTACTTTCAGTTTTAGTTCAACCTCTTGATTTTCAGTTATATAATCTGTATTTTTAGATAAACAAAACCCCGAATATGAGTCCGTAGCTCTAAAAAC
>PDWI01002100.1_pt1 | contig 30595 bp, 24 predicted proteins | sample 1430891 | NCBI WGS metagenome assembly PDWI01 (sample SAMN01162508, study PRJNA174530) | Oral metagenome, whole genome shotgun sequencing project. | biome: Marine environment; feature: Marine mammal; material: Swab sample of the gingival sulcus; isolation source: swab sample of gingival sulcus... | reverse complement strand
GACCTTCTCTCTGCCGGAACCGGCAATTAGCGAATCCGCCGCCATTATTCCTGGAATTGACGGGCAGAAGATGTCAAAATCCTATGGTAATACCATCCCTATCTTTCTGGACGGCAAAGAGTTGAAAAAGCGGGTGATGTCGATTGAGACAGACGCAACACCGGTGGAAGAACCCAAGGATCCGGATTCCTGCAACCTTTACGCTCTGCTGAAGCTCTTTGCCGCTCCTGAGCGGATGCAGGAGATTCATCAGCTCTATGTGGGTGGCGGTGCCGCCTATGGTTATCTGAAACTGGAGTTACTGGAGCTGTTAAATGAAAAATTCGGTGCCGCCAGAGAGGAGAAAAAGCGGTTTCTGGCAGACCCGGCAGAGCTGCACAATATTCTGCGCAAGGGCGCGGATAAGGCGCGGGCAAAGGCGGCTCCAACCCTTGATGAGGTACGTAGAAAGGTAGGACTCTGCTATTGAGGATAATCCGCAGATTACGCAGATTACATAGATTAAAAAAAGAGTCTGTAATTACTCACCGGGGTAAAAACGTATTGGGATTACTCTTTTTTATCCGAAATACGTTTTGAAGACAGACGTTAATACCCCGAAGTTCCCTATTTCATACTTTGTTATGGCTGGAGGCTATATGGTCCAGCCATGCTGGTTTATTGGTAACTATAGGAATTCTCTCCAAATATAATCTGTGTTCATCCGCGTAATCTGTGGATAATAAACAGCATTTTTTCGAGATCTGAACATCCTTGAAGAAGGATTCTATCTGCGGTCGAATTCTCCATGCCACCAGTAGTTTGTCTTGATCACCTTTGAACGAAACAGTATCTCTTTTTTTTCCATACCCGGCAGGCTGAGAAACTGCTGGATAAGCCGGGCGGTGCGTTCATTGCTGCCTGAATGCACACCAAAGATGATCTGCGGCCGGGTGATGGTGCGGATAACAAGGGCAACCTCATCATATCTGCTGATGATTTCGCATACTTCTGCTGCCTGTTGCCGGGCAAGATTGGCGGTAACCATCGCACTGGAGGCGTACTGGAATTTTGTCGGGTTGGGCTGGGGCAGAATCCGCAGATAGTTCTGCTGAAAAAGAGACTGGATCTTCCGTGAAACTGTAGAGACATGAAGATCGAGCTTGTCGGCGATTTCGCTGTTGCTCTGCCTGCCGTCAAGGCAGAGCTGACGAATAATTTCCCAGTCCACCTTTTTTAACTCCGGTGTTTTTTCAAAGTTCTTTTTATCGCCAAAAAGCTGAATCCGCTTTACCATTTCGCCCTGCAGGCGGCAGTCATAGTCCAGCACGCCGTCGAGAACGGCAAGTTTATCATCAATAAAGGTGTGCAGTCTTTCCCAGCCGGGGGTATGGATAATACAGAAAATATCGAAATCACCGACGGTGCAGAGTACTGTTGAAATAAACAGCTCACGGTTCAGGAGATCGCAGATCTCTTTCTCTTTTGTTGGATCAATCTTTAAGGCGATCACGGCACCGGCATACAGCCCCAGTTTATGCGGGTTCAGTACACCGCGAATGGTGATAGTCTCTGAATCCTGCAGAAACCTGATCCGTTTGGCAGCAGTTGACGGGGTTATTCCCAGTTCCTGAGCTATTTCGGCATAGCTGGCCCTGCCATTTTGCTGCAGGAGACGGATAATATTTTTATCTGTCGCGGTAAGCATCGTTTGAGCAAAAATATATTTACCAGGGTGTTTTTTGGAAGCGTTTTTAAAAAGAAACTGCCGATCAACCGCAAAATACCATCAATACAGATTCTTTAGCAAGAACAATTTTTGCTTCTTGTTCTTCGGTCTCAGAACTGTTCCCTAAAGGGGGAAGCACGAGGATATATTTCAGGATTTCCTTATCTTGCTATAAATTTTACTTGTGAAAACATGTAGTTCCGGCAACTTTAATGTCGTTAGCAGCGACAGATAAAGCAGCCCGGCACCACCAACAAGAATAAAAAGTCCGGCAATCTGCCAGAGAATGGCTCCATCCAGCCATTGCTGACAGAACGGAATAAGCAGCAGCAGGCCGAGAGTCATCCCAACGGTGGCAGTACCGGTTTTCAGCAGACCGGTGAAGAGATAACGCACGGAAAATCCGCCCAGCTTGCGGTAGAGGACTATTGCAAGAAAGAAAAAGTTGATAATCATCGTGCAGGAGGTGGAAAAAGCTATTGCCAGATGCTGATATCGGTCGATGGTAAAAAAGACAATTATCAGGTTGAGGCCGACTGCCAGAAAACTGGCAATAACCGGATAACGGGTTTTGCCCAGCGCATAAAAGGCCGGAACCAGTACCTTGTTGGCAGAGTAGGCAAAAAGGCCGATAGCATAAAAAACAAGGGTATTGGCGGTGGCGACGGTATCTGCTGCGGTGAAGGCACCATGTTCAAAAACCAGGTGGATAATGGGCCTGGCAAGGAGGATAAGACCCGCTGTTGCCGGCAGGGTCAGGGCAAATACCATAGTCAAGGATGAGACCAGAGTCTCCTTCATCTCACCAAGCTCTGTGTTGGCCGCCTGCTTTGCCATCAACGGTAATATGACGATAGAGAGTGCTACTCCAAAAATGCCGATAGGCAGTTGTACCAGCCGGAAAGCGTAATAGAGCCAGGAGACCGACCCCTCAGCGCAGGAGGCTGCAAAGTTGGTATTGATAAAAATATTAAGCTGGGTGGCGGAGAGGCCGATAGTGGCCGGCAGCATCAGTTTTAAAATCTGGATAAGGCCACTATCCTTGATATTGAGCTGCGGGCGGTAGCGAAACCCGGTACGATGGAGTGAGGGCAGCTGGATGGCAAGCTGGCAGAAGCCGCCGATCAGCGTGCCAAAGGCCATGCCGACAATGGGCGGCTGACCAAACTCAGGCAGGATAAAAGCGAGGCTGACTCCGCCGACGATAGAACCCAGATTGAAAAAACTTGAGGCGAGTGCCGGAATAAAAAATTTCCCCCTGGTATTAAGCATACCCATAACCACGGCAGAAAGAGAGATAAAGACCATAAAGGGGAGCATAATTCTGGTCAATTTCTCGGTAAGCGCGATTTTGCCCCCAACCTCGGCAAAACCGGAGGCAAGCAGGGTAACAATGGGGCCGGCACAGTAGATTGCCAGCAGTACCAGCAGGGAGAGCGTCACCAGAAAAAAGGTGAGGACATTGGCAGCGAGCTGCCAGGTTTCCTGCTGGCTTTTCTTGCTGTCATAAGCGGAGAAGACGGTAACAAAAGCGGCGGAAAGTGCGCCCTCGCCAAACAGATCCCGCAACAGGTTGGGGATGCGAAAGGCGACGACAAAAGAGTCGTAGGCAAAACCGGCGCCAAAGAGCCCGGCAAAGATCTGTTCACGCACCAGGCCAAGAAGCCTGCTGCACATAATGGCGATACCGACAACACCTGCCGATTTCGCGATTTTTTTCTTGTTATCAGTAGAAGTTGACACGATATTTGCTTATCAAAAAATAGAAGACAGCGGTGCTGTTGTTTGGTGAAAGATTTTATAAAAAAATTTGCGCAAGTGTCAGCAAGGTAATCGTATTGCTGAAATAATGCCAGCAGTAACCGCACTGTTTTCTTATGTGGGCAAACATTATGCCTGAAAGAAAAGAATTAATGGTGATTCTCTATTCTTTCTTGACTTTTATGGGTGGAATTGCCTAAATGAAGAGTCTTCTGGTTGTTTTTCAGAGATTGGCGTTCGTATTTTATTATATATTGTTCTGGCAGGTTGGTACCGCTTGTTATGCCGCCTGCCTCCAGACTTTAACTTGATTAAGGAGATTCATATGCTGGACACCACCAAGATCAGAAATATCGCAATCGTAGGCCATGGAAATTGTGGAAAAACGTCTTTGGCAGAGGCCTTCCTTTTTACCGCAGGAAAGATTGATCGTCTGGGCAAGGTGGATGAAGGCAGCGCCGCTCTCGACTATGAAGAGGAAGAGATTGATCGCAAGATCTCGATAAATTCCGGCTTCCACAACTTTGAGTGGAATAAAAAACATATCTTTATAAGTGATACTCCAGGCGATGACAATTTTTTGAATGAGACCCGCTTTGTCGCCCATGTCAGTGACAGTGCTGTTTTTACCATTGGTGCTGTTCTTGGAGTTAAGGGGCAGACAGCAAAATTTGCCAGAATTCTTGATGAAAGGGGGCTTCCTTCGGTTATTGTTATCAATAAAATGGATCGGGAGCGGGCCAACTTCGCGATGACCGTCGACCAGATTCGCGAGCAGCTGCCGCAGACACCTGTTGTGGTGCAGCTGCCAATTGGTGCAGAAGAGAATTTTAAGGGTTATGTCGATATCATCACGGCGAAGGCGTATCTCTATGGCAAAAAGGGAGATGTTCAGGAGACAGAGATGCCTGCCGAGCTTGCGGATGAGGTGGCTTCCCTGCGGGAGAGCCTGATGGAGCATGTGGCGGAGACAGATGATGATTTAATTGAAAAATTTCTGGAGGAGGGTGAACTTTCCGATGACGAACTGGTCGCCGGCCTGAAAACAGCGATGGCGGCCGGTGCCTTCTCTCCTGTCTGTGTTGCGGCGGCAACCGAAAATAAGGGCGCGCGACCATTGCTTGACTTTATCGCCGAATATATGCCCAATCCTTTGCAGCGTCCGGCGGTGAGCGGTACCTCGATGGATGGCGAGGAAGCGATGGAACTTGTTCCTGCGGCTGACGGCAGTTTCGCCGGCCTTGTGTTCAAGACGATGGCCGACCCCTATGCCGGCCGACTGACTATTTTCCGGGTATTTTCCGGGGTGCTGCAGGGAGACCATTTCTATAACGCCAGCAAGAAGACCTCCGAGCGTTTTGGTCAGCTCTTTGTGCTTGAAGGAAAAGAGCAGAAGCCTGTTGACCAGGCGGTTGCCGGCATGATCGTCGCCGTTGCCAAGCTAAAGGAGACCGCTACCTGCAATACCCTGTGTGATGAGGCAAATCCGATCCTGCTTGATGCTCCTGAACCGTTAAAACCGGTTATCTCCTTTGCGGTGGGTGCGAAAAAAGGTGATGAAGAGAAAGTTTTCGGCTCAATCACCAGAATGCTTGATGAAGATCTCACCTTGAAACTTGAACGTCAGCAGCAGACCAGACAGGTACTGCTCTCCGGGGTGGGTAAAGTGCATCTTGACGTGGTTGGCTCCCGTATCAAACGCAAGTTCGGAGTGGAGATGGAGTTGAGTGTGCCGAAGATTCCTTATATGGAAACCATTAAAAAAAGCGCCCGCGTGCAGGGTAAACATAAGAAACAGAGTGGTGGCCGCGGCCAGTATGGCGACTGCTGGATTGAGATCAGCCCTCTGCCTGGCGGGCATTATGAATTTGTCGATCAGATTGTTGGTGGTGTTATTCCCCAGACCTATCGTCCGGCAGTTGACAAGGGGATTCAGGAGGCGATGGAGAAGGGCGTGCTGGCTGGTTATCCGGTGATTGATGTGAAAATTGTGCTGGTTGACGGCTCTTTTCATAATGTTGACTCCTCAGAGATGGCCTTTAAGATTGCAGGCTCTCTTGCCTTTAAGAAGGGCGCCGAAGAGGCGGGGCTTGTATTGCTGGAGCCATATATGAACATGGTGGTACGGGTTGGCAAGGATCATGTCGGCGATGTGATGGGCGATCTCAATTCGCGGCGGGGCAAGGTGATGGGTATGGATTCCGTTGACGGTATGGAGGTTATCAGTGCCCAGGTACCTCAGGCGGAAGTGCTGCTCTATGCCAATGATCTCACCTCGATGACCGGGGGACTTGGCAGTTTTGAGGTGGAGTTTTCCCATTATGAGGAGGTTCCCGCCCAGCTTGCCGAAAAAATTGTTGCCGAGAGCCAGATAGAAGGGTAGGTATGACCACAGAATCTGCTTCATTCCGTAAAACTTTCGCGGTATTGACCATGAGTGATAAGGGTTCTCGCGGTGAAAGGGAAGACACCAGCGGTGTATATTTACAGCAGACCCTGCAACAGGCAGGGTTTCTGCTTGTCGAGTACCGTATGATCCCTGACAATAAACAGGTGATTGTTGATACCCTGCTGGAATTTGTTGATTCAATGAATATCGCCCTGGTAGTGACCACTGGCGGCACCGGCGTTTCTCCTTCTGATCAGACCCCGGAGGCGATGTCTGAAGTGCTGGAAAAAGAGATCCCCGGTATCGCGGAGGCGATGCGTTCCGCCAGTATGAGTAAAACATCACGGGCGATGCTCTCCCGCGGCCGGGCGGGAATTCGCGGAGAGAGTCTGCTTGTTAATCTGCCGGGCAGTCTGAAGGCCGTAAAGGAAAACCTGGAAGTTATTATTGATGTTTTGCCCCATGCCCTGGAGAAGATCCAGGGCGGACAGGGTGATTGTGGGGTGGTGTAAGATATCCGCTGTTTATTGTAAATTCGAGAGGTTATCGTTTTTCTATGGTCCCGTTTCTGGAGAAAAGAGATGATACTTGATTTATCACCAATCTCACTTCAACAAAATGATTTTCAGGACGATGATCTGGTGTGTCACTGTTTTCAATATACCAGAAGAGATATTGAAGAAGACTATAAAACTTACGGTGAATCGAAGATTTTGCAGAAAATAAAAGATGAGAAAAGAAATAATAGTTGTAACTGCGAAGTAAAGAATCCCAAAAAAAGGTGATGTATTGGTGATGTCCGCCAGTTGGTGGCAAAGACAGGCCAGCAAGGGTTGTGGAGCAAGCAGCCTCAGGTCATAACAGAAATAAAGCCCGAAACTTCGTGATTCTGTTGGCATATCGCTGTTTCACTTACTTCCATATCTTATAATTGCTCTGGATTGCTGCATATTATTAAGGAATTGTTATGTCGAATGACGTAATAGATAATAATATTCATTTTCCTGAAAAGAAGAATTCTCTTAAATCCCAATATAAAGACAGACTGCAGCGGAACTGGAAGGTGTTTCTTTATATTGCGGGCATACTCTGTTTTTTTGCTGTGGTGTGCGGTGTCTCCTATTTTTTATCAAGGGTCTATTCTGTATCCATTGTTATGGAATCAGATCATGCGGACAATGTCAGGGTGTTTTTCAGCTATCCCCCTGTTTCTTCTCAATTTATTGAAGAGATGTCTGTCTCCGGAGAAGTGTTGCCCAAAAAAAAGAGGGTCTTTAGCTTTGAGGTTCCGGCAATTCCGACAACCAGGGTAAAGATTGATTTGGGAGAAAAACCAGGTGTTGTCAAGCTGTATAAGATAGTCTTTGAACAGGATATCTCCAGAAAGGTGGTGTTATCTTATAAGGATATCTATTCCGGTTTCCATTGTATGGATGACGCTGGTTGTAAGATGACATTAAAAGAGGGTTTTGTGCAACTCTCCTTCAGTGGTAAAAATTGCCAGATCGTCTCTGCTAAAAAGATATTAAAGAGCCCTCTGCCTCTGGTTATACTTATTCCGATAAGTATAATGATAATTTTCTTTTTCAGGATTATCGCTGGCTATCCTGCCAGGCGTATCTTCCCGCTTTTTTTTCCCCGGAGAAAACAGCCATCTAGTAATACTTCTGTTATTGCGCCATTGGATGGTTTGCGAGGTTTTGCTGTTTTACTTGTCGTTGCGGAACATACCTGGCATCCATTCCTTGGTGCAGGGCGCAGTGGTGTGTTTATCTTCTTTTCTCTCAGTGGTTTTCTGCTGGCGAGGCCATATATATTAAATCCTGAGATCCTGTTTAGCCGGGCAAATCTCTTTACCTATTTACAGCGGAGAATAGAGAGGATTATTCCTCTTTATTTCACCTATCTGTTTCTTATTTATGGCGTCTCTCTTCATCTGGGAGCATTTTTGATGCATGCCCTTTTTCTGAAAGGGAACGGACATCTCTGGACGCTACCACAAGAGATGCTCTTTTATCTGTTTTTTCCGGTTATTCTTTTTATAAACCGTTTTTTACTGCGGAATAACCTGTTTTTTATTGTCATCTTCTCTTTTATTGTAATTGGTGGGTGGTATAGTGTCGTGCCGCTTGAAAGTATATATCTCTATGGGATGACTCCGGTAAAACTGCCGTTTATGCTGCCAGCATTTTTATCCGGTACCGTTTTTTCCTATCTTTATTACAGGTTCTTAATAAAGATAACACCATCCAGAGAGGTGAAAACAGCCTTGTCAGTAGTGGCGGTTATGATTCTTTTTATTTTCACGTTTTTTTCTAACGCCCAACTGTTGCATGGTTCGGAGATATATGCATTTAAATATCGTGTTTCTTTTGAGATATGTGCCGCCCTCCTGATAGTCATATTGATTTTTGCAGAAGATACTTTTCTTACAAAAATTTTTTCCAATTTTTTTCTGACATCGACGGGTGTGGTAAGTTATGGACTCTATCTGTTTCATCCACTGGTAATACCTCTGGTAAGCAGATTCCATCCCGCCGGAGGATTGCGTTTTATTATCACCTTTTTTATCAGTTACTGTATTGCATGCTGCACTTACCATCTGCTGGAGGGTCCTTTTTTGGCAAGACGCTCAAAAAACAGGGGAACAGGTACTACAAGTTGAAAAATAGCAGCGGACATGTGGTGCAAAAAAAGGTAAATAGTTTTCAGCCTCGGGACTGATAGAGAGTAGCATGGTGGAGCCGATAGTATCCAGCCACAACAAAAAATAAACCATCGCGTGGAGGAGTCTTTTGAAAATAGCGTTGGCACAACTCAATCCGGTTATTGGTGATTATCAGAAAAATTGTCAGAAAATTCTCCACTATGCGCGACAGGCCGCCGCTGATGGATGCGGACTGGTAATTTTTCCGGAACTTGCGATCTCTGGCTATCCTCCTCAGGATTTACTGCAGTATCCAGACTTTGTTGCCGCACAGCGGGAGGCGATTGCGATGCTGCAACAGCACCTTGTCGCAATGGATCTGCCGCTAGCCCTGCTGCTTGGCTGTTTTGCAGAAAATAATGGCGGCTCCGGCAAGCCATCTAGCTCGGCACTTCTGTTGCAGGGAGATGAGCAGACTCATGCTCCCGCATTCTGCCCTGTTGGTGACAGGCTTTTTGCTGTTGCCCTTGGTGAAGATATCTCCGCGGTAGTAGAAAAGAGAGAGAAAAAGCTGGATGCAATAATCAATATTGCGGCAACGCCTTTTTTGGTTGAGAAAGAGTTTTCACCGCGGCTGTTTACAAAAATATGTAAAAAAACGGGACTGCCACTTCTGCACTGCAATCAGGCAGGAGGGCAGGACAGTCTGGTTTTTGCCGGCGGCAGCCTGGCAATGAACGGAGAGGGTGAGGTTGTTGCGCAAGCGCGTTTTTTTGCTGAAGATATGGTGATTGTTGATCTTGACTGTATGGAGAACAGCGATATTTTCTGTTCTGAAACAGTGAAAGATTCTCTCTCTCTGGTGCATGACGCTCTGGTTACCGGCCTGCGGGATTATGTGCGCAAATGCGGCTTTACCCAGGTTGTGCTGGGGCTTTCCGGTGGCATTGATTCCGCAGTTACCGCCGCCCTTGCGGTAGAGGCGTTGGGGGCAGAAAATGTGCTGGGAGTGGCGCTGCCATCAATCTATTCTTCTGACGAGTCGGTTATTGACGCGCGGCAGCTGGCGCGGAATCTGGGCTGTCGTTTTGAGGTGTTACCTATCGGCGATCTTTTTCAACACTATAAGGAGGAGTTGCATCCTCTTTTTATCGGCTATGAAGAAGATGTTACCGAGCAGAACCTGCAGGCAAGAATCCGCGGCAATCTGCTGATGGCTGTTGCCAATAAATTTAACGCAATACTGCTTAATACCGGTAATAAAAGTGAGCTGGCGGTGGGTTATAGTACCCTTTATGGCGATATGTGCGGTGGCCTGGCGGTAATTGCCGATCTGTCCAAAGGCATGGTTTATGAGATGGCAGAATATATTAACCGTAATGGAGAGCGTATCCCGCGCAATACCATTGCCAAAGCCCCTTCAGCTGAACTGAAGCCGGGACAAAAAGATCAGGATGAATTGCCGCCTTATGATATTCTTGACCAGATTGTTGAGCTGTATCTTGGCGGCGGCGGCAAAGAGGCTATTGTTGCCACTGGTTTTGACCAGGCTGTGGTGGAGGATGTACTGCGTCGCATCCGTATCAATGAATATAAACGCAAGCAGGCTCCCCCCGGACTGAAAATAACGATTCTCTCCTTTACCGGTCGTCACTATCCCACCGTTCATAATTACCGGGGATAAGTTGTGCGGGTGCGTTTTTTCGCGAAAATTGTCAGTTTTCTGCCGGGGGCTGTCCTTGTCGCGGCGCTGCTGATTTTTTGCTGGTTTGTTTTCCATGAACAGACGATACAGCGGCCGGCATCCCTTGTCGTTACCACTGCCGGTAAAGTTGAGATGTGTCTCTCCTGCCACTCTGATATTGAGCTCGATCCCGCCCATGATGTAAAGGTGATCGGTTGCTCGTCCTGTCATCTGGGCAATCCGCTGGCGGTGGAAAAAGAGGCGGCTCATCTGGGTATGGTTATCAATCCGGGAGATTTACGGGTGGTGGACAAAAGCTGTGGCGTCTCCGGCTGCCACCCTGCTGATGTCCATAATGTCAAGAATTCACTGATGGCGACCAATCGCGGCATTATCAGTACGCTGCTTTTCTACTGGGGCGAAGCGGATAATCAGAACAGTGATCTCACCGTCGAAGAGCTGATAGAATCCGGACAGAACAGCTTTGCCCTCGATTATTTCCGTAAACTCTGTGCCACTTGTCATTTATGGAAAAAAAGGTTTGATATGCCCGGTGCACCGCTTTTCTTTAATGAAAAGGGAGGGGGCTGCACTGCCTGCCATCTGCTGCAGCCGGGAGATCAGGAGCGGGAACGCAGGCAGATCCTTGATGCAGACGATGGAGAGATCTGGTGGCCGCCGGCAGAAGGGGAGAAGAGAAAAAAGAGAAAACATCCTCATATCAGTAAAAAGGTGAGCAGTGTTAAATGCGTGCGCTGTCATAACCGTTCCGGCCGTATTGGGACCTCTTATTTCGGGGCATTTGAGCTCCTGGATGGCGATGATTCTGTCGCTGCTGAAAGGAGAAAGCCACTGCCGGGCGGGCGTTTTTATCTGGAGCTTGCCGATGATATTCACCATAAGGCGGGGCTGGAGTGTATTGACTGCCACCTGCAGGAAGAGATTATGGGAGACGGCACCAGTTATGCCCATTATGAGGAGCAGCTGGAGATATCCTGTGAGAGCTGTCATGGCGGTAGTGGCAGAGCGCCTGGTGTCAGCAGCAAGGGGCGGAAACTGAACCACCTGCAGGAAAAAGATGGAAAAATTCTGCTGCGGAGCAAGGTAAGTGATAAGGTATGGCAGGTGAAGGCGCCGAAAAAAGGAGTCTGTGATTTCCCTGCCCATCGGCGGGTGAGTTGTGAGGCATGTCATTCACCTCTGGTTCCGCAGTGTTATGGCTGCCATGTCTCTGTTGACAACAGTGAAAAACACCTGGATAAACTGAGTATGAAAGAGACTACGGGGTTGTGGGAGGAAGAGACTTCCTATATTCGTAATGAACAACCGATGCTTGGTGTATGGAATGATGAGATTGTTATTATGACACCGGGTTGTCAGGATATGATCACTGTTGAAGATGACGATGGTGAGATCACGGCGAGTTTTAACCGCTTTACCATGGCGGCAATAAATCCGCATACCACCCAGGCGGCGGGGCGGAGCTGTGTGGACTGCCATGACTCCACCAAGACTGTTGGCCTCGGTGAAGGTGAGATCAGGGAGAAAGATGGGCAGCTTGTATTTATTGCCAGAAACAGTGGCCTGCAGACTGCGGCCGGTACCACGGTACCCCTTGACGCCTATGTTGATCTGGCCGGAAAGGCCCTGCAGCATAGCGCCAGACGCGGGCTGCGGCCATTTGATGCCAATGAGCTGCGGACGATCCTGCGGGTTGGTCGCTGCGTTCGTTGTCATGACCGCTATGATGATCCGCTCTGGAAAACATATAGTGCTGACAGCCGTTGTCCCCGAACCGGAAAAGGAGAAATGCCATCGCGACCATAGAGGGAAATATTACAGGACTAAAGAGTAACCAGCGCAAGGCCCTTGAACGACTGATCAGCCGTAAAGGCTCCCGCGAGCAGATTATCAGCCCGGAAATGGCACGGAGCCTTGCCGAGCTCTCGTATGCGATGAATCGGCAGCTTGGCGTGCTGATTCATCGTTCCGGCAAGATTGATATGCTGATTGTCGGGGATTACAACCAGATCATGATCCCGCCGTTAAAGCCTATTCGTCATGCCGGCGGGCGGCTGCGCGGGCTGCGGCTGGTGCATACCCATCTGGGCGGAGAGCCGGTAAGTGAGGAGGATCTGATGGATCTGCTCTTTCTGCGGCTTGATCTGATGTCGATGCTGGTGGTTGGCAGAGACGGCCTGCCGCAGGAGCTGCATACTGCCTATCTGCTGCCGGAGGTGCTTAATGGCAGGGCATGGGATTTTCTTGACCCGGTCCACCCTGCGCAGCAGAGAGAATCGGCAGAAGATATCATCTTTTCCATTGAAGGGGAATTTTCAAGGATCAGGGGCGCAGGCAAGGTTGAGAGTGGACAGGACAGGGCGATTCTGATATCGGTCTCCACCGAACCGCGGCTGCAGGCCGAAGAGTCTCTTGCCGAGCTGGCAGAGCTTGCCAGATCCGATAACGTGGAAGTGCTGCAGACGGTTCTGCAGCGGCGGCGAAAGATGAATCCACGCCTTATTCTCGGCAAGGGTAAACTGGCGGAGATTATGATTGTTGCCCTGCAACTTGACGCCAATCTACTGATTTTTGATCAGGAACTGAATCCGTCACAGATCCGCTCAATCACTGACTTCAGTGATATGAGAGTCATTGATCGTACCCAGCTTATTCTTGATATCTTTGCCCATCGAGCGATGAGCCGGGAAGGTAAACTGCAGGTGGAGATGGCGCAGCTGAAATATATGCTGCCCCGGCTCTCCTCGCGTGATGACGCGCTCTCGCGGCTGACCGGCGGCATTGGTGCGAGAGGGCCGGGAGAGACCAAACTGGAGATTGACCGGCGGCGAATCAATGACCGCCTTGCACGATTGGCAAGGGAGTTAAGGCAGGTGAGCCATGAGCGTTACCGGCGCCGCGGCCGGCGGCGGAAAAAAGAGCTGCCGCAGCTCTCGCTGGTAGGTTATACCAACGCCGGGAAATCGACACTGCTCAACACCTTGACCAAAAGTGATATTCTGGCGGAAGACAAACTCTTTGCCACCCTTGACCCGACCAGCAGGCGTATGCGCTTCCCGTTGGAAACAGAGGTCATACTAACGGATACGGTAGGCTTTATCCGGCATCTGCCGGCCGATCTGGTGCAGGCATTTATGGCAACCTTGGAGGAGCTGCAGGAGGCTGATCTGCTGGTGCATGTGATTGATGTTGCCAACCCGCTGTTCCGTGAACATATAGAAGTGGTAGAGGATATTCTGCACAAACTCGGATTGCGCGATATCCCGGTGTTAAAACTCTTTAACAAGATCGATCTGGTCGATAATCTTGAGCTTATTGAGATGATGGTGGGCGGAGAAGGTTTGCTGGTAAGCGCTACCAGACCGGAGACATTAACCGATTTCCTCACGCAGGCGGCAGCGCTGCTTGGCCGCCGCCTGGAGAATTAGTTTTTTACCGCCATAATAATAAGTATAACAGCAACAGAGGCGTTACTGTTATACTCCTGGCAGCATGTAGAAACCCAGCTCCCTTGAATGTGGATTACTCTCCAGAAATTCACAGCCGATCTTTGTACCGGAAACACTTTTGATAAGGACCTCGCGAAAGAGAACCGTCTGTTTTTTATTATCAAGGGTAAACACCAACTCTCCCTCCATTCCCGGAGTGATATTATGGTGGCCACGAACCTCAAAACAGGCCCCTTTCAGTGAGAGATTGACCACCTTGGTGCTTCCAGACTCCTGCCCTGCCGGCTTTTTCTTCAGATTGTAGTCCCCAAAAAGAGATGTCTTTTTCCGATAGCACGCACGAAACTCCATCCGCAGGGTAAAGGTGTGCCCACAATTACAGCGAACCTTCAGTGGATCATGTTTTTTCTTGATATTGTCAACAGAGATCGTCTTGCTTGCATGACATGAAGGGCAGACAATCGTTGCCTTGTTGTCTTTGACATATGTTTTTTCCGGGAGGGGCATTTTTTTTCTTCTTTTTTTTATGGTTCAGAGGTTACTTTTTTCCTGAGCACCACACTTCCCGGATAAACTCCCACAATATAATTAAAGGGTAAAAAAGGGAAGCGGTGGTAAGGTAACGGGGTTAAATGTTCCTGCCAAGTGAAGTCCCGGCGGAGCGCAGATCGCTGCAAGCCTGGATAATACGGTCCGCCATACTTCTTTCAGCAGCCTTTCCCCACGACCTGGGATCATACACTTTTTTATTGCCAACTTCACCCTCAATTTTCAATACACCGTCATAATTTTTCATTATATGATCAACGATGGGACGGGTAAATGCATACTGGGTATCGGTATCAATGTTCATCTTGACCACACCGTACTCTATCGCTTCATGAATCTCGTGCAGCGCCGAACCTGAACCGCCGTGGAAAACCAGATCAAGCGTTTTCTCCGCTCCCAGTTCTTTGGCAACGGCATCCTGGCCATCCTTCAGAATAGTCGGCTTGAGTTTTACATTCCCCGGCTTATAGACACCATGTACATTGCCGAAGGTGGCGGCAAGCAGGAACCGCCCCATCGAGCCCAGCTCTTTTGCCGCAAGGACCATATCTTCCGGGGTGGTGTAGAGTTTTTCCTTGGCAACTCCTGATGTGTCGTGGCCATCTTCTTCACCGCCGACAACACCGGTTTCAATCTCGAGGATAATCTGGTTATCCATACAGGCCCGCATGATCTTTTTTGACTCAGCGATATTTTCTGCCATTGGCAGGGTTGAGCCGTCAAACATATGCGAGGAGAAGAGATTGGGCATCCCTTTTGCCCGCCTTCTTGCAGTCTCTGTGATCAGCGGCAGCAGAAAGCTCTCCACCTTGTCAATATGGCAGTGGTCGGTATGCAGGGCGATATTCACATCGTAGTGGGCGGCCATTGAGTGAGCATATTCGGCAAGAGCGGCTGCGCCTTTTGCCATATCACCAACCCCCTGACCAGAGCCAAATTTACCGCCGCCGGTGGAGACCTGAATAATGCCATCAGAGCCAGCTTCCTTAAACGCGAGCAGCGCGGCGTTGATGGTCTCACTGGAGGTGATATTGATTGCCGGGTAAGCAAATTTATTCTGTTTGGCGTTATCCAGCATTTGACAGTATTGCTCATAGTTGACCACTGGCATAATTTTCTCCTTTTGCAGATAAGGGTCTGGTAAATTAAAATTCCTGCCCCAGTATAGCCTGCAGAGCAAAAATGGCAAGGATATTGGTAACTACTCACACAGGTACATTTTTCGACGATCACAATTTCCGGCAGGGGTATCTGTGGTTGGCGGAAAATGTCAGTGAAAAGTCGATATCTATCTGAAATGTTTCATGAATAAATATTTTTTGTTGACTTGTGCCTTTTTTGTGAGTACTGGTAGGACGTTATTTGTCTCTATAGATAAAGGCCTGTATGCCTTATGTTTTCGAAGATTTTTCCTGACGATTATTATTCTTGAATCAAAATTTCACTCTCTCTCCGGGATAGCAAAGGATGAACATTTTAGGGGGAGCTCTATCGGTGGGGCTTCCATTTTTGTTTTTTATCCTTATCTTATTCTGCCTGTAGATGGCCTGAAACAAGATGATGGAAGCTGTAAGTGATGGAGTTGTCTGTCTGGGGAAGTTGTCTGTAGGCGTGGAATCCGGTACTAAGTCCGGTTGGTTACTGTGGCAGGGCGTGTGAGACAAGCTATAGAGCTGTGATAAAAAAATCTGGAAAATCTGGAGGCGGTACAACTTTATCCGCTGTGAATCCTGCCGTCTCTGTTCATCATTTTTTTGTAAGGGGGAGTCGTTGTCTGTGCTGCCAAAACTCAAGAAAGAACTGCTGAAAGCGGGGAAGAAAGAGGGATGTATCAGTTTTGATGATCTCAATGAACTGTTGCCTGATGAGGTGCGCGATCCCAGCGAGATAGAGTCGGTACTCAATTTTCTGGGAACCCACTCCATTGAGATTGTCTCCATTGAGAAAGGGGGAAAGAAGAGGACTCTCTCCGGTGAGATCTGGGAAAAAAGCAAAAAGCAACCGGATGAGAATACTCAGGAGGAGGGCAAGATATCTTCAAATGAAGAGGAGTCTCATGAGGCGGAAGAGACAACGACGACCTATCTGCGTGAAATGGGGCAGTTTGATCTGCTTACCCCTGAAGATGAGGCAAAATACAGCAAGGCTATTCGTCAGGGCTTTGACGCCATTATTGCCGCAATTCGGCAAGCCTCTTCCGGTGTCAGTGAAATTACCGTCCTCTGTGAACGGATAGATCTCTGGGAAAAACGGGACCCGACACTCAAGCCGAAAAAGCAGCAGCTCAATTTTATGCGTTACAGTGTCAGCAGCGCGGCGAAAAGGTACCCCGATATTCGTGAGTTGATTGAATTGCAGACCAAGATGGAGGCGTATAGCCGTTCCATTGAAGTGGCAAAGGATGCAATGATCCGCGCCAACCTGCGTCTGGTGGTCTCTATCGCGAAACGGTATATGCATCAGGGGCTTACTCTCGCAGATCTTATTCAGGAGGGTAATCTTGGGTTAATGCGGGCGGTGTTTCGTTTTGATTATACCAAGGGAAACAAGTTTTCCACTTACGCCAGCTGGTGGATTCGTCAGGCGATTACCAGGGCAATTCTTGATAAGACCCGTACCATCCGTCTGCCGGTACATTTTCTGGAGTTGCGGAGCCAGTTTTTCAAATCCTTCTACTCTCTTTTCAAGGAGCTTGGCCGGGAGCCGACCCCGCTGGAGATCTCGGAGAATACCGGCCTGCCAATGGACAAGATCCTTTCCATTCTGGAGGCGTCAAGGGAGCCTATTTCCCTTGAAACGCCTGTCGGTGATGATGACTCCACCCTCGGTGATTTTCTCGAGAATCAGGAGTCACAGTCGCCCTATGACGCGGTACAGAACAGGGAGCTTAACGGCAGGGTGAATGAAATTCTCAAAACCCTCAGTGAGCGGGAAGAGAAGATTATCCGGCTCCGTTTTGGTATTGGCGAAAAAGCGGAATATACCCTTGAGGAGATCGGGAAAAAATTTAATGTTTCACGTGAGAGGATTCGACAGATTGAGAAAAAGGCACTGAACCGTTTACGTCACTCCAGCAGGCGAGATAAATTGAAGTTTTTTATCGATTAGCCGTTACAACCAAAAGAGTGTATTATGGAACAGAGTGAGACATCTCAGGCAGCAGGGCCGGTACGTATTGGTATGGTGGACTGTCTCTATGTTGCGCCTCTTGTGCAGATCTGGCGAGAGCGTGTAACGAGGGATGACTGGCAGATGGTGGAGGCCGCTCCTGCTGAACTGCACGAACAATTTGTCGAAAAGAGACTTGATATTGGCTTTATCCCGGCCTTTTCTTATGCCAGAAATGCCAGTGAATATAAACTGTTGCCTGGTGTTTCGATCAGCAGCTCTGCCGCGGTGGGAATCGGTGTTCTTTTCTCTCACCTGCCCCTTGCCCAGCTCACCGATAAGCCGGTACTGCTCGCGTCCAGAGTAACCTCTACTGCGGCTCTTACCAGAATCATCGTTGAAGAGTGGCATAAGGCAGCTCCGCACTATATCTTCCCGGAAGAAGAAAAAGACGCTGCAGTGGAAGCGAAGGCGATTCTTACTTCAGGGGATGAGGCGGTACGCTTGGCGGAACAGGCAGATTATCTCTATCAGTTCGATCTTGCTGATATCTGGAAGCGAAAGCTGGATATGCCGTTTGTCTTTTCTGTCTGCGTGGTGCGTCGGGAGTTCTGTGAGAGATATCCGGCAGTAGTTGACGCCGTTCATCATGAGCTGCTGCACTGCCGCGATGAAGGCGTTGCTGATCTAAGACGGATCAGTGCTCTTGCTGCCGGCAAGGTTCCTTTTACTGTTGATAAATGCTTTCATTATCTTAAAGGCATACGCTATGGATTGACTGCCAGGGAACGTGGTGCGCTGGAGAAGTTTATTGAGATTCTTGTCGCGCGGCAGGAGCTTACGGCAGACGTTCTGCCACTTGAATTTTTTGTTTATGAAAATGAGTAATTTTTACCTGCGGCGATATCTGGCCGCGCTTCTTTTTCTCTTTTTTTTGTTGTCCCCTCTATTTTTGGCTGCAGTTCAGGCAGAAGAAGAGGGCGCGGCAACGGTTACCCGGACAGCGACAGACCTTGAAGGGATCGCCGTTGGCACCATTGACGCCGCACTGGCAGAGGTCGGTTATTCTGGTGATGAGCGGCTGCGTTACGATGTTTCCTGGACGGGTGGCGTCAAACTTGGTGAACTGCAGATCAATATCTCTTCTTTGCCGGACGTCGCTGACGGCTATGCGATTGAGATGCAGGTCTCGACCAAAGGCAGCATGATGGAGGCGATATATCCGGTACATGACCGCCATCTCACTCTGGTCAAGGGGACAGAAAAACTTCCGTTCAATGCCAAAATATGGCAGAAAGAGGGGTATCGATACCGGGCATTCAAGGAGTCCATTTTTGATCAGGATGGCCTGCAGGTAACAATGAAAAAGGATGGCAAAACAAGAGGTGTCTTCCCGCTGGAGAATACCACCAATGATGAGCTGTCGGCGTTTTTAAACAGCAGGTTGATGCCTTTTACAGTGGAGGAGCCTTTTATTGTTTTCACCTTTGCCGACAAGAAGCGGATTCCGGTAAAGGTAACCCCGGTAAAAAAGGAGCGTCTGAACACTATCTTTGGTGAGATTGAGACCTTTGTTGTTCAGCCCCAGCTGACATTTAAGGGGCTTTACGATAAACAGGGAGACACGGTTATCTGGTATAGTGCTGATGAGTGCCGGTTGCCGGTGCAGGTACGGTCGAAGATTGTCATTGGCTCACTTACCGCCCGCTTGAGTGGATATAGCAACCAGGCCTGTCAACGTTACTCCCTGCCGACTGCCAGGCAGCAAAAGGATACCTTAACACAAGACAAAGAGAAGGAGAGGGGGTAGATGGTTACTTCTGTGGAACTTGCTGGTCTTATCCATGTACATAGTGGCAAGGTCCGGGATATGTACGCTATTCCCGGCCATGATGATCTGCTGCTGATGGTCGCGTCAGACCGTATCTCGGCTTACGATGTGATAATGGATGACCCAATTCCGGGGAAGGGTGCTGTGCTGACGGCTCTTTCACTGTTCTGGTTTGAGCAGTTGGCAGATATCGTTGAGAATCATCTTGTCTCGGCGGTGGTTGAAGAGTATCCGCAAGCCTGTCAGCAACACTGTGAGTACCTGCAGGGCCGTTCGATGCTGGTGAAAAGGAGCAGGCCACTGCCAGTAGAGTGTATCGTGCGGGGGTATATCTCCGGCTCTTTCTGGCAGGCCTATCAACAAAGCAGCACTGTTTGCGGTTTTCAGCTGCCAGCCGGTCTGCGTGAGTCTGACCGGTTACCGGAGGTTCTGTTTACGCCATCAACCAAGGCTGAGCTGGGTGAGCATGATGAAAATATCTCTCTTGCGCAGCTGGAGAAGATTGTTGGTAAAAAAAGAGCTGAAGAGATGGCGGAGATCAGTATTGCCCTCTATAGTCGGGCGGCCGATTACGCAAGAGAAAAAGGGATCATTATTGCCGATACAAAGATTGAACTGGGTGAAGTTGATGGACGGTTGATTTTAATCGACGAGGTACTGACGCCGGACTCTTCCCGTTTCTGGCCGGCAGACCAGTATCAGCCGGGAAGATCCCAGGCGAGCTTTGACAAGCAGTTTTTGCGGGACTATCTGGCTGGACTTGACTGGAACAGACAGCCGCCCGCTCCGCCGCTGCCGCCGGAGATTCTGGAGAAGACCAGAAATCGCTATCAGGAAGCAGTCAGATGGCTTCGTGGCGGGAAGATGGGTGGCTAGTGCTTATAACTGTTTTTTCACACTCCAGCTGGTTCCTGTCGCACTGTCTTTCACTTCCACTCCCAAAGCGGCAAGTTCATCGCGGATTCTATCACTTTCATTCCAGTTTTTCTCCGCCCTTGCCCGCATGCGCTGGTCGATTTTCTCTTCAATTTCAGCACTGGTGATAGCAAGATTTGCTGTGAGCTGCTCTTTTCTTGCTGTAAGCCACTCTTTTGCGTCTTCCTGCAGAATTCCCATTACTGCTGCCAGCTCTTTTACCTTACGGGTACATTCTGCCAGTGCTGCGATATCGGTTGTCGCTGGCATCTCCGGCAGCGCATACAGAATCTTGCCGATCAGTTTTATCGTATCAAAAAAAATACCCTGTGCCTGGGCTGTATTAAAATCGTTATCCATTGCCTTGATAAAACGCTGTTCAAGTTCTTGTAACTTCTGCAGTTCCTTGTTACTGATAACGCTTTCGGCCTGTTCTGTTGTTGCTCGTGTAACCGCATCCTCGCATTGAGCAAGGACGGTATAGAGCCGTTCAAGACCAGTGGCGGCGTCCTGCATTGCCGATTCGGAAAAGTCGAGAGGGCTTCTATAGTGGGTTGAAAAGACAAAGAAACGCAGTATCTCATGGTGATATTTCTTGCGGATATCTCTGATGGTAAGAAAATTTCCCAGAGATTTTGACATCTTCTCGTCTTTTATTGTCACAAAACCGTGATGAATCCACAGGCTTGCAAAAGATTGTCCGCTGCAGCCCTCACTCTGGGCGATCTCGTTTTCATGGTGTGGAAAAATAAGGTCCTGGCCGCCACCATGAATATCAAAACTCTCTCCCAGATATTTTCTGCTCATCGCGGAGCACTCAATATGCCAGCCCGGCCGACCATCTCCCCAGGGGCTCTTCCAGCTGGGTTCTCCCGGTTTTGACGCTTTCCAGAGAACGAAATCCATCGGGTTCTCTTTCTGCTTGTTGACTGCAATACGGGCACCGGCGCGCATATCATCAAGATTCCGTTTTGACAGCCTGCCATATCCGGGAAAACTGTCAACCCGGTAATAGACATCTCCTTGCGCTGAGTAGGCCTTGTCTTTTTCTATCAGCTCTTTTATCAGCTCAACCATCTCGGCGACATGCTGCGTCGCTTTCGGTTCTTTTGTCGGGCGGGCGATATGCAGCCCGTCCATATCGGTATAAAATTCGGCAATAAAACGCTCGGCAAGTTCCCGGCAGGAGATGTTTCGCTCTTTGGCACGGGCAATGATCTTGTCATCAATATCGGTAAAATTACGGATAAAGGTAACCCGGTATCCCCGCAGGCGCAGGTATTTGGTTATCATATCAAAGACAAGGGCCGATCTGGCATGACCGATATGACAGTAGTCATAGGAGGTGATACCGCATACATAGATTTTTATATGACCGGGTTCCAACGGTTGCAGAGGTTCTTTCCTGCCACTGAGGGTGTTATGGACGCGTATTGTATTGTTCATGGTATGCGATATAGATTTTTGGGAAACTGCTTACCGATACTCCGTTATCTTGCCGGTAATCGGGACATTTTACATGGATAGGCAGCATGACGGAAAATTATGGTACCTTATCTGCTGATAGTTTTATAATTGAGGCCCTTGTGAGAAGAAGGTCTTTTTTGTTTTCTCGGCAGTTATAACAAAAAAAACCGGCAGAAGCAAAAAATCCTGTCTGGAGATTTTGCCCTGCCGGTTTTTCAGGGAAAATGATCGGTTACTATAACCGGGTTACTCCCTCTTGTCCGCCCAGAAAAGTCTACCACTCTTATAAGGGCCTGGAGGAGTAACAGGGAATTTTTTTATTCCCCCACGATCACCACCAACTACCTGTTCCACCTTTTCTCCTTCACCATTAATAAAGTTCGAAGAGGAGAGAAAACTGGCAATCCATAGATTGGCAACAGAGAGACTCTGGGTAACAGTCTGCCCATCAATGACAACTGAGACAGTTTTACTCTCATCGACAGTCATAATCGGTCTCCAGAAGGCGGTGCCGGTTTTATAATAAAAATCATAGACATAACCGGTATTAGCCGCTTCACAGATATTCGTTGAAGGAATAAAGGAGTTAAAGTTTATCAGTTGACTGTAGATTACCGGATTAACGATAACTCTTTCACCTTTCGTGCTTATTCCATTCGTATTCTCCTGAGCAAGCTCAACAAACCAGCCCTGTTTACTCTCCATCAACTCCTCAAGGGCAGCAAAGTTGGTCACTGTTCCGGCACCTCTAACCTGAGAAGTGCTGGCAGTTGATCCGGCATAAACCTTTATGTTGGTACTGTCAAGCAACTCATTCTTGTTGACACCGGCTGTTAGCTGGTCTCCCATATAGTTGGGAATTATACCAAGGCGTGCGTTGTTGACCATCGCCTCTTTTATGCCATAAAGATTCATCTTTGGATTGATATCTTCTTTGTCATAAAGAGGTTCGATAAACCGGCCTGTACCGAAAAAGACCCAGGTGTTCTCCTTTTCATCAAGAGATACCTGTGGCTTTATCGAGATCGGTGCTTGCGCATCAAAGAGGACCTTGTCCTCCCAGGTTGTTGTATCGGCAGGGTTATTACTGCCACTCTCTACAACAATACGGTGCATTTTTCCAGTCCACTCTCCCTGATCTGTTCCGCCCGATGCTTCATTGAACTGTCCGGCAATAGTACCGAAGTAAATAGCATCAGTAGAAAAGGCACCTTTACCTGTACCTAAATGGAAATCAGTACCAAAGAAATTGCCAATAAAGGAGTTCTCTTCCTTGACCTCAAAGAGATGAAATTCTCCGGCGGCAATTGGTGATTTTTTCATCCATGTTCCGAAATCTGCGTACTGCTGAGTTGAGAGCGTTTGTCCTGCACCGATAGGCAATGATGCCAGTTTACGGACAAAAACTCTTGCGCGATTACTACTTTCCCCCTGCAGGGTTTGCGGACCTGAACCGAAGACCAGATACCAGTCACGAACCTCCTCTTCAGCATTAATCGTGACATATTCAAGAGTCGGTTGAACGGTAGTAAAGGTTGCCCTGTCATCAGTATCAAGGGTGAATTCGTCAAGCAATACTGGTGGCAGTTCAGGGTCAGTGATGTCCATGACAAAGTAGGCGGAACGCATAATACGCTTCTCATCTGCCAAAGAACCATTAGCCTTCAGCACCTTGGCCTCGACTTCGATAGGTCCTCCGCCAAATCTCATACCGCCCACAAGCAGCGTTCCCCAGCCGCCTACATGAACGGGATCGTTTTTGTTCCAGAGCTGCGCCTCCAGAATGGTTGGGGGCAGGTCGTTATAGAAGACATGCTGATAGTCTTCTCGCGGTAACCACTGCAGTTGGGGCAGCAGATTCTGTGGAATATATGCCCACATCTCCTGCCCAAGAGCAGGCGATGAACTCTCTGTATCTGAACAGGTCACAGCCCCTGTAACATCGTCTTTTTTGCAATGCTTCCAGAATTTGCTGTGAACCCTGTCAGCACCACTGCCATAGTCTTTTTGATAGAAGCCTCCGTTAAATGCGTGGAAAATGCCATCATTGGAACCAGCATAGACCATTGTCCTTCTCTCGGCGTATTTCCTCTTGAATTTTCTGTAACTTCTGCTGTTATAGGTGGTATCATAACCGGCAAAAGGGGTTTGCACTGCAATCGGAGAGGAAGTAATAACGTCTCCCAGTCGCCACACCGCGCTCTCATCTACTCCGTCTTGCCCTAATACCAGTTGTGATTCGTATTTCCGTGAACGAAGCAGAGGGTAAGTTTCTCTCTCAAATTCCTTGCCGCGGATATAGTCGATAAGTATTGCCAAATCGTCGACATTGACCTGGTTATCACCGTTAAAATCGCGGCCTTCCCCTGAATTTGTTCCCAGAAAATACCCCAAATAGCTCTCATCACCTGCAAGGGATCCTGTGGTAAATGGCCGGTACTCTCCGTTATCCACTCTGCCGTTATTATTCCTGTCAATATAGGTAAAGATATAACGTTGACCAGAATCAGAGATATAACCCGTCCGCTGTGTCTCGACCTGGTTGTTATCTATATGAGAGAGCCAGTTTCCTCCTGACCATAAATAGGCCACATCGTCAAGAGTAAGACCGCTTTTCACCTCAACTGTTTCATCAACAGTTGTTATTACCGGATTCCCATTGCCATCAGTTGTTTCCAGCTCGGCAGCCTGTTCCAGCTCACCATTGCCGTTCTGATCCTTAAACATGGATATAACAATCTGGCCTTCACTATCAGTAGCAGATTTGATAATCAAATCATCAACCATGTCCAGTTGCCGGTTATGGTTGCTGTCTTCCCGCAGGTTACCGTAAGAATCAATGAGCAGGGCGTGAACATCACCTGCCCAGACAACGCTATGATCATTATCATCCTGCATCGCAGGGAAGTATATGGATTGAAATGTTGCCCCGGAACCGTCTGTGGAGCTGTTCATAACGGCGACCGATGCTGCCGAAGAAGTTGTGGCCTTGATATCGGTAAGAGCTTTGCGCAAAGATGTAACAAGCTCATTTCCGTTTCTGGCATTAAAAAGGTTTTTGGGCATATTGCTCTGCGCATGGTACTTTATTTCGTCGTTATTCAGATCAGGCTTGTTATTGTCATTTTTATCTTCAAAACCTCCATTTATTGCGGTATCAAAGAGTATCTGCGGCGGTGTCGGACCCTCGCCAAAGACAAAAATCGGATAGATTGTCAGATTCTGCGTTCCATCCAGATCGGGCCGCAAATCTCTCGTATGTGCATATAGTGCAACATCATCAAGATAGTCGGTTGCATGGCTATTATGTTTTGGTATTGAGGAGTCATGGGAGTCTTCGTCAAGATCCCTTAATCCCGTTGGAATACTCATATCTTTTGTCGGTAGTCCGTCGGTAAGGATGATGACAAAAGCTTTTGAGCAGGCCACCATTTCACCCTTTTCGTTGAAATAAAAAGGATCCCATGTGTTGTTTACCTGATATGAATCTTCTCCATGATATTGGGGGCCAAGAGAAACATCTGCCGAAGATATACTGCCAGCCAGGTCAGTGGTATATTTTATCTCTCCCTGTTCATTAGCCGCCTTTTGGGAAAAATAACCGGTAACAGTATAGAGAGTCTCTGCCAGAGGTGTCCAGGTAATTGGAGCCGTCTCGTTAATTGCTTCCACAATTTGCTGGATATCCGCCCCGATATACTGCTTGACAACTCCACCGTCCGCATCGAAGTTTCGACCGGATTCGACAGATCTGGGTTGGTCAAAAACTGACAGTCCATAACGCACATCAGAGCCAGTTTCCTGTATAATACCTTTTATTTGTGAGACTTCATCTGCCGGAACCTTTAGTTCAATATTGACATTCTTCCATGTATCGCCTGATTTAAACGAAAGCATGGCATGACCTGTGGCATGATCATCAAAAACAATCTCCCCGTAATCGAATTGAGTCAGACTTCTCTTGCTGTAATTTTTATGGTACGGAGTCATATGATGTGTATTGCCATTAAGATCTGTAACCGGATTTCGGTCATCGTAGGCAAATCTGTCCTCGGAACTGTCTCCCCTGCCAAGATCCCTGTCGGAGTCAGGTTCAGCAGTAAGCAGGGTATCTTCACCCTGCTGAACAAGCCGGCCTCCGGTAAGGACTTTTTTCGAGATATCCATACGGCGCATTGTCAGCCAGTTAAGAAAGTTCCCATTCCACGAACATTGCGCATCCGTCGGGTTTTCACCTTCACAACGCTCGAAGAACTCTTTACTATCATTGTATTTATAGTATGATTTTGGTTTGAACATTCCGTAATATTCTGTTTCGGGCTCGAATGCGTTAACCTGTGGTTTATAGGCAAGTTCGTTCATGCTTCCGGAATTATCCAGCATCAACATAACAGACGGTTGCGCGCCACTGGCAAGAAGAGCCGGTGGTTTGGTGTACATACCCATTACCGGGTTTTGCGGGTCTATCTCTTCCGCCCAGAGAGGAAGCGCTGCAACGAAGCAACAGATCAAAAGAGACGTGAAAAATATTTGTATTCGACAATTCATGGCAGGTTCTCCTGAAAAAAACGTTACATACATAGAAACAAGACTTTGTCGATCAGCTTGTCTTTGTTTATGTGCAAGGTTACTTGGTCTCCTTCCAGTTGATAAAGATATTCAATAGGTTTTTTCTGTTTACAGAACTCTATCCGGGCATCTGGTGTAACCCGATACAGCTCCTCTTCTATCTGCAGATAATACATCCCTGATTCTTTTTTCACCTTAGCAATAACCGCGTCTTTCATGAGCAAGCCTGACGAGGTAGCAGCATGGCTTGTTACCGGCAAGAGAAGGCAGGTAAGCAAGATAATAACACGACTGTAGTTATGCATAACAAAACTCTCCTTTTTTTGTTTTTATTACGTCCTTCCGGTTATCTGTCGATATGCAGCCATCTTGTATGCAGAACACTTTCTGCACTGAGTATACCATTGTTTCTGGTCCATATATCAAAAGTCGCCTCTGCTTTTGAAGAGGTGCCGGCGGAGCGACCGGATTCTGTTGAACCACCATAAGATTTGTTATTCAGTTTCCCTGTGATAATCTGGGTAAGAGGTTGATTATTTTTAATGGTATAGGTGTTCCCTGAGACCGAGACACTCTCCTTTGGCATAAAAACATCAGCAATAAGATTATCGCTATTGTTACTTTCTGCCCATGCTGGTTCCGTCTCCTGGGGATCGCTCAGATCGAAATCAAGATTTGCAACCAGAACCTCTCCATAGGTAAAATCCTTTACCGGAGTATTGGCACCGCCAACTTTCCCTGATGAATTATCCTCAATCAACCGGGTAACCATGTCGTTGCCGCTTTCGCTACGGTAGAAGCTGTCTGTCGCCCACTTTTCGTTTCCGGCTATCTGTAACTCTACCCGGGAAGAACGCAATGCGGTAATCCCCATAAGAGAGAGGACAACCAGAAATATCATCGTCAGTACAAGAGCAATCCCTCGTTCGTTATTCAGCGTTGTAAATGGTTTCATTTTCTTATGGATGGTAAGGTTTGACATATTCAAAAACAATTTCATTTGCGATATTATTATCGGGTCGGACAATAACCTGTATCTTCTTGGTATTGCGAATGGGTGAGTGTTCAACAATACTCCAGAACGTCTGCAGGGAGCCGTCTTTTGTGCAGTAATCCACGCCTGCGGGAGGAGTGTCGCCGGTTCCACAGTTTCCTATCTCATCTCCCAGCTTTTTATCATTATTACTATCCGTAACAAGGGCGTTGTTACCATCAAGATCTTTCAGCTTTTTATATTTGGTTCCCATTATCTCTTCGATCTGCGTTGCCGCACGGTTCGTCTGCCTTGTTACCGACTCCGCCTTAACGGCGCCTCTCATGCCGGAGGTGTAGAGCATCATCAAGGAAAGAATGCCAAAGGCAAGAACCGCCAGAGCAATAACAGTCTCTACAAGGGTAACCCCGTGATCGTTAATATCTTTCATGCTATATCCCTATGTTTCTGCATTGAATGGTTGATGTGAAAAATTGCCGGCGATAATTCTTTTTCGTCGGGGTCCAGTTTGCTCCGGATGCAAATTGGTACGTCTTGTTATCAACAAATTTGCCGCCTGAACTTGCTGACCGGGCGATAAGGGAGATCGTTACCGAACGGATAGCTTTCAGGTCAGCAGGAGCAGTGGTCTGTGTACCATCTTCCATGGTGAAATAAAACTCAAGTTTCTCCACATTATCAATAAGTGGCTGGCCGTTTCTTTGCAGAGTATTGTTGTTGAGAGCATAGGTGATTGTTTCACCGGTTCCGGCATCAATCTGTCTGTTGCCGTTGTTGTCCATTGTAAAGGTCATACTTGCCGCTGCTGCCTGGGAAAATCCGGCCTTACCCGATTTTTTTGGATCATAGCCCGCCATGCGGACCTCCTGATTGATGGCATAAAGCGCTGCTCTGAGGGACTGCTGCACCTCTATAACCTGCTCCTGTCTGCTGTTTGAGCGTTGTTGTACACTATAGGCGGAATAGACCGCCGCTATGATAATACCTGTCATTGCGAGAGTTACCATCAACTCCACAAGGGTAAATCCTCTGTTGTTGGGCTTCATTGTCTTTCCTTATGTATCTAATGAGATGGATACACTTCCGGTTGTGCTGACCGTAATTGTATATTGTGGATGATTATCACCGTTTTTGTAACGACTGGAAATTTTCATCTGTTTTCCTGCCGTCAGCAGGTTCCCGCTGCTGTCTACAGGAAACCCCCTGCCATTGAACCGCAAATTTTGAGCAGAGCAGAGAGCTGCTCCCGAGCCTATAGTGTATTTGGTTCGGTCAGCGGCGCTCTCTTCAGTGCCAAAAAGAACAACCCTTGGATCAGTGTCTTCAATAATGCCATCCTTGTCCTCATCAATAACAAGTTCATAGGACCCATTGTTGGTGTAATCATCGGAACAACTCCCTGCTGTGAACTGGACATAAACAGAACGGTTCCGCTTGGCCGCCTCCATTCGAGCCAGCTCCAGATTCGATTTCAGATCACGAACGGCAGACTTCATCCTTGCCTTTGGGCCAGTATCAAGTGTTGCCGGAATCGCACCTAACGCAAGGATAGCAATAACCGCGACAACAACGATAAGCTCAATAAGAGATACCCCCCTGCTGTTCAATAGCCTTGTGTGATTTTGAGTGAAGAAATTCATCTTTTTTTTGTTAATCCTGTTTGCTTGAAGAGTAAAAAATAGTAAATCCCTGCAATTATCATAGCAAAAAACACGCCAACCTTATTTCTCCCAGAGGTTTTTCCCTCTGTTTACTATTAACTTCCCTGCTTTCCGCTTGTTTTAATTTCGCTTATGCTGAAAAGAGGTGAGACGATAAAGGATAACGAATAAATAATTTTAACATTACTGACATATTTTGTCAGTAATGTGGCGGCACGCTTTCCCTGGTGCTGCCAATATTCACCGCAGAGAGAGAAGAGAGGATGGGGAGGGGCAGCGCCCGGCAAAAAGCCTCTTCGACTCTGTAATGCGGCAGTGCCGGGCGCCATTGAGAACAGCTGTAAAAAGTTATTTCACGTCAGTTCTTTTTTTCCTCCCAGAAGATTCTGCCGCTTTTATGAGGTCCTGGAGTTTCGACAGGAAACTTCTCCACTGTTCCGTCTCCTTTTTGCACTGTCTGCGTTAAATCTCCCTCGCCGTTATGAAAGCTTGAGGAGGAGACGTAGCTGTCGATAGCCCTGCCCGGAACAGCGAGAAACTGGCTGGCACCATTTTCTCCATCAGGAGAAGTTATGCTATCTTTTTCGTCGATGCCCATAATTGGTCTCCAGAAAGCAGTTCCTGTCTTATAATAAAAGTTATAGATATAACCTTTATTACCTGTGTCGCAGATATCCGTTGAGGGAATAAAGGTATTAAAGTTGGCCATCTGATTACGGATTACAGGGTTGACGATTACTCGTTCACCTGTTTGGCCAAGGGTAATCACCCAGCCCTGTTTCTGGTTAACCAACTCTTCCAGCTGGGCAAAGGTTGTTGCCGAAGTCGCTCCAGTAACCCTGGACTTGTCAGCTGTTGTTCCTGCGTAGATCTTTATCGCGGTAGTATCAATCAGCTCTCCTTCTTCAACAGCGGCCACGGTTTGATCGCCGTCATAACTGGGAATTATTCCCAGCTGCGGGTTGTCGATCATTGGCTCCTTTACGCCATAAAGCTTCATCGCCGGGGTGGTATCTTCCTTGTCATACAGGGCATGGAAAAAGCGACCTGTACCAAAAAAGACCCAGGTATTTTCCAGTTCATCAAGAGATACCTGCGGTTTTACCGAGATCGGCGCCTTTGCATCAAAAAGAACTTTATCTTCCCAACCCTGGGCATCGGCGGCGCTACCGCTGCCGTTGTCCACCATAATGCGGTGTATTTTCCCCGTCCATTGGTTTTTGTCTGTTGCATGGGACTCATCATATTTCCCGGCAACAGTGCCGAAATAGACAGCATCCGTGGTGAAGGCACCCTTGCTTGTGCCCACCTGAAAATCCGAGCCATAAAATTGACCAATAAAGGAGTTTTTCTCGTTGATTTCAAAGAGATGGAATTCTCCTGCAGCAAGAGCCTCTTTCTTTGTCCATGTTCCCGTTTCCTGATATTTCTGTATAGACTCTGTCTGTCCTGCGCCAATAGGCAACGATGCCAGTTTACGCACAAAAACTCTCGCCTTGTTTGCGCTTTCTCCCTGCAGCGTATCCGGGCCTGTACCAAAGAACAGATACCAGTCACGCTTCTCCTCTTCGGCGTTGATTGTCACATATTCAAGGCTTGGTTGAACGGTGGTAAAACTTGCCCGGTCATCTGTATCAATGGTGAACTCATCAAGTAAAACGGGAGGAAGTTCAGGGTTGGTGATATCCATGACAAAGTATGCAGAGCGCATAATGCGCTTCTTCTCTTCTGTTGAACCGTCAGTTTTCCAGACATTGGCTGTAATCTCAATTGGCCCGCCGCCAAATCTCATGCCACCCACCAGCAATGTTCCCCAGCCGCCGACATGAACAGGGTCGTTTT